>ERZ773131.1358-NODE-1358-length-17907-cov-40.800078_pt1 | contig 17907 bp, 12 predicted proteins | sample MGYA00511082_ERZ773131 | MGnify/ENA primary metagenome ERZ773131 (study PRJEB29015, sample SAMEA2737813) | human gut metagenome | biome: human gut; feature: human-associated habitat; material: faeces | place: China | collected 2012 ... | reverse complement strand
CTCTTCCCCTAAAGGGGACGCAAGAACGTTACGGGATTTGCTTTTCTGTGTCATAAGGCTTGATTGGCATTCTGGTGATTAGCCGCTACGCGGCTCCCCCTTATCCGGCTGCGCCGGACTTCCCCCGCAAGCGGCGGAAAGGTGGTGCCGTAAGTCACCAAAGGGGGATGCATTTCCAACGCCCGCAGGGCGGTTTTAAAGTTTTTTTCATTTTAAAGTTTTTTTCATAAGAGGGCGCCTTCTATAAATTTAAAGGCGCCCACCACAACCCTCAGCGGCAAAGCCGCTGTCAAACTTAAGAACCTTCGGGGCGATAGCCCCGTCAAACTTTAGAACCCTCAAGCCCGTCAGGGCTTGTCCATAAGGCTTGTCAAACAAAAAGACCCGGCCGGAGCCGGGTCTTTCTGCTATCTTAATCAGTTACCGGAGGGAATGGCAGCTGTTATGATAGACTTTCTCAGGATTCTTTGCTGAGTTTTTCAATGAGTTCGCTCTGTTTTTTCAGCATTTCTTCCAGTTCTGCAATTCTTTCATCCTGGCTTCTCATTTCATCTCTCATGGAGGAGACTTCGTCAGCCATTTCTTTTCTTCTTTCCGCCATGGATTTGCCTCTGCCAAATTTCACGCTCACTCCTGCGTTCACCATGTTTTCTCCGTCACCGAAGGAGGTGCCCAGGGAGAGGAGTACGTTTTCATTGGGCCGGTAGAAGAGGCCAAGGGCTGCGGCATTGGCGTTACGGTAAGAGCCGAAGCCTGCGGCGATGCTGAACTTATCATCAGGGTTGAAGTCGCCGGGGCGGAGGGCTGCCAGGGCTGCGGCATTGGCGCCTACTTTCTTGATGCGGTTATCCAGCCTGTCCACTCTTTCATTGGTCTGATAGAGCTGCCTGCCGGTGACAACCTGACGGCTGTCTGCAGAAAGTACGGCATCATGGGTTTCGATATTGCCCGCTACGTTGAGATCGCCGCCTACATAGCCGTTGCCATTCACATGAAGGGTGCCGGTTTCCGTCTTACCGGTTACGGTAAGGTTCTTACCCATGGAAACATCATCCTTGAATTCCGCCGCTCCTTTTACAGTGAGCTTCTTGTCCATGGAAACGTCATCCTTGAAGGCTGCCTTTCCGCCAAATTCAGAGGTTTTTTCCACTTTCAGTGTGTCGGTGGTGGTGCCACCGGTAACAGCGAGGCCGTTTTGGGTGATGGTCACCGTGGTTTTGCCTACTTTGTCCTGAATCTGCGATACAGTCTGGCTCCTCTTAGAGAATTCACCCGATGCAGCATCAGTCATCTTAGTGGTATCTTCGGAAACAGTCTTCACATTGTTCAAAGACTTAGTCGTATTTCCGGCCCCATCTACTTCTTTCAGGGATGTATTCACGCTGTCAGCCAGCTGGCTTTCTGTGCTGGTCTTGGTGCCATCGGTGATGATGTTGATATCCCTTTCAGCGGTCTTGCTGAAGGAATTGCTCTTGGCATCATCCTTCACAGATTCGGAAATCTTATTGGTGGTCATGGTCCGCTTTACATTTTCGCCTACTTTGTCGGTGATAGACTCGGTAGCACTGTTTTTGATGTCTGCCGCAGAGTTAGACAGTTTTTCCGTTGCGCTATTGGTGATGTTTGTCGCGCTGTTGCTCATATTACCGCCTGTTTTGCTGGTAATGCCTTTATCATTCCAGGTGGTGTAGGTATCAGAACCATAAGCTACCTTGACCCTGTCGGTCTTTACAGCGACCTTGTTATCGCCCACTTTGTTGATGACGCTGTTTGCGCCCTTGTTGAGCACATCATTAGCGTCATTGGTGATGGTACCGCCAGCTGCACTGAGGCTGATGTCCTTTGCATTCTGGCTGATGCCGGTATTGGTTGTATCATCGAAGACGGCGCTGCTTATGGTGGCAGTGTTGGTATCTTTCACGATGTCAATCACTGTGTTACCGGATTTCAATGCTTCCTCTGCTTTTTCTGCGGTCCTGGTTTCGGCATAGAAATGGGTATCATCTACCTCGATGCGCTGTGCGGATCCATCCACCCAATGGAAGCTGTTGTTGACCTTGGTTCCGGTTCCGTCGGTAATGGAAGAAGCGAGGCTTCTGGCATCCTGGTTCACCACGGTGGTATTGGTGCCGTCGGTTACGGAGGAAGCGAGGCTCTTGGCATCCTGGTTCACCACGGTGGTATTGGTGCTGTCGGTTACGGAGGAAGCGATCTGATCTGCTTTCTGCAGGCTGTTGGAAACATTTTTCCCTTCAGTAATGTTGGTATTGGTCTGACCGGCAATCGTATCGATGGTGGTCTTCTTGTCACCATTAATCAGCTGGGATTTTTCTTCTGCAGCACCGCGGAGGTAGGAAGCGGTCTTGCCATCAGCCTGGCTCATTTCTTCCTTTGTCTGATGGGACAGCTGGGTGGAGGTATTGGAACCGTAATCGTTGGATACCTTGCTTACAATGGAGCTTGCCGCATCGGTTTCTACATCCAGAGCTTTATTGGTAATCTTGTTCTTCGCTTCGTTGGTGATGTTTTCTGCCGTCAGGCTGCTGTCGCCGGTGACGGTGGTGGTCAGGTTTCCGCCCACGGTGTTGGTCATGTTTTCGGAAGCCGTGTTCACCAGGTTCTTAGCCGTATTGGAAATCATTCCGTTTTCAGCGGTATTCTTGATATCCGCAGCAGTCAGGTTGGTGGAGGCGGTGTTCTCTCCATCAGTTACAGTAACCGTTCTTTCTCCTGCATTCTGTCTGACGGTGGAGTACTTGTTCTTTCCGTCCACTGTTTTGTCTTCTGCTTTGTCTTCCATGTAGAAGGTGTCGCCATTGCGGACCATGCTTCTGGTGACGTTCTTCTTGGAGTCGTCTGGTAATGCGGCATCGCCCAGGTACTGGCTGATTTCTTTCGCCCCTACGATGGATTTTCCTGTGGAGTCTGCGGGCCCCCCTACATCGGCTCTGGCGGTGATAGAGCTGCCATCTTTATTGAAAATGGATTCTGCTGTGTATTCCACTCCGCTAACTTTTTCATCAACTTCGGATGTTACATTGCCTTTGTTGATATCGGTATAGTTGTTTGTTTCGCTTCCCAGGGTAATATGATCCGTTTTAAGGCCACCGGTGACTTCCAGACTCGTGGTAGTGATTTTCCCATTGGCATTGATATTGTTTCCATTGATATCGCCAGTGGTTGTGATGGTGCCGCTGCCTGCATCCAGATCTCCACCTTTCAGTTTCAGGCTGTTGCCTTCCACGGCACCAGAGCCTGCGTCAAGACCGTTACCGGTAATCTTGCCTTTTGCAATAATGATACCGCCGGATTTAATATCACCACCGTTAATTTCACCATTCTGGGTATTCAGGCTGGTGCCGGTAATGGTGGTGCCGGTAATGGCGCCGCCGCTGATAGTGCCGCCCTGGGTATTCAGGCTGGTGCCGGTAATGGCATTACCCTTAATATCTCCTTCAGCAGTGATATCATGGGCCCTCATATTGCTGGTGGTAACGATATTCCCAGTGGCATTGATCTGGTTGATCCCATTCAGGCTGCCGTTAGACATGGTGGCTGCACCATTAGTAAAACTGCCAGCGCTAACATTTCCGGAAGCGGTCAGATTTGTCACTTGTGCATCGGTTTTATTTACATAAGTGTTTGCTACATCGGCCGCATTTGCTTTCGCATTTAACTCATCTTTAGTAGCAAATTTAACATCTGCACCCTCTTGAGTGTACACAATCTGCTCCTTACTACCCTTATCCATGACAGTCGCCGTGCCGTCTGCTGCCCAGGCGAAGTTTGGACCCATAAGGGCTGCTGCCACCAGCAGAGCTGCCGCCAGTTTCTTCAGTCCTCTCCCTGTTGACTCGCCCTTGGTGTGACTTTTGGCAATTTCAGACGTGACCACATAACAATGTTTTGCTTTAGACCAGATGACTTTGTATACCCGATTCATAGGGGTCCCTCCTTTATACTTCTTACCTTCTTTCTCTTTTCATTACTCCTGCCGGCGCCGATTCTCCTATGCTTCTATTTCCTCCTTTCTTTATTATTTCCGACGAATATGGCGGAGCTGTCTTTTCTGGGATGGCGGGCTTTCCTGCCTTTGGCCAAGGCCCTTTTCCCTTTTCCGGCCTGATTATAGCAAAATAAAAATGAAAAAAACCTATACTAAAGTACAGGTTTTTCATTTGGGGAGTGTCTTATTTCATGATATGATACATTCAGGAGTATGAAGATTTCATAAAGAGAGGTGTCCTATGTGGAAAAGAATGGTTCTGTCCATGCTTCTGGCATGCCTTCCCTGGTCTTTCTGCCATGGGGAAAGCCCGGTTCCTGAGGATATGGGAAATCTGGAAAAAGCGGGGACTGCTTTGGAGAAACAGGAAGAAAAGGTTCCATGGTTTGAAATCCATGGCGATTACCGCTGGCTCTACGGAAATGGCCGTTTTCGCGGAAAGGCCCTGTCACCCGAGAGCGGGGCCTGGAAGAGGCAGGATGAGAAGGTAACCATGGAAACGCGGCGTTTCCGCCTGTTTCCTGTGCTCCGCCTGACGCCCCATCTGCTTTTGAGAACGGCGCTGGAGGACAACCGCATAGAGCAGGGGCCGGGGAGCAGTCACCACCTTTTCCTCTCCCGGGCTTACCTGCAGTACGAAAATGAGAGCCTCAAGATAGAGGCAGGGCGGCTGAACTACTACCTCATGGATGGGGATCTGCTGGACAAGAAAATGGACGGTTTCCGCATCCGCTATGGCCATGATGATGAGGGACCGGGGCGGTCGGTCTTCTTCTACGGCCGTACCGCGGAGGACCGTTCCAAAGCGAGGAAGGTGCTGGTGCTGGAAAATAAGAGAACCCTGGGCAAATGGCTCATTCACAGCGCCTATGCCGATTTCAGAGCCATCCATGGCCATAAGGAATCCATACCGGTCCTTTCCTATTTCCATCTGCCCTCCGGGAAATCGGGAGAGCGCTTTGACCGCCAGCAGGTGGGCGTAGTAAAGGGTGCCTACTCTCCCAATGAGGACTGGACCTTCAGTGTGGACTACGTTCTCTCCCACGGCTATCATGAAAAGGACCATTTCAGCGAAACGAAACCGGGCTATGTGGCAGCGGCGATGTACGGGGAAGCGGATCCGAAACGGGCGGGAAGCTATGAAGTCTGGGTCCGTTACTACCACCTCCCCTCCTCTGCCCTTCTCGCTCCCACCATGGACGCCGACACCACCTTCTTCCGCCGCATGGGCTTCTCCGGCTGGGGCGCCCGCCTTGATTTCGTACCGGTAAAGGGACTGGTATGGGCGCTGGAAGGATTTTCCCTGAAAAATAGAAGCAGCGGCATTGTGACCGGGGACTTCCATGAGTATGTGCTGGGTACCAGCGTGACGGCTTATTTTTGATGGGGCCAGGGGGCCACTCTGTGGCCCGGGTTCAGAGGGAAAAGGTTCTTAAGATTGACCGGCCCTTTCGGGCCGGAGGGTTCTTAAGTTTGACGGGCCCTTTGGGCCCGAGGGTTGTGGATTGCCCTGTCGGGCAATGCTTATAAAGTCAGCGTTACGGGATTTGCTTTCTGTGTCATATGACATGAAAAGCATTACGGTAATCAGCCACCTCCGGTGGCTTTCCCCCCTTTGGTGGCTGGCGCCACCACCTTCCCCCCGCGGAGCGGTGGGACAATAAAGCTCCGCAAAGCAATCCTTTCAGAAGTCGCTCACAGCATAACGGAGCTTTATAGTGCCGCTGCTGCATAGCCCAAATAAAAAAACCGCCTTTCGGCGGATTTTTTTATTTGTCTGTATTGGCGGCGTAGCCTTTTTCTGCGGCTTCTACGGCCAGGCCTACCAGGTTTTTATGGCCTGTCTTGGCCAGCATGTTGCTTACGTGGAAGCTCACGGTGCTTCGGGAGATGTGAAGGGTGTCAGCGATTTCCTGGTAGGATTTGTTTCTGCATACCAGGCGGAGGATGTCCAGTTCTCTTTGGGTGAGGCGGGCGTGATGGAGGCCGAAGGTGGTTCGTTCTTTCACGTTGGGGAAGAGGTGCTCTCCTTTAAGGGTGCGTTCCATGGTGTCCACGAAGTCGGCGGCGCTGCTTTCTTTGTAGATGAAGCTGTCTGCGCCTGCCTCGCGGGCCATTTCTACGAAATGGACGTCAGCGAAGCCGGTCATGATGATGATTTTCTGCCGGGGGAGTGCCTTTTTGATGCGTCTGGTGACTTCGATGCCGCTGGTACGGCCTTCCATGCAGATATCCATGAGGATGATGTCGGGCTGCAGAACCTGGGCGGCCACTTCTGCCACTTCGGAGAGCTGCAGGATTTTCACGACTTCGATTTTTCCGGTTTTTTCAAATAGATGGAGCAGGCCTTCCAGCAGGATCCTCTGGTCATCTACAATCATTACCCGTATCATAGGACACCCCCTTTTCTTTATCATATCATAGAAAAGGCAGGCGTCAATTTTAAAATTTTCTACCGTTTATGAGGAAAGGCTGTCCTTTACAGGAATGGTGACTTTGAGGATAAAGGGGCATCCGGTGGTGTATGCCATGGTGCCCTTTTCTTTTTCTACTCTGGTTCTGATGGAGGAAAGTCCTCCGCCTTCTTTCAAGGGGCCGCTGCTGCCCGTGCCGTTGTCGGTGACGGTCATGGCATAGCGATTTTCTTCTTCAAAGGTTACTGTGATTTCATCTGCTTTGCCGTGGATAATGGCGTTTACCGCCGCTTCCCGGAGGATTTCCACGAAAAGGCTGCCCTTTGCACCTTCAGGAAGTTTTCCCTTGATATGAAACCGGATGCCCAGGCTTTCATAGGTGCCAAGGAGTTCTGTGAGGATGAGGTCCGGTTTTACTTTGATTTCTTTTTCCATGTCCTCCAGGAGGCGGGAGAGCATGCGGCCTATGGAGCCGTAGTTTTTATAGTCTTTATTGTTCAGAATCTGCTGGAGGCAGCTGATACGCTGGCCCATCATGTCGTGGATTTTGAAACGGATGGTGCGGAGGGCTTCTCTGCTTTCCAGGGGCACCAGTATGTCTAGCAGATCTTTCATTTTTTCGTTCTGTTTCCGCAGGGCTTCGTTCTTTTCGTAGAGCTGCCGGTTCATCTGTTCCAGTTCCGTAATATCAGCGGCGGTGATCTGCCATCCGAAGCCGGTGGGTGTGATGAAGGGTTCTCTGGTGAATCGGATGATTCTGCCATCTTCAAGGCGGCAGATGATTTCATCTTTCTCTTCAAAGATTTCCCCTCTTTTCCCTATTTCCTCCCAGAAAAGGCGGCCGCTGGCCACGTTTTTTCCAAGGATGTCCGCCATGTACTGCTTCATGGCGTTATTGATGAGCACCGGCTCTCCTCCTTCCCGGGTAAGGAAGATGCCTTCGGGCATTTTATTGATGGCTTCTTCTATGGCAAGGCTGGTGAGGCCTTCATGGTACTGGCGGTAGGACTGGGAAATGAGGACAGCCTCCCTTACATTGCATATGAGGAGCATGAGCATCAGGTTTAAGGGAAGGATGCTGTCCAGAAAGGGAAGAATGAGGAAGGAGGCGGCGGAGAGAATATAATTTCTTTTGTCCTCTTTTCCGCCGTATAGAAAAAGGGCTGAGGTAAGGACTACCAGCACCGTCCTCAGCGCTTCATGGTTTGTCATCATGGTAACGCCGGTGCTGTGACCGTCCATGCCGTCATGGAGAAGGTCAAAAATCAGGAGAAGCACCAGGAGCTGCGCCCCTTCCACCAGTCTCTGCCTGGTATTTTGAAAAGAAGGAAGGGGGCTCTGGTAATAAACAAGGAAGGACTCCGCTGCCAGAGAGAGGAATGTCCAGAGGGTCAGGGCGATGAGCCAGGAGTCCGGCAGTATGTACAGATTAGCCATGGTCCTTCTCCTTTCTCCCGGTTTTCTCTTCAGGATATGTGATGCAGATTTCCGCGCAGAGGCTGTATCCAAGGTCCCTGGTGCCTATGGATATACCATCTTTCGTGAACCGACTGTCCCTTTCCATATCCTTCATGAAAGATTCCACCCAGTAAGATTCTCCTGCCATCAGGGAGAGACGGCTGCCATGGGGATGGACATCCAGATGGCAGGAAATATGAACCGCCCCGGCCAGGACTGCACCTTCCAGGTATTCTTCCAGAAAATCATAGAAGGTAAGGACAGAAGAGGCAGGAAAGATGCCCGCCGCCCCTTCGGAATGAAGGACGGCACGGATGCCCCGGGGAGAGAGGTAGCGGAACAGTTCTTCCGCTGCCATTTGGAAATCCCGGCAGTCCACCTTTCCACCCTCCGCTCCTTTGAGGAAAAGGATGCACCGCCTTTTTACATAGCAGGCCAGCACATTCAGCCGGAATACCGCTTCGTCCGCCTCGTTTCCCGGCCGGGCATGCTGCAGGAAAGAGGCATGACGAAGGATGAGACGGCTTTTTCTCTTCACAATGGTTTCCAATTCTCTATAAATCTTCCATTCCGCAGCCAAACGGATATAGGAACGCCTGAGGGCACCTTCCTTTTCCAGCATGTCCGCTGTGCGGCGAAGGGCCTGATTCACAAGGTCCATCTGCCGCCTTTTTTCCCTGATTTCCTTCACATTTCGATACCAAAGGGCTGTCCCGCCCTGCACCGGAAGAATCTTCACTTCACAGTCCTCTTTCCTCATTCTTGGTCCTACAGAGTGATACAGGGTCCTCCCCCTGCTGTCTTTGATGGCAAGGGCCAGGGAAGAATAGTTGAAGAAATCTTCATAGCTGCCGTTTCCTTCTATCATATGGGAGTCAATCATCCATTCTATCCACAGGAAGAAGGAGAAAACGGTAATCAGTGTAAAGTCGGTAGCCACCGCCACTTTCATGCCCAGGGCATAGGCGGCCGCATAAAGAAGGTAGAGAATAAGCTCTGCCACCGGCAGAAAGATTTTTATATTTCCCACATGGTTTTTCACTGCCCTGTGGATAAGGTAGAACACCAGGACCAGCAGCTCTCCTGCATAAGCCGCCGAGAGGGCATAGTATCCCCACCGATAGATATGGATATCCGGGGCGCTTGGAAGGCCTTCGGGAAATGAAAAGGCAGCGCCGTGAAAATCATTGGTCATAATCACAAGGGCCAGCGACACATTCAGGAGCGCCGTCCCCTTCAGCCACAAGGGCCAGCTGCCTTGCCCCCGGCCTCTGGAGCCGGTTACGGCCAGACAAAGAATGAGAGTGGTCAGAAGAGCCATATATACATAGTAGGAATACCAGTTATACCGGCGTAGGGTGATCATTTCCACAGGAAGAGCGGCAATGATACTTCGGAAAAAAAGCCAGAAGAAGCAGAGAATCACCATGAAAAGGATGATCCACTCCCCTTCCGTCCCCTTCATACGCCTTCGAAGGCGCCTGCCCCAGATAATCGTCAGAAAAAGCATGGAAAAATAGAGTATATGATTGGGAATGGAGACCAGTGCATACAGGGAATAGGGCGCCAGGATCTTAAATTTCAAATAATAGCCTGCATCATCCATTTCCTTAAGGAAACCGGCCGTTTCCTCGTGGCGAATCGTCCTTCCGTGATAGCTCTGTGAATAGCCCTCCTGCCAGAGGCGGCTCTCTATCTGCTTTTCATTGAGGAGAAGGGGCTCCCTGGAAAGAAGTCCTTTCCTGAAAGACAGGGTCCCCCTCTTTGGATATACCAGATGAAAAGGCCTGCCTTCCCAAACCCAGCGCCTCGCCTCCACATCGGGAACAATATACACATCCGCTTCCTCACGGCGGCTGGTCTGCAGGTAATAGCCAGGCGCATAGCGGGCATCCAGTCGAAGACGTCCCTCCTGATGTATCTTTTTCAAAGCCTCGACTCCGGCAGACAGATCCATTTCACCGGAAAGGCCATAGGAAAAGCTCATCATGGAAAGATCCCTGGTCACCGTATCCACCGGAATTCCTACGGTCAGCGGATACACTGTCAGATCTTTCCAGTCCTTCACCTCATAGGGAATCCCGTCTGCCACCGCCAGCACCATGGTCACCGTATAGTGGGGATACCAGTACAGAGGCATGATTCGGTTTGTCATAAGAGATCGGGCCTGGAAATCGTAAGTCTCCACCGCCGCCACATCGTCCTGATTCATGATTTCCAGCACATAGCTGCTGTTCTTCCTCACATGGATAGAAGAAAGCCCTTCCTCCATGGACAGCACTTTCCCGTATCCGTCCCCCAGCCTGCCGTCATACACAATATCCATGGCCATAGCCAGAGGGGAAAGAAGAAATAAAAGCAGGGCTATGCAAAAGGCCATTCTCCCAAAAATCCATTCCTTCCTCATGGTCTCCCTCCCTGTGTAAGGCAAGTAAAACACTCTCTGATATTTTAAGTATAGCAGAAAAAAAGAAGAAAAAAACTGTACTTTAGTACAGGGATGGGCACGCCCTTTCGGGCGTGAGGGTTCAGGCGCCTTCGGCGCCCGGGTTCAAAGGGTTCAGAAGGTTCATAGGGGAAGGTTGACGGCCCTCCGGGCCGAAGGTTGTGGCCGCCTGACGGCGGCGGGTTATGTAGAAAGGTTGTGGAGAAAGGGGCTTAGGATTGATGGGCCCTTTCGGGCCCAAGGGTTCTTAAGTTTGACGGCCCTTTGGGCCCGAGGGTTGCGGATTGCCCTTACGGGCAATGCTTATAAAGTCAGCGTTACGGGATTTACTTTTAGTGTCATATGACATAATAAGCATTCTGCTGACTGGCTCGCTGCGCTCGCCTCCCCCTTTCCGGCTGCGCCGGACTTCCCCCGCAGGCGGGAGCAGAACAACCCGTGCTTAAAGTAGAGCGACTTAAAAGTAGAGCGACTTATGAGTACATAGCTTCGCGGAGCCTTGTAGTGCCCCCGCTTGCGGTGGCAAGGGAACTGGATTCGCAAAGAACCGTAGGCGACTGAGAATCCAGTGACACGCTTCCCAGAGGGGCGGAAAGGTGGTGGCGCAGCCACTAAAGGGGGATTGCATTTCCTCGCCCGCAGGGCGGTTGTAAAGGTTTTATCATAAGAGGGCGCCTTCTATCAATTCATAGGCGCCCACCTCCACCCTTTGAACCCTTTGAACCTTTTGAACCTGAGCGCCGAAGGCGCTTGAACCCTCAAGCCCGTCAGGGCTTGTCCATAAGGCGTGTCAACCTTCGGGAATACAGCCACCTGCCTCAAATGACACTGCCTTCCCTTACTTATCTTCCTCCTGGTTGATGACCCGGTTCTTTGTCTTCATGAAATTCGGTGCCACCAGGACCACCAGCACCAGGGCCATGAGGGCGTAAATGCCGAAGGTTCCCAGAAAACGGTAGGCCATGGACAGGGCCATGCCTACCACGTTGAAGTCGAAATCGCCGAAGGTGGTATTTTTGAAGCCCAGTCCTTCAAATACAGGAATGAGAAGGGCGGCGGCAAAGGTGATGAGGAGGCCGTTGGTGAAGGCCCCCAGTGCGGCGCCCCGGCGGCCGCCGGTGGCATTTCCGAAGATGCCGGCCGCAGCGCCGCAGAAGAAGTGGGCCACCAGACCGGGAACGATGAGGACGCCGCCAGCAAAGCCCAGAATGAGCATGCCCAGTACGCCGCCGATGAAGGAGGACACAAAGCCCAGCACCACTGCCGTAGGAGCATAGTTGAAGAAAGCCACGCAGTCCACTGCCGGCACCGCATTGGGAATCACCTTTTCCGATACCCCTTTGAAAGCGGGGATGAGGTCGCCCAGCATCATGTTGATGCCGCTGCTCACCACTGCCACGCCTACGGCAAATTCAAGGCCCGCCATGATGGCGAAGATGACCGGGGACATGCCGTGGGAAATGGTGGATACATAGTCCGGGCCGGCGGCAAAGGCAGCCAGCAGGAAGAACACAATCATGGTGAGGGCAGTGGACACGTTGGTATCCTTCAGGAAGGCCCACTTTTCCGGGATTTCCATGGATTCGATATTATCCTCCGCCTTGCCAACTTTGGAACCTACCCAGGCGGAAATGTAGTAAGCCAGACTGCCGAAGTGGCCCAGGGCGATGTGGTCTCCATGGGTGACGCGGTTCGTATATTTCTGGCCAATGGCCGGTGAAATGGAGCTCCAGGCCCCCAGAAGGAATCCTCCCGCCAGTACCAGCTCCACGCCGGAAAGGCCGATGGTACCCAGTACCGCTGACAGAAGGCAGGCCATGAAGAAGCTGTGATGTACCGTGAGGAACACATACTTGAATTTCGTCAGCCTTGCAATGACCAGGTTCATCATGAGCCCTGCCACCAGGATAAACATGGTTTCCGTGCCCAGAAGGCGGGAAGCGGAAGCTACGATGGCTTCATTGCTGGGCACTACGCCGGTGATATGGAAGCCTTCATGAATCATCTGTCCCAGAGGCTCCAGGTTTGCCACAATGATATTGGCTCCGGCCATCATCATGATATAACCCAGAACAGGCCGAAGGGTTCCTGTCAGTACCTTGTGAAAAGGCTTCCGAAGAGCCATGAGGCCGATAAAAGAAAACAGCCCCACAATCAGCGCCGGCTGCTTCACCACATCCATTAAAACATCCAGAATTCCCATGCCTTACCTCTCTGCTTTCTTATAGAGTCAATCAAATAAAACAAATTTGATTTTACGCTTTTCTATCAGGGCCGTCAAGAAAAAAGAAAACGAAAGTTTCTTGAGATGGAAGGCCCGGGACAAGGCCATTTCCAAAGCCTCTATCTGCAAAAAGAACTTTTCTAGATATGTCCTTTCACCGCTTTCCATGCAGCCCTGGACAGCCCCTGCCCTGCTGCCCTTCCCGAAGAAAATGCCGGATGGTCAATCATTCTAATCATATACTTATCATCCGTATACAAATTCATGAATCTGCAAATCTATGGTTCCCTGATTCCTGACTTTTTCTATTCACTTATCTATATCTAATGAAAAATTTATGCGGAAATAATTTAATTTGCCTCATAGCCTTTATATACCGGAACATTTATAATAGATTTGTACATTATAGACTATCCTATTCATGTGTTATAAAAAATAAATGTATCTTAATCCATAACAATCTTTTATTGCAAATATTTTAACAGATGAATTTTTATTCATGAAGGAGTTTATATGACCCAGGAGTCATTGACTTATACAGCCATTATGGAGCACGTCATGGATGGCATGCCCGGCGGTGTTCTTGTGTACCGGGATGATGAAAAGGAAGAGATTCTCTATGCCAATTCCTGGCTGATTCATATGTTCGGCTGCCATGATATGGACGATTTCATGGCTGTCACCGGCGGATCTTTCAAAAGTCTGGTCCACCCCCGGGATGTGGAGAAGGTGGAGAAGGATATAGAGCGCCAGATTTCTTCCGGAACCAATGTATTTGATTACGTCAACTACCGCATCTTCACAAAGGAGGGAACGGAAAAGACGGTAGAGGAGTTCGGCCATCTAATTCATGTACCCGGTGACCGAACTCCTCCACCCGCCTGAGAGAACCGTCCTTTCGGACAATGCGGTAATTGACGAAATCCAGCTTTTCCGGACTGCCGGAAATCTGGTCCCGGATATCCTTATCTACCCGGCACCGGTCCTCCGGATGCACCAGGGTCACAAAAGAACCGCCGGTGGTCTCCATGAAATCCTCAAAGGAAGAACAGCCAAACATACGGATCATCCAGGGATTGGCATATAAAACTGTCTACTCCCCATCATCACGGTAAATCAGAATCCCGCCGGGCAGATTTCTATCCAGCTGCGAAAGCAGCGTACCCGTTTCATCTATCCCTGACAAAATCAATCACCGTTCCTTTGGTATAGGATATTCACTGACCGGAAGAACCCGGAAATATTCGATAGCCCCCAGGGACTTATCACCGCTGAAAAGAGGCTCTGTATGCACCAGAACGGGCACCCGCTTCCCTGCCTTGTTCTTCAGGAAAACCGGTTGCTCCCGGGACTGGCCGTCAAAAATGGTAGCCATCATGGGGCAGAAATCATGGCATAAATGAAGGCCCGTGCTGTCGATATGATCCAGGCCGCCGTTGAAACAGTGCTTTCCCAGCATCTCCTCGCTGCTATAGCCGGTAATATGTTCCGCTCCCTGACTCCAGAATATGATTTTCCGCTCCCCATCCAGCACGTACATGCCAAAGGGCGCTTCATCCACCATCTTCCGGAGCAGATCCACCATTTCTATATCCATGCTTCTTTACCCCCCTGATATATTTATAAATATCAATCTCGCAATATGATACACCTGTCACTAATAGTACAATTCCACTGAGACAAAAAATCTATCATAATCTATTACAACCGGTAGTCATGCTCCCTATGGACATGTCCTGCCGACATGAGGGTTTGGCGCCTTCGGACCGGATGTCATCATTGTCCGCCCCTGCCTTCGCCTCAACCAGAGGTCTCAGCAAAGAGGAACAGCGCTCCCTTGCCGGAACCTATCTGGACATGGGCATCGGCTTCTATCAGGGCGCCTGCAGAAATGACGCCAAGGTCCTGGCCTTTTTCCGGGAAGCAGACAGACTGGGCCACATGAAGGCAGGCCGCTGGATCGGACTTCTCTATGCCAATGGAAAAGGGGTGCCCCGGGATTTCAAAAAAGCCGCCAGCTGGTATAAAAAATCGGCAGACAAAGGCGATATCACCGCCACCTGGCTCTTAGGCGAACTCTATGAAAAAGGAGAAGGCCTTCCCCAAAGCTATGAGAAAGCCTTCGCCCTCTACCAGAAGGCCGCAGAGCGCACCGACATCATCGGCGCCCCTGCCATGACAAGGCTGGGACGGCTCTATGAAAAGGGCCTGGGCTGCCCGAAGGATACAGCCAAAGCCGAAGAGATGTACAAAAAAGCAGTGAAAGCAGGCTATGAAGAAGCCAAAGCCGACCTGGCCCGGCTTGATGGATGAAATCGAAGCAGTGAAAAAAAGCACCGGCTTTTACCGATGCTTCTTTCACTGCTTTCTTTTTTCAGGGAAGCGGAAGGCCGAACCCTCACAGCGTCGCTGTTTTGCCTTCCTGCTTAAGGAGATGAAACAGCGTAAGACTCCCTTACGCCGCAGGCCGGAATGATCCACCGCTCTCCAAAGGGCAAACCGCCGGAAATCTCCCCGGTGTCAGATATATGATTTTCTGCCTTCCTTTGTGCCACGCAAAAAACTCCTGATTCGTCCCATGCCGATGCGCGGTAGGACTCAGGCGTTCAGCTTCGATGAATCGGCCAGGAGCAGCCGCCTAAGCGGAATATCTGTGTCGTCAAGGAAGAACTGGTATAGCCATAGTTGCCACCAGGATGTCTGGCAGGTCATCTTCAGGAGTTCTTTGTGAAGTTTTGACGCGTCGGAGAGTTCTGATTCATATGAGGAAGTTCTTCCCGTCTCCATCACCTGTCCCTTGATAAGGTGTGTGCACGTAACAGGCAGGGAGGCGGGTGCCCCTTCCGGGCCCTTCAGTTCTCTCTGTCTATATAATCCCTTTAAAGGAGAAAAGTTCTCATAACGGCGTGGAGAACCCTCAGGGTTCTGCGTGACTGCGATGTCTTCCTTACCTTCCAGCTCCTTTGCGGCGTCTCACTGTCTGACTCCCCCTTCTTTTACCTTTCTTTTACAGGAATGTTATATAATAAGACAGAATATATTTGGATTTCATCAGTGAAAGGAGCCTTTCCATGATTAAACTTCTGTTCCTGTCTCACACCGGAAGCGGCGAGCCGCCGATGGCGGAATTCATTATGAAACATTTGGTGAAAGAAGCGGGCCTGTCGGAGAAAATCTACGTTTCCTCCGCCTGCCTGGAAAAGGAAGGCTCCCCTCTCTGCCAGGAAGGGAAGGATGTACTGGCAGCCCACGGCATCCCTGCCACCAATAAGAAAGCCCTGCCCCTGGAATGGAGTACCTATGACCAGTTCAACTACATTTTCCTCATGGATAATCCCCAGGATCCCCGGCTTTTCAATACCATGGGCGGCGATGTGGACAATAAGATTTCCCTCCTGTCCGCAGCAGCCGGTTATGACGGCGGCATTGCCAATCCCTATCAAGGGGCCTCCTTTGAAGAAGCCTTCCAGGCTTCAGACATTGCCTGTCAGAAACTCTTGGAGAAATATAAGGACTGGATCGAGTAGGGCCCCTGCGGAAAGGCTGCGGCCTGCCATGGGACGCCAGACAGGCCCCCGGGAGCGTGTTCACGGAGGAACAGATGGATACAAGAATGCGCTATATGGCGATGGCCAGAGAAAATGAAAAAATCATAAACCAGGGATTTTATGAAGCAGGGGGAGAGGTATTTCATTTTGCCTCTCCCCTTTCCAGGCTGGAGGAAGCAGACATATACGGGCGGGAGGCGCTGGAGGAGATGGTCTCTTCCCTTTCCACCCCCCTGGGGGAAGGAAGAATTTCGGTAGTCGAAGGAGATACCCTGGCCTACGGAGCAGAAGGGGTATTGAATTTCGCCAATGCCTTTACTCCCGGCGGCGGATATCTTTACGGTGCCTCTTCCCAGGAGGAAGCCCTCTGCCGGGAGAGTACCCTCTATGCATCCCTTTCAGGAAAAAAGGGACTTCCCTATTATGAAGAGAACCGGCGGCGCCAGAGTATGTACGGCTCTTGCGGCATGGTCTTTTCTCCTTTCGTAGAAATCTTCCGAAGCGCCGACGGTACTCTTTTCGGGCCGCCCCGCCAAACCGCTGTCATCACGGCGCCGGCCATAGACCTTCGGGGACCGGCAGGAAAAATGGATAAAGAGGAAATCAGCCGCCGGCGGATACAGCGCATACGACGCATTCTGGCCCTGGCAGCGGCAAAGGGTATCCGGACTCTGACCCTGGGCGCCTGGGGCTGCGGCGTATTTCGGAATCCGCCGGATCAGGTGGCCTCTGATTTTTACAGGGTACTGGTGGAGGAAAGGTATCGCTTTTATTTCGATTCTATCCTCTTTGCCATATACTGCCCTGGAGACAAGAGGAATCTCCAGGCCTTTCGGGAAAGGTTTTCCACATAGGCTTCAGCCTATGGCGGCAGGCTCCCTGCCCCCTTCAGTGAGGGACTCTCTCTTTCTCATGAACTGCTTAAAGAAAAATTCAATAAGTCCTTTTTGCCGGCAGCAGCGGCATTTTTTACCATTTCCTCCTTTAAAAGATAACAATCGCCTTTAATAAAATCCTAAATGATGTATAATAGAGACAGGTTAAGGTGATAAGTATGGTTTCCATGCTGTACCGCCGGTTCCTTTTTCTTTTTTCCCGCTGGCCCGGCCCTTTGATTTCCGGCAGGTTTCCCGGCAGATGAAACGTACGATCCTTTGGGGAAGGGGAGAAATGAGAACCTTTTGAGGTCTATCCTCCGAAGTATTTCGATTGTGAGATCCGGATTCCTCAGCCACTCTGCCACAGGCAGGCTGGAGGGGCAGCGGCTGGAAGGGTCCGCGAATCTGCCGCTTTTGAAATCGTTTGACTGTTACAGGGTTTCAAAGCGGAATCATTTTTGCTGAAGGTAAGGAAGAGGCATCTTCCTCTTTCCTCTTTTTCGGCCAAGCCTTTCGTAGGGGCTGACAGAAGAAAAGGGCAGGTGGAGATTGGCCATTGCACAGGAATGCATTCATTCCTTCACCCCGCACAGGTCAGTGTTTCGGCAGAAGTGACAAATTCAGCATGCGCCCTGTCTTTCTCCCGTACCCGGCTGACGGTATGACAGCCGCAGGAAATGGAAAGTTTCCTCCTTTCCCCTTTCTGCAGGGATTCTCCCCATACCTCTTCATAGGCTCATTTTCTATGGGTCCATGATTACACCATTCCCAAACTCCAAAAATACAAAGGCCTTCACCGGCTGCCATCCGGTGAAGGCCTTTTACGTGCGGATTCTATGGAGATGCTTTGGGGCGTGAGGGTTCAGGCGCCTTCGGCGCCCTATGGGGCTTGAGGGTTCTAAAGTTTGACGGGGCTATCGCCCCGAGGGTTCT
>ERZ773131.1356-NODE-1356-length-17918-cov-8.454851_pt1 | contig 17918 bp, 14 predicted proteins | sample MGYA00511082_ERZ773131 | MGnify/ENA primary metagenome ERZ773131 (study PRJEB29015, sample SAMEA2737813) | human gut metagenome | biome: human gut; feature: human-associated habitat; material: faeces | place: China | collected 2012 ... | reverse complement strand
GAATGTCCCAGGGACACGATGGAATCAATTATTCTTTAGCACACAGAGATGCGATCACAAACCTTGTGGAGGCGCAGGCAAACGCTACAACGTTTGATGGTGGTGTTTTTATCGCAAGCTGTGACAAGGCAATGCCGGCGATGCTTATGAGTATCGGCCGTTTAAAAGAGATGAGCGCGATCGTTGTGACCGGTGGTGTTATGGAAGCAACGGTTGTAAAACCGGAATATGTGGAAAATGATCCGGGCTGTAAGATCAATGAGCTTTTAACCTTAGAGCAGATCGGAAAATTCAGCGCGCAGTATGAGCGTGGTGAGATCCCGGAAGAGCAGCTCCGCTATTACAAACACAATGCATGTCCAAGCTGTGGCGCATGTTCTTTCATGGGAACCGCTTCCACAATGCAGGTTATGGCTGAAGCACTTGGACTGATGCTTCCGGGAACAGCACTGATGCCGGCAACTGCGCCGGAATTAAAAAAGGCTGCCTATGATGCCGGAAAACAGTTAATGAAATTAGTTGAGATGGGAATTGCTGCAAAAGATATCGTCACAATGGAAAGTCTTGAGAATGCGATCATGGTACATGCTGCAATCTCAGGTTCCACCAACGCGGTCATGCACATTCCGGCAATCGCACACGAATTTGGTTTTGAAATTGATGCGGATACTTTTGACAGAATGCACCGCGGTGCACATTATCTGCTAAACATCCGCCCGGCAGGAGACTGGCCGGCACAGTATTTCTACTATGCAGGCGGCGTGCCCCGCGTGATGGAAGAGATCAAGTCCATGCTGCATCTGGACGTGATGACTGTCACCGGCAAGACGCTGGGCGAAAACCTGGAAGACCTGAAGAAGAACGGCTTCTACGAGCACTGCGACGAGATCCTGCAGGAAAAGACCAAGGGTCTGGGCATCAAAGTCACCCGCGAGGACATCATCCACAGCTTTGACAACGCCAAGGGCACCGACGGCAGCATTGCTATCCTGAAGGGCAATCTGGCCCCGGAGGGCAGTGTCATCAAGCACACCGCCTGCCCCAAGAACATGTTCCACGCCACCCTGCGCGCAAAGCCCTTTGACAGCGAGGAAGAGTGCATCAGTGCCGTTCTGAACAAGCAGGTCCAGCCCGGAGATGCCATCTTCATCCGTTACGAAGGCCCCCGCGGCAGCGGCATGCCCGAGATGTTCTACACCGGCGAGGCCATCTGCGCCGACCCGAAGCTGGCTTCCAGCGTGGCGCTCATCACCGACGGCCGCTTCTCCGGCGCAAGCCGCGGCCCGGTCATCGGCCATGTCAGCCCGGAGGCCGCTGTGGGCGGCCCTATCGCTCTGGTGGAAGAGGGCGATCTCATCCGCATCGATGTGCCGAACCGCCAGCTTGCCATCGTGGGCGTGAACGGTGAGGAAAAGACCCCCGAAGAGATGGAGGCTATCCTTGCCCAGCGCCGTGCCAACTGGAAGCCCAAGGCTCCCAAGTACACCAAGGGCCTGCTGAAACTCTACTCTCAGCACGCCGTCAGCCCCATGAAGGGTGCATATATGGAGTAAAAACGCTTCGTTTGCGATAAAAACCAAAAACAAAAATCAACTGTTCAGCGTTTTTTTGCTGAACGGTCCGGATAAAGTTACGCCAAAAACAAAAAAGCGGATATTGCTTCACCTATAAAAACCATCGAAATCCGGTGTCCGTCTGCGGGGACGGCGCTGAAATAAGACCCAAAGCACACAAAACATCAAAAAATGGAGGATATGTTTATGACAGCTGTTGCAACCCCGGACGCCGCACGGCTCGTGTTCGCCGCGGTGGCGGGCCTGATCCTTTTGCTCATCCTTATCATCAAGTTCAAAGTCCACGCCATGATCTCCATCCTGATCGGTGCGGTGGGCATCGGCCTGATGGCCGGTATGCCCCTGTCCGACATCATCGGCTCGGTGAACGAGGGCATCGGCAACACCTTAAAGGGCATCGCTCTTCTGGTGGGCCTTGGCTCCATGTTCGGTGCCATTCTGGAAGAATCCGGCGGCGCACAGACGCTGGCCGTGACCATGGTGCGCAAGTTCGGCGACGAAAAAGCCGCATGGGCGCTGGGTATCACAGGTCTGGTGGTGGCCATGCCGGTGTTCTTTGATGCCGGTCTGATCATCCTGATCCCGCTGGCCTTCTCTCTGGCAAAGCGCACCAAGCGCTCGGTCCTGTACTATGTCATCCCTCTGCTGGCCGGTCTGGCTGTCGGCCACGCCTTCATCCCTCCCACGCCGGGCCCCGTTCTGGTGGCCAGCATGCTGGGCGTTGATCTGGGCTGGGTCATCCTCATCGGCATCTTCTGCGGCATCTTCGCCATGATCGCTGCCGGTCCCATCTGGGGCTCCATCTGCGGCAAAAAGTATATGATCGAGGTGCCCGAGCACGTTGCACAGCAGGCAGACATCGACGAGAGCAAGCTGCCCAAGTTCGGCACCATCGTGGGCATCATCCCCGCCACCGGCGGCGGCACGGCCTCCTGGATGAGCTATAACGAGGCGCGCCGCGACTCCAAGGATCCCGACAGCTTCGGCAAGGGCAACATCGACGGCGTTATCGCCTCCGAGACCGCCAACAACGCCGTTACCGGCGGCGCGCTGGTGCCCCTGCTGGCACTGGGCGTCCCGGGCGATACGGTGACGGCTGTCCTGCTGGGCGCGCTGATGCTCCAGGGCGTCACCCCCGGCCCCATGCTGTTCGTGGACCATGTGGACACCGTCAACGGCATCTATGTGCTGATGATCATGGCCAACATCTTTATGTGCATCCTCGGTATGGTGGGCGTCAGGCTGTTCCTGAAGGTGCTGAAGGTCCCCTCCAGCGCCCTGACGGCCTGCGTGCTGGCGCTGTGCTGCATCGGTGCCTTCGCCGTCCGCGGCTACACCTTTGATATCAAGTGTGCGCTGGTGCTGGGCGTGCTGGGCTATCTGTTCACCAAGACCGACTATCCCATTCCTCCCATCCTGCTGGGCCTGCTGTTGGGCAGTACCGTGGAATCCAACTTCCGCAGAGCCATGTCCCAGACCGGCGGAGACTGGACCACGTTCTTCTCCCGCCCCATCTCTTGCGTGCTGCTGATCATCAGCATCATCGCGTTCTTCTATCCCGTTGCGAAGGCGATCATCCATCACTTCAAGGCGCAGAAGGATACGACTGCCGCGGAGTGAGACTCCCCCCAGAGAATACCTCTCCAAAGGAGGAAACGATATGAAGATCGAACGGCAAACCGAATTACGGAAGGTGCTGTCGCCGGTGGTGCTGCCGAAGATGGCGGTCATCGAGCAGCATTTTCCTGACGACGCCATTCAGGATGTTCCCGCGTATCTGCGGGAGCGGCTGATGCCGGAGCACATCCGGTCCCGTATCCAACCGGGCATGAAGGTGGTGCTGACCGGCAGCAGCCGTCAGATCCACGATATGCCGGTGGTGCTGCGGGAGCTGGCATCCTTCGTAAAGGCACAGGGCGCACAGCCGTATATCATTCCGGCCATGGGCAGCCATGCCGGCGGCATTGCCGAGAAGCAGAAGGAACTGCTGGAGGGCTACGGGATCACCGAGGCATTCTGTGGCTGCCCCATCTATTCCAGCATGGAGACGGTGCAGGTGGGCGCACTGGACAACGGCGACGAGGTGCGCGTGGACCGCTTTGCCCACGCTGCCGACGCGGTCATCGTGGTGGGGCGCATCAAGGCGCACACCTCCTTCAGCGGCCCCTATGAGTCCGGCCTGGTGAAGATGATGGCCATCGGCATGGGTAAGCGCGAGGGCGCGGATTCGCTGCACCGCTCCGGCTTCGGCGCCATGGCCGTGCGGATGCCCCAGTATGCCAGACAGGTGTTTGACAGCTGCCGCATTGCCTTCGGCGTGGCTATCATCGAAAACGAGAAAGACCTCACCTGCCGGCTGGATGTGATCCCTGCCGAGGAGATATTTGACCGCGAACCGGCGCTGCTGCAATACGCCAAGAGCCGTATGCCGCGGTTCCTGTTTCCGGAGGCGGACGTGCTGGTGGTCCGGGAGATCGGCAAGAACATCTCCGGCGCGGGCATGGATCCCAATATCACCGGCACATTCAGTACGCCCTTTGTCACCGGCGGCCTGAAAAAGCAGCGCACGGTGGTGCTGGACATCGCGGAGGAGAGCCACGGTGCCTTTGTGGGACTGGGCTTTTCTGATGTCACCACGAATCGGGCGTTCGAAAAGCTGCGGACTAACGCGACGTATCTCAATCTGCTGACTGCCACCACCATCCAGTCGGCCCGTATCCCCATGATCATGGAGGACGACAAGCTGGCCCTTCAAACGGCCATCAAGACGTTGGTGGGTGTGGATAAGAGCAGCGTGCGAATGGCTCTCATCAAGAACACGCTTTCCATGGAGCGCATCATGGTCTCCGGGGAACTCCTGCGGGAGATCCGCGGCGCCGAGGGTATCACCGTGCTGGACGACGCCTCCTTCCCGGTCTACGGCGGTGAGATTCTGGGCATTGCGGGCATTTCCGGCAACGGCCAGAAGGAGCTGCTGGAAGCCATCGCGGGCCTGCAGCCCACCGAGAGCGGCGCAAGCATTGAGTACTACGCCCCCGAGGCCAGCGCCCCGGTGCAGCTCATCGGCAAAAGCCCCAAGGCCATCCGCGAGGCGGGCATCCACCTCTCCTTCGTGCCGGAGGACCGCCTGGGCATGGGCCTGGTCGGCTCAATGGGCATGACCGACAACATGATGCTGAAAAGCTACGGCAAGGGACATTCGCCTATTGTCGACCGCAAGGCCCCGCACGACCTGGCCGAGACCATCAAAAAAGAACTGGGCGTTGTCACGCCCGATTTGAACACCCCCGTCTCCCGCCTGTCCGGCGGCAACGTGCAGAAGGTGCTGGTGGGCCGAGAACTGGCCGCCGACCCCATCGTATTGATGACCGCCTACGCGGTGCGCGGGCTGGATATCAACACGTCCTACACGATTTACCATCTGCTGAACGAGCAGAAAAAGCGCGGTGTGGCGGTCATTTATGTCGGCGAGGATCTGGACGTCCTGCTGGAACTGTGTGACCGTATCGTCGTGCTCTGCGGCGGCAAGGTCAACGGCATTCTCGACGGCCGCAAGACCACGAAGGAAGAGGTCGGTCTGCGTATGACCAACCTGGTAAAGGAGGAGCAGGCATGAGTCAGACTGCCGCTGCGGCCCGCGAGCCGCTGCTGCGCATTGCCAAGCGTGAGGGCACGACGATGCCCCAGAAGATCGCCGTGCGCGCCATCGCCATTCTGCTGGCGCTGGTCGTCGATGCGCTGTTTATCTTTTTCGTCACCGGCCTGAACCCGCTGGCCGTCTACGGCGTCATGTGGGGCGGCACCTTTGCCAACATGACCCGCTTCAGCTGGATGCTGCGCGATCTGTCCACGCTGCTCTGCGTCGGCATCGCGCTGGCCCCCGCGTTCAAGATGCGCTTCTGGAACTGCGGCGGCGAGGGTCAGATTTTGATTGGCGGCCTGACCGCCGCCCTCATCATGGTGTACCAGGGCAACAACCTGCCGCTGCCGCTGCTGTTTGCGGCCATGGCGCTGGGCAGCATTGCCGCCGGTGCGCTGTGGGGCTTCATCCCTGCGTGGTTCAAGTCCCGCTGGAACACGAACGAGACGTTGTTTACCCTGATGATGAACTACGTGGCAACGTCGATCGTCGCCTGCATGACCAACATCATGCGCGGCCAGGCGTCCAGCCTTGGCACGCTGAACAAGGCCACCAAGGCGGGCTGGTTCCCGGTCATTTTGGGCCAGCGCTATACTATCAACATCATCGTTGTCATTGTGCTGACCTTCGTCATGTACGCCTACCTGCGCTTCTCCAAGCAGGGGTATGAAATTTCCGTCGTCGGTGAGAGCGAGAACACCGCGCGGTACGCGGGCATCAACGTCCGCCGCGTCACGGTGCGCACGATGCTGATTTCCGGTGCCATCTGCGGCCTGTGCGGCTTCCTCATCGTCGCGGGCAAGGATCAGACGATTTCCACGGCCTCTGCCAATGGGCGCGGCTTCACGGCTATCATCGTGGCCTGGCTGGCAAAGTTCAACACCTTCTATATGGCGCTGATCTCCTTCCTGCTCGTGTTCCTGGAGCGCGGCGCGTCGGAGATTGCGTCCGCCTACTCGCTGAACGAGTACGCTGCCGACATCATCACCGGCATCATCCTCTTCTTCATCCTCGGCAGTGAGTTCTTCATCAACTACCGCGTCATCCCGCGCGGCGCACACAAGGAGGGCAAGTGATATGCACAGCAGTTTGATTGCATGGATTTTACGCGCCATCCCCTTTGGTACAATTATCATGTACGGTGCGCTGGGCGAGACTGTGACCGAGAAATCCGGCAACCTGAACCTGGGCGTGCCGGGCATCATGTACCTGGGCGGCTTTGCCGGCTTTGCCAGCGCCTGGGCCTATGAGAACACCGCCGCCAACCCGAGCGGCGCGGTCAGCGTTGTCGTTGCCCTGACCTGCGCTATTCTGGCATCCATGGCGGGCGGCCTGATTTACGCATTCCTGACGATTTCCCTGCGCGCCAACCAGAACGTCACCGGCCTGGCGCTGACGACCTTCGGTATGGGCGTGGCGAACTTCTTCGGCGTGTTTATCTTAAACGGCGCCAGCTACTCCGCTGCCCCCATCGCCAACAAGGCATTCAGCGCCAAAATCCCGGTGCTGTCCACGTTGGGCGCCTTCGGGCAGGTCGTGTTCAGCTACGGGTTCCTCGTCTATGCCGCCATTGCACTGGCGATTGCGCTGCACTGGTTTTTGACCCGCACCCGCGCGGGCCTTAACCTGCGCGCCGTGGGTGAGAACCCCGCCACCGCAGATGCGGCGGGCATCAACGTTACGCTGTACAAGTACCTGGCGACCTGTATCGGCGCGGGCATCTGCGGCATTGGCGGCCTGTACTACGTGCTGGACTACAACCAGGGCATCTGGGCCACCACCGGGCAGATCGAGGCGCTGGGCTGGCTGGCCGTGGCGCTGGTCATCTTCACGACCTGGAAACCGCTGAACGCCATCTGGGGTGCGTACCTGTTCGGTATGCTCTACTGGCTGTATCAGTTCCTGCCAACGCTGCTGGGCATCACGATGGCAAGCCACATCACCGACCTGGTGCAGATGCTGCCCTACGTCGTTACGATTGTGGTTTTGATTGTGGTATCCATGCGCAAGAAGAAAGAAAACCAACCCCCGGCACATCTGGGCCTGGCCTATTTCCGCGAGGAGCGATAAACCCGGGCGAAAAAGGAGCGGGGTAGGGGTCGGACATGTCCGGCCCTCAGCTTGGCCCGAACTGCGCGGTATTCCATATGTTGCGGGCCGGGCATGCCCGGCCCCTACGGCACTAACAGGTTTTGTAGGAGGCGGCGTCCTCGACGCCCCGCAGGTCGATGCGGGCATCGACCCCTACCATAGCACGCCTTATACAGCGGCACACTTTCCCAAAGGTGTGCCGCTTTTTCATGCTTCTTTCATAGTTTAAACACATTTACCCTCTATACTAAATTTTGTCAAAAAATCTCCACACACAGAAGGGAACCCGGTATGGCAGAACAAACAAAAACCCGGCGCGGTCCGTTGGCTTGGGTCAAACGCCACAAAAAACTGATGATCTTTTTGGTCATTGTGCTCGTTATCGCGCTGGTCATCACCAACGTTGTGCGCAAGGCCAATAGGGCGGCCGCCGGTACGACCTACCAGTATGTGCGCACGACCGTCCTGCAAAAGACGACCCTCAGCGATTCGGTCAGCGTCAACGGCACGGTAAAGTCCGGCAGCAGCGCCAGCGTCACCGCCTCGGATTCCGTCAAGACCTACAAGGTCACGGCGGTCAATGTGGCTGTGGGCGATACGGTCAAAAAGGGCGACGTCATTGCCACGCTGGACACCACCGATGTGGAAAAGCAGATCGCCAACGCCGAGCTGAAGCTCAGCGACACCCAGACCGACGCCCAGAAGAGCTATGACCAGGCTGTCGAGGATCAGGCCACCGACCTGGCCAGTGCCCGGGCGGATCTGGAAGAAGCCCAGAAAAAGTACGACACCCTCGGCCTGGATGACTACTACGGCTCAATGGCCGACGGCAGCAACAGCGGCAAGACGAACCGTGAGATCGTCACCGAGTATTACACCCGCTACGCTGAGGAAATTGCCGGGTACGAAAACACCCTGGCGAACCTGCGCATCCAGCTGACCCAGGCCCAGCAGGACGGCGACGCCGACCGCGCCGCGGGTCTGCAGGGGCAGATCGACGATTACACCAACCGTGAGAGCGTCGCCAAGGGCCAGTGCAGCATCCCGGAGCTGGGCCTGCAGGGCTTTGACGCCGTCAGCCAGTGCTACAACCAGATCGAGCAGCTGGCCCAGGCGCTGGACAAGGCCCAGCAGTCCTACCAGAAGGCTGCCACCAGCGCGTCCCGCAGTGTGGACAACGCCGAGACGAAGCTTGAGCAGTCCCAGCGCGAGGACGACACCCTGACCAGCTTGCAGACCGCACGGGATAACTGCACCCTGACCGCCACGATGGACGGCACCATCACGGCGCTGAACGCCACCGTGGGTGACGTGTGCAGTGGTGCAGTTGCCACCATTCAGGACGTGGACAACCTGACCGTCGAGGTCACGATCCCCGCCAGCTCGGTGGGCAAGCTGAAAGCCGGCATGCAGTGCAACATTACCAGCGATGCCACCGAGGACACTGTCACCGGCACGCTGACCCGCATAGACCCGGTCGCCAACGACAGCGGCAGCTTCGGCGCGACTGTCACGGTCAACAGCCAGGACAGCGGCCTGCTCATCGGCATTTCCGCCAAAGTGGAGATCATCGTCAGCGAGAAGGATAACGTCTTTACCGTCCCGCGTGACGCGGTGGGCACCAACGACGATGGCTCGACCTATGTGTTGCGCAAGACCGGCGGCGAGGGCGTGGACATGACCTTTGAGCAGGTCGCCGTCACCGAGGGCGACACCAACGATTACTACGTTGAGATCACCGGCGACGACCTGAACGAGGGCGACGTCATCCGTGCCACGGCCGACCTGACCCAGGGCGTGGAGACTAGCTCGTCCGACGACGGGATGCAGGTGATGGAGAACGGCGATCTTTACGTCGGCGACCCCAGCAATATGCCGGAGGGCACCGTGATCATGGGCGGCGGCGACGCCCCGGCGGGCGGCCCCGATGGCGGCGGCCCCGGCGGCCCGGGAGGTCAGTGATGCCGGAAAATACACAACAGTTCGCGCAAAATATCGCGCAGACCCTGATTGGTGACGAGGCCGCGCACCCCGCACAGCCGCTCATCCAGATGCAGGGCATCCGCAAAAGCTACTACATCGGCCAGCCGAACGAGCTGGAAATCCTGCACGGCATTGATTTGACCGTCTACCCCGGCGAGTTCGTCGCCATCGTGGGTGAGTCCGGCTCGGGCAAATCGACGCTGATGAACATTATCGGCGTGCTGGACAAGCCCACAGCGGGGGAGTACGTGCTGGACGGCGTGAACATCCACGACGCCGACGACAACGACTTGGCGGCCATCCGCAACCGCAAGATAGGCTTTGTGTTCCAGACCTACAACCTGATCGGCCGCCAGAGTGCGCTGAAAAACGTCGAACTGCCGATGCTGTACGCGGGCGTTCCGGCGGGCGAGCGTACCCGCCGCGCCAAGGAGTGGCTGGACCGCGTTGGCATGGCCGAGCGCATGAAGCACCAGCCGAACGAGCTTTCCGGCGGCCAGAAGCAGCGTGTGGCGATTGCCCGCGCCATGGTCAACGAGCCGGCGCTGATTCTGGCCGACGAGCCGACCGGCGCACTGGACAGCCAGACCAGCCGCGTCGTGATGAACCTCTTTCGCGAACTGCATGAAAAATACCACAAGACCATCGTGCTCATCACGCACAACCCTGAACTGGCCGAGGAATGCCAGCGGGTGCTGACGTTGCGCGACGGCCTGATCGTGGGCGAACGAAAGGGGACAGGCGAACGTGCAGCTTTTTGAGAATATCAGCATGGCGCTGACCAGCGTCAAGTCCAACAAGATGCGCAGCCTGCTCACGATGCTGGGTATCATCATCGGCATTGCAGCGGTCATCGCCATTGAAACGGTCGGCAACAGCATGACCGGCTCGGTCATGGACTCGATGTCCGGCATGGGTGCCAGCAACATTTCGGTCACGGTAACGCAGAAAAGCAGTTCCAGTACCTCGGGCACATCCCAGGGTGTCCGGCTGCGCCGGTTCATGGACTCGCAGCCGTCGGATTCCGACCTCATCACCCAGGATATGATGGATGACTTTATGGCCACCTTCCCGACGCAGGTGGACCACATCGAGCTTTCCCAGCAAGTAGGCGATGGGACGATTGCCAAGTACGGCGAACCGACCACGACCATCAAGACCAGCGTCAGCGGTGCCAATACTGCCACACTGGAAAATCTTGGCGCAGATTCGCAGATTTTGTATGGGCGCTGGCTTGACGATGAAAAGGACGCGGGCCGCAGGGTCGCTTGTGTGTCAGAAAAATTCGTCGAACAGGCTGTCGGCGGCACCGCGCAGGAGGCCATCGGCAAGGCGGTCACGCTGACGATCAACAAGAATTTGTATACGTTCTATATACAGGGCGTATATAAATACACAGAGGATAACTACTCCAGTATGTTCGGCGGCAACGACGATGACAGCATCCAGACGAACTTTTATATCCCACTGGACGTGGCAAAGTCCATCGTCGGCGCGGGCGCAGGCTACCAGAGCATCACGGTGGTGGCAAACGGCGGCAGCGTGAACGTGACCACCTTTGTGGACACGGTGGGCGATTTCTTTGCCAGCTACTACACCCGCAACGATTCCTGGACCGCCAGCGCGTCGAGTCTGGCGAGCCTGCTGGATTCGATGTCTGAAATGATGAGCACGATTTCACTGGGCATTTCGGCCATTGCGGCGCTGTCGCTGCTGGTCGGCGGCATCGGCGTCATGAATATCATGATGGTTTCCGTCACCGAGCGCACCCGCGAGATCGGCACCCGCAAGGCGCTGGGGGCCCCCGCGTCGGCCATCCGGATGCAGTTCATCACCGAGAGCGTTATTCTCTGCCTGATTGGCGGTGCCATCGGCATTGTGCTGGGCCTGGGACTGGGCGCAGCGTTGAGCAAGGCCGTGGGCTATACGGCGCACCCGAGTCTTGCGGCCATTGTGATTGCCGTAGGGTTCAGTATGGCGATTGGCGTGTTCTTCGGGTATTACCCCGCCAATAAAGCGGCGAAGCTGGACCCGATCGAGGCGCTGCGGTATGAATAAAACCCCATGCCTTCCCCCTTGGGGGAAGGTGGCCCCGCAGGGCCGGATGAGGGGCGCGTCTAGGGTAGTGTCCCCGTAAAGAGACAGTTAAGGCAAGGCCGCCCCTCATCAGTCCGCTTCGCAGACAGCTTCCCCCAAAGGGGAAGCCTTTTATCTCCCCGCGCATTGCGCGGGGACTTTTTTTGTGGTATACTCAACCTGGGAAAGTGAGATGCTTTGAAAAATTGAAAAAAGAAAGGTTATTTACCAATCGGCAGCTGCTTACGCTGTTGTGGCCGCTCATCATAGAGCAGGCATTGGAAATCCTCGTAGGTATGGCAGATACCGTCATGGTATCCTCGGTGGGTGAGGCCGCCATCTCCGGCGTTTCGCTTGTCGATATGATCAACCAGCTTATCATTACGTTGTTCGGTGCGCTGGCTACCGGCGGCGCGGTCGTTACCAGCCAGCACCTGGGTGCCAAACGGCGTGAGGAGGCCGCCCACAGCGCCGGACAGCTCGTGACGCTCAGTGCCATTCTGGGCGTGGGCGTGGCGGCGTTCTGCCTTATCACCCGCACGGCACAGCTGCGGCTCTTCTTCGGCACGATCACCGACGATGTCATGCAGGCCTGCCTGACCTACTTTACCATCACGGCGCTGTCCTTTCCGTTTCTGGCATTGTACAACGCGGGCGCGGCCATCTTCCGCTCCACCGGCAACAGCGCAGTATCGATGAAAGTATCGGTCATCGTCAATGCCATCAACTTCTGCGGCAACGCGCTCTGCGTGTTTGTGCTGAAGATGGGCGTCGCGGGTGTCGCGGTGCCTACGCTGATTTCCCGCGCGGTGGGCGCGGTTATCATCCTGTCGCTGGCAGCGCGGCCCGACTATGTGCTGCAGATCACGCCCCGCAGCGTTACCCGGCTGGAAGGCAAAACCGTCAAGAGCATCCTGTACATCGGCGTCCCCTCGGCGTTTGAAAACAGTCTGTTCCAGCTGGGCCGCGTGCTGGTCGTCTCGATGATTTCGCTGTTCGGCACGGTGCATATCTCAGCCAACGCGGTGGCGAACAACCTGGACGCCATCGGCTGCATTGTGGGCAACGCCATGGGCCTTGCCATGATTACCGTCGTGGGCCGCTGCGTCGGTGCACAGGACTTTGAACAAACGAAATATTACACCAAAAAGCTGCTGCTGTGGGATTACATCGCCCAGGGCGCGGTGAATGTTACGGTGCTGCTGCTGCTCAACGAGATTTTGAGTATGTACACCCTGACGCCGGAGACCCGGGCGCTGGCGTTCACGCTGGTCATGATCCACAACGGCTTTTCAATTTTGCTGTGGCCGGCCAGCTTTGTGCTGCCCAATGCCCTGCGTGCCGCCAACGATGTGCGGTACACGATGGTGGTCGCCACGATTTCCATGCTGGTATGGCGCATGGGCCTGAGCTGGGTACTCTGCGTCAATATGGGCATGGGTGCGGTCGGCGTCTGGTACGCCATGCTGGTTGACTGGGTCTGCCGTGTGATTTGTTTTGCCGCCAGATTTGCCACCGGGGCGTGGAAGAAGAATGCGGTGAAAAAAGTATAAAAAGGAGCCACCCACATGAAATTTATCAGCTGGAATGTCAACGGTCTGCGGGCCTGCCTGAAAAAGGGGTTTGAGGATGTGTTCAACACCCTTGACGCGGATTTCTTCTGCATCCAGGAGACGAAAATGCAGCCCGGGCAGGCGGATTTTGCGCCCGAAGGTTACACCGAGTACATATACAGCGCCGATAAAAAAGGCTACTCCGGCACGGCCATCTGGGCCAGGGAACCGGCGCTGTCGGTACGGTACGGCCTGGACGAGGATATCCACAACCACGAGGGCCGCGCCATCACGCTGGAATACCCGGACTTTTACCTCGTGAACCTCTATGTGCCCAACTCCCAGAACGAGTTGGCCCGCATCGACTACCGTATGCAGTGGGAGGATGACCTGCGCCGCTACCTGCAAAAGCTGGATGCCGAGAAGCCGGTCATCCTGTGCGGGGACCTGAACGTGGCGCACGAGGACATTGACCTGAAGAACCCCGGCCCCAACCGCGGCGCGGCGGGTTTTTCGGATCAGGAGCGCGGTAAGCTGGGCGAGCTGCTGGCGGCGGGCTTCACGGATTCCTTCCGCCATCTGCACCCCGACGCCACCGGTATGTACAGCTGGTGGAGTATGCGCTTCCGTGCGCGGGAACGCAACGCGGGCTGGCGTATCGACTATTTTCTGGTCAGTGACCGCATTGCCGACAAAATCGAGAAAGCGGATATCCTGATGGATGTGATGGGCAGCGACCATTGCCCGGTGGAGCTGGATATCAACCTGTAAAGCCTTCTCCCTTGGGAGAAGGTGGCCGCAGGCCGGATGAGGGGCGGCCTTCCGGTGGCTGCCCGGTAAAAGGGCGATAACGGCACACCTGCCCCTCATCAGTCTGCTTCGCAGACAGCTTCGGTCTCCGCGCTAAGAGCCGCCTACGGCGGTTGCGCTTCGACACGCGCCTGCGGGCGCAGCCCCTCGAGGGAAGCCAAAGAAAAAAACTTTTTTAAAAATTCCCCCGCGCTTGCAATATCGGCGCCGGGGAATTCGTTTTAGTATACAGAAGGACAAAGCAAGGGAGGTGTGGGCACTGACAAATGAAGAATTTACCGGGCTGATGCAGCAATACCAAAAGCTCATCTACACGGTCTGCCTGCAATTTGTGCACGAGCCCCACACCGCCGAGGACCTGACCCAGGATACCTTCCTCTCCGCGTTTTCGGCTATCGACCGATGCGAGCCGCAGTATTACAAACAGTGGCTTGTGCGGGTGGCGGCCAACAAATGCAAGGATCACCTGAAAAGCGCCTGGGTGCGCAAGGTGGATGCCCCGGGCGACGATGCCCTGCCGGAGCCGCGCGGCGCACCCGGCAGTGACGCCGACGACCCGGCGGTAAACCTGGCCGACCGCGCTGGGGCCGCAGAGCTGGAACAGCTGGTGCGGAACCTGCGTGAGCCTTACGGAAAGATCGCAGTCATGTACTTTTTGGAGCACAAGGAAAGCTCCGAGATTGCAAAGCTGGTGGGCCGCCCGCCTGCGACCATCAACAGCCAGCTATGGCGCGCCAAACTGCTGTTGCGCCAGCAAATTACCGAGAGGAGGCAGAACGAATGAGCCTTTATTTTGATAACGAAAAACTCTTTGACGCCGAAGGCCATTTGACCGACGAGGGCCTGTACGCTTTGAAGGACGGCACTCTGGACGACTTGGGTGCGCTGGAGGCCGCCGAGCACCTGAGCTTCTGCGACTACTGCCTGCTGCGCTACACAGCCATGATCGAGGCTGCGCCCGACTGCATGAAACAGCCGATGCGCGACCTGATCCCGCAAGTGCAAAACCTGATGCGGCTGCGCAGCTTCCGCATTATGACAAACCGCTATGTGTCGGCGGCGGCCGCCGTCGTGCTGGGGTTTGTGATGTGGGGTGCGGTCAGGACCTTTGGCGTGCCCAACGCCGCCGCCCTGCTGCCGCAGCAGCCCACCGCCCCGCATGAGCGGTTCGGCACTAAATTCAGCACCGCCGTCAACGGCTTTTACAAAAGCCTCGACGATACCTTTAAAAACTTTACCCTGACCGCTGAGAGCGGCCTGGAACAAATGCGAACCAAACCGATCGGCGGCAGCACCGCCAAGGGAGAATGACCTATGAAAAAGAATGGATTCCTGACCTTTATCTTCGCCTGCATCCCCGGTGCGGGGCAGATGTACTACGGCTATATGCAGCGCGGCCTCTCGATTGCGATGATACTGATACTCTGCGTGATGGCGGCCACCGTCGTTGAACCGCTGCTGTTCCTCTGCCTTGTTATCTGGATGTACAGCTTTTTTGACACCTATGACCTCATCCGCCACATGGCGGCCGGTGAGCCGAAGGAGGATTCCCTGCTGGTTCTGGGCAATTATGAGGAGATCAAAAAGCTGGTCCCCCAGCATAACAGGCTGATTGGCTGGGGCCTGATTGGCTTTGGCGTCTGGGCGCTGTATGATTTGCTGATTGGCAACTGGGTGTACAAGATTTTGACCAATGTGCTGGGCTACGGACATGCATGGGACATTATCAACGGTATACCGAACCTTGTGGTGGGCGGTCTGCTTGTCTTTGCAGGCTTTAAGCTGCTGAATATGCACCCCGCCAAGAAAAACAGCGATGACGAGCTGCCGCCCTACCCGCACGAATAAAACGAGGAACGAAAAATGGATATGGAAACAAACGCAACCCCTGTGCAGACCGCTGCACAGCCGCCCAAGAAAACCCGCCGCGTGGGGACGCTGGCGTTTGCACTGGTGCTGATCCTGGCCGGTGTGCTGCTGATGCTCTACCAAATCGTGCCGGCGTTCAACCTGCTGCAAATTGTAAAGTTCTCCCCGGTCATCCTCATTGTGCTGGGTATTGAAATGCTGGTGTACAGCGCCAAGCCCGATGTGCTGGTCAAGTTCGACTGGCTGGCCATGCTGGGTACGGCGTTCACCCTTTGCGTGGTGGGTGCGGCGGCGCTGCTGCCCCTGGCTATCAGCGAGTGGGGCCCTGCCCGCAGCAGCGCCATAAGCCGCATCGAGACGGAAAAGGTGGACGCCCTGTACAGTGCCCTGACCGCCGACCCGGAGCTGAAAGCCAAAACGGGCTACTGCGGTGTCAACGTCTGGTTCAACCACGACGCGGGCGGCAGCTACACGCTGCAAAGCGGCGACGACTGCGTGCTGAACGTCACCCTGACCGGCCCCTACGCCGACGCCGAGGCTTTTGCCGCCGACTGCATGGACATTATGCAGCTGGCCGCGGACAAGGACCTGGGCTTTACGAGCTACCACTTCTCCAGCGGGGAGGAGAGCGACGACGATGTCAGCTACTATCTGGACTGTGTTGCCGCCTTCCCGGAGGGGCTGACCGCTGCCCAGGTGGCCCAGCGCGTGACGGAAAGCTACCACTATGACGGCTCCAGCTTCTCCAGCGAGGCCGACCGCGACGAGTACATCAAGACCCGGCTGCGCGACGATATCGCCGAGGAATACGCCAACGCCCACGACGATGTCTACCCCGACGACGACTATGTAGACGCCGAGGTCGAGCGGCGGTTCAACGAGCAATTTGGCATAGCCACCCCGGAGAGCGCGGCAGAATGATAGAAAAAAGCAGGTATCCACGGTAAAACGTGGGTACCTGCTTTTTATCATAGAGTTGTAGGGGCCGGGCATGCCCGGCCCGCGGCATGTACGGCAGACGGGTTCTGCCGGAAGGCTGCGGGCCGCACATGTGCGGCCCCTACCGTGTTGCGGGATTTTTATTGTGTGTCGCAATGGTAAGCGGGCACGGAGCGGTCAAGACCGCTCCCTACAGAACCCTGGAAAGCGGTATCGTAGGGAGGGGTCTTGACCCCTCCGCACAAGTTTTCGACAGCAGAAGCAGACAGCTTTTACGCCCCGGCTCTTGGCAGCAACAACGCGGCGGCCAGATACGCAAAATACAGCGCCAAACACATCCACCCCTGCCCGCGCTTCAGCTTGTGCCTGCACAGCGGCGGGAGCAACAGCACCAGCGCCATGGCGGCGCAGACGGGGACTTCATAGCTGCGGAACTGCGCGCCGACGGGCAGCTTGTGGCGGTACATCAGGCTGGAAATCGGCAGCGCCAGCGTCAGGTTCAGGATCGCGCTGTTCAAAAGCTGGATGGGCAGCGAATCCGGCGGGTAGTAGCGGCAGCGAACCGAGAACCACTTCCAGACCGAGCCCAGCGGGTGATTCAGCGCCTCGACCAGCAGAGGGATACAGAACCCGAAGCTGATGAGCGTCGCCGCCCAGAGGGCCTGGATCGTGCCTGTGAGGTTTGCCAGCGTCGTGGCACTGTAGAGCAGCGCCTGTGCACCGCCCGCCAGCAGGGCCAGCCCGCCCGCGACGCCCGCCAGATTTGTCAGTGCGTTCCGGACGTTCATGACCGGGAAGGCCATCGTGTGGGCGGTGTAGCCGTATTCCTGCGCGGCCAGCTGCGGGCTGGGGTGCTTTTCGGACGTGGAGACCGCCTTGATCGTATCACCGTAGGTGAATTTGTGCTGGAACACAATGCTCATCATGACAAAGAGCACGAACAGCAGCATCAGCAGTCCGGTGCCGGTGTAGCTCAATTCGCCGTCCCGCACAAACACGGCCAGCACGCCGCAGGCCGCCAGCAGCAGCAGGCATTTGCGGCAGAACTCGTCCCGGTCCGCCACGGCGCAGTGCCTCTTGCGCAGCAGGCAGACGGAGAGCGCCAGCCCCAGATTCGTGACAGCGCCCGCCAGTGCGGTGCCGACGGCCAGCGCCGTGACCGACATGCCCGCCGCCAGAAATGCCAGCATCAGCTGTGGCAGCGCCAGGCAGAACGGTGCCACCGTGCCGCCCACGACCCACATGGGCAGCCCAAGCAGGGCGCAGCACCAGGTAGTGCACCGCCCCGCCAGCCGACTGCCCACCGCTGTAAACAGCAGGCCGAGGGCGTAGACTAATAAAGTTGCAACTAAAATTTTCATCATTGTATCGTAGGGGCGGATT
>ERZ773131.1345-NODE-1345-length-18122-cov-3.471080_pt1 | contig 18122 bp, 18 predicted proteins | sample MGYA00511082_ERZ773131 | MGnify/ENA primary metagenome ERZ773131 (study PRJEB29015, sample SAMEA2737813) | human gut metagenome | biome: human gut; feature: human-associated habitat; material: faeces | place: China | collected 2012 ... | reverse complement strand
CTGGATCACACTTTTGCCTAGTCAAATTATTTATCAAATCGTGTCAAATAAACTGAATAAGGCCTGGTCGCCTAATTATGGAGAAATTATGAAGACGAAAGCATGCCTATTATTTCAAAACGCCGTTTAATATAAATAAGCACAGTTTCAAAAAATAAAAAACAGGCCGAGAATAGTCCCGGCCCGAAGAAATTACATTTTATAACCTAAAGAAATCGTGGTTCGGCGATCGGTATGTTCCGGCGCGGAATCAGGCGGTGATGAGTTCCAGGTTACGTTGTACGCCACCTTGAGTCCAAAGTGTTCGTTGATAGCCACGTTCAACGCACTTTCAGAGTTCAGCGTTGTATCTTCAGCACCAAACACCGACACACCCTGGGTGAATTTCGCGTTGTCAGTCATTTGCCATGCGTAGGTGCCCGATGCATAACCCAGCGGCTGGGTTTCATCTTCGCCGTTGGTGTACTCGTCGTAACGGACACCGAATTCAAAACGGAGGCTGTGCACTGGTCCATTCAGGAACTGACGACCATAACCCGCAGTCATGACATCGCGCTGGCGATAGCCGTTGTAGCGGTCAGTAAGCCAACTCGCCTGCCCAAACAGGTAGTCATAATCTGTCATGTTGTAACGGCTACGCCCACCTACCGCGTATTTCTCAGAGGAGCGTTCATCGTTAGCAGACGTGTTGCTGGCATTGCCCCACAGCGACCAGGCCGTGGTGTTGCCGTACCAGGTCAGGGTGCTGTCTGCGGTCATGGAGGAGCTTTTCGTGTTACCGGATTGCGCCAGATACCCGGCATTCACGTTACCTTCAAAGGGTTTTTTGGCAGTGGAGGGATCGTCCATGACAGTAAAAACGGTATCATCGGCGGTTGCATTCAGTGACGCAAATACGCCACCCGCCAGCATCAGTGCTGCGGGTACTGTCTTCAAAAGCTTCATTTATCAAGAGTCCGTACAACAAAAAAAGAGACCATCGCGGTCCCGGAAACTTTCTTAAGGATCAAAGATTAGCGTCCTTGGAAAGGTAACGAATTATAAAAAGGCGCGAATAACTTAGCAATGTATTCTTATTTCATTTTTTGAATAAGCATGTGGCGAAAACAGATTTTTATTTATATATATTTATCTGCAAAATTTTAAATAAAGCTCCAATAAATCATATTGTTAATTTCTTCACTTTCCGCTGATTCGGTGCCAGACTGAAATCAGCCTATAGGAGGAAATGATGGTACGTATCTATACGTTGACACTTGCGCCCTCTCTCGATAGCGCAACAATTACCCCGCAAATTTATCCCGAAGGAAAACTGCGCTGTACCGCACCGGTGTTCGAACCCGGGGGCGGCGGCATCAACGTCGCCCGCGCCATTGCCCATCTTGGAGGCAGTGCCACAGCGATCTTCCCGGCGGGTGGCGCGACCGGCGAACACCTGGTTTCACTGTTGGCGGATGAAAATGTCCCCGTCGCTACTGTAGAAGCCAAAGACTGGACCCGGCAGAATTTACACGTACATGTGGAAGCAAGCGGTGAGCAGTATCGTTTTGTTATGCCAGGCGCGGCATTAAATGAAGATGAGTTTCGCCAGCTTGAAGAGCAAGTTCTGGAAATTGAATCCGGGGCCATCCTGGTCATAAGCGGAAGCCTGCCGCCAGGTGTGAAGCTGGAAAAATTAACCCAACTGATTTCCGCTGCGCAAAACCAAGGGATCCGCTGCATCATCGACAGTTCTGGCGAAGCGTTAAGTGCAGCACTGGCGATTGGTAACATCGAGTTGGTTAAGCCTAACCAAAAAGAACTCAGTGCGCTGGTGAATCGCGAACTCACCCAGCCAGACGATGTCCGCAAAGCCGCGCAGGAAATCGTTAATAGCGGCAAGGCCAAACGGGTTGTCGTTTCCCTGGGTCCACAAGGAGCGCTGGGTGTTGATAGTGAAAACTGCATTCAGGTGGTGCCACCACCGGTGAAAAGCCAGAGTACCGTTGGCGCTGGTGACAGCATGGTCGGCGCGATGACACTGAAACTGGCAGAAAATGCCTCTCTTGAAGAGATGGTTCGTTTTGGCGTAGCTGCGGGGAGTGCAGCCACACTCAATCAGGGTACACGTCTGTGCTCCCATGACGATACGCAAAAAATTTACGCTTACCTTTCCCGCTAACAAAAACATTCCCCCAGCATTGGGGGAATCATCACCAACCTGTCGGCAACGCGTTTCTCCGACTATGCTCAAAAGTCATGTGATAACAAAGGGGTGAACTATGGCCAGTGGCGATCTTGTCCGTTATGTCATAACCGTCATGTTGCATGAGGATACATTGACTGAAATTAACGAGTTGAATAATTACCTGACTCGCGACGGTTTTTTGCTCACCATGACGGATGATGAGGGAAATATCCATGAGCTGGGGACTAACACTTTTGGACTTATCAGTACCCAAAGTGAAGAAGAAATTAGAGAACTGGTTTCGGGGCTTACCCAAAGTGCAACCGGCAAAGATCCTGAAATCACCATCACGACCTGGGAGGAATGGAATAGCAACAGAAAATAAATGGTTTTTGGGCAATAATCAGTCTGTGGTGTGCGTTAGCTCGTGTTTTTACACCGCATTCTTGCGCTAACCTTATGATCTGGCAGACAACATGGGAGAGACATCATGTGGCAGGCAATCAGTCGTCTTTTGAGCGAGCAGTTAGGTGAAGGCGAAATCGAACTGCGTAATGAACTGCCTGGCGGAGAAGTCCATGCCGCATGGCATTTGCGCTATGCAGGACATGACTTTTTCGTCAAATGTGATGAAAGGGAACTGCTTCCCGGTTTTACCGCCGAAGCTGACCAACTGGAGTTACTGTCGCGTAGTAAAACCGTCACCGTGCCTAAGGTTTGGGCAGTAGGCGCTGACCGTGACTACAGTTTTCTGGTGATGGATTATCTCCCACCTCGTCCGCTGGATGCGCATAGCGCATTTATTCTTGGTCAGCAAATTGCGCGTTTACATCAATGGAGTGACCAACCACAATTTGGCCTCGATTTTGATAACTCGCTCTCCACAACTCCACAGCCCAACACCTGGCAACGTCGCTGGTCAACGTTTTTTGCTGAACAACGGATTGGCTGGCAGTTGGAACTGGCAGCAGAGAAAGGGATCGCTTTCGGCAATATCGATGCCATCGTCGAGCATATTCAGCAGCGTCTGGCCTCGCATCAACCGCAGCCTTCTCTGTTGCACGGCGATTTATGGTCCGGCAACTGTGCGCTGGGTCCGGATGGCCCGTACATTTTCGACCCGGCCTGCTACTGGGGTGACCGAGAGTGCGACCTGGCGATGTTACCGCTGCATACTGAACAGCCGCCACAAATCTATGACGGCTATCAGTCAGTATCCCCGCTACCTGCCGATTTCCTTGAACGTCAACCGGTTTACCAACTCTACACGCTGTTAAATCGTGCAAGATTATTTGGCGGTCAGCATTTGGTTATTGCTCAGCAGTCACTGGATAGATTATTAGCAGCATGATAGGGGTTGAAGATAATGGCCGCTCTGTGCGGCCTTTTGATTAAATAAACCCAAGCAGAGAAAAGAACACATAACCTGCAGCAATACAAATAACCGGCAGGATATACAGTGAGAAAAACTGCAGGAAAATAGTATGGTGCGGAACAACAATACGGGACTCAATTTGTTCACGCGTTAGCCCCTCTTCCCCTTTGGCTTTTTCCAGAATGAGTTGATCTTCAACACCTTCCCGCAAGAAGCGCGCCTGGCGACTCATCCGGGCACCGGAATCCTGCAACGCCAGTCCGACAAAGATCAGGATGAAAATCACCCAGAACATAACGTTCACGCCACCATTAAAATTAGGCGTCGGGGAGTTATACCAGAACAGATTCAAAAAAGGCGTATTCGCCTGCATCATACCGATCATGACATGAGTAAAGTCGAGCATGACCGCATTAATGCCTTCCTGGTTTTCCTGTCGGGTATTCATAAATTTCAGCAAAGAAATCAATGTAGAGATCAATGCAGGTATAAAAATCACCCAACCCAAAATCCTTTTCAAAACAGCAATGCGTCCAGCTTGTTGATACGTCATGAGTTCTCCTTGATTAAGACGCGTCGTTTCACTTAGTTTACCTGTAGATATCTGTTTTCGCCCATTCTTTAAAGGCGATATGATAGGCGCTTAATCATAAGCACGGCTTAATACCTTACACATAATGCTCTAAAGGAGAGGTTGTAATGTCAACCCCGCGTCAGATTCTTGCTGCAATTTTTGATATGGATGGATTACTTATCGACTCAGAACCTTTATGGGATCGAGCCGAACTGGATGTGATGGCAAGCCTGGGGGTGGATATCTCCCGTCGTAACGAGCTGCCGGATACCTTAGGTTTACGCATCGATATGGTGGTCGATCTTTGGTACGCCCGGCAACCGTGGAATGGGCCAAGCCGTCAGGAAGTAGTAGAACGGGTTATTGCCCGTGCCATTTCACTGGTTGAAGAGACACGTCCATTATTACCAGGCGTGCGTGAAGCCGTTGCGTTATGCAAAGAACAAGGTTTATTGGTGGGACTGGCCTCCGCGTCACCACTACATATGCTGGAAAAAGTGTTGACCATGTTTGACTTACGCGACAGTTTCGATGCCCTCGCCTCGGCTGAAAAACTGCCTTACAGCAAGCCGCATCCGCAAGTATATCTCGACTGCGCAGCAAAACTGGGCGTTGACCCACTGACCTGCGTGGCGTTGGAAGACTCGGTAAATGGCATGATCGCTTCTAAAGCAGCCCGCATGCGTTCCATCGTCGTTCCTGCGCCAGAAGCGCAAAATGATCCACGTTTTGTATTAGCAAACGTCAAACTCTCATCGCTGACAGAACTCACCGCAAAAGACCTTCTCGGTTAATGACCAGGGGCAGTGATCACACTGCTCCTGGTTCTTTATCTGAATTTGCATTCAACTGACGGATTAATCGTCAATTTAAGAGAAAGAGTTACACCGTCACCACTTCCGCGCACTGTATAAAAATCCTATACTGTACGTATCGACAGTTTAGTGAGTTTTATCATGACGGCGGAAGGTCACCTTCTATTTTCTATTGCTTGTGCGGTATTTGCCAAAAATGCCGAGCTGACGCCCGTGCTGGCACAGGGTGACTGGTGGCATATTGTCCCTTCCGCAATCCTGACGTGTTTGTTACCGGACATCGATCACCCAAAGTCGTTTCTTGGGCAGCGATTAAAGTGGATATCAAAACCGATCGCCCGCGCTTTTGGGCATCGTGGTTTTACCCACAGTCTGCTGGCGGTATTTGCGCTGCTGGCAACCTTTTACCTTAAGGTTCCTGAAAGCTGGTTCATTCCGGCTGATGCGCTACAAGGAATGGTGCTGGGTTATTTAAGCCACATACTTGCCGATATGCTGACACCCGCCGGTGTTCCACTGCTCTGGCCATGCCGCTGGCGTTTCCGCTTACCTATCCTGGTTCCCCAAAAGGGCAACCAACTGGAACGTTTTATCTGCATGGCATTATTTGTCTGGTCGGTATGGATGCCACATTCATTACCCGAAAACAGCGCTATCCGTTGGTCATCGCAAATGATCAATACCTTGCAGATCCAGTTTCATCGGCTTATTAAGCATCAGGTTGAATACTAAAAAGGCAAAAATCGCCTTTCTGTAATAAGCAATTCCATTTGAATATAAGAGCCAGCTCACAGTTCTGTTAATCTTGCGCCAACACTATGACTGCTACGCAGTGATAGAAATAATAAGATCAGGAGAACGGGGATGAACTTTCCATTAATTGCGAACATCGTGGTGTTCGTTGTACTGCTGTTTGCGCTGGCTCAGACCCGCCATAAACAGTGGAGTCTGGCGAAAAAAGTGCTGGTGGGTCTGGTGATGGGTGTGGTTTTTGGCCTTGCCCTGCATACCATTTATGGTTCTGACAGCCAGGTACTTAAAGATTCTGTACAGTGGTTTAACATTGTTGGTAACGGCTATGTTCAACTGCTGCAAATGATCGTTATGCCGTTAGTCTTCGCCTCTATTCTGAGCGCGGTTGCCCGTCTGCATAACGCATCTCAGTTAGGCAAAATCAGTTTTCTGACCATCGGTACGCTTTTGTTTACCACGCTGATTGCGGCGCTGGTCGGTGTGCTGGTCACCAACCTGTTTGGTTTGACGGCTGAAGGTCTGGTTCAGGGTGGTGCAGAAACTGCACGTCTGAACGCCATTGAAAGTAACTATGTTGGTAAAGTCTCTGACCTGAGCGTTCCGCAGCTGGTCTTGTCCTTTATCCCGAAAAACCCGTTTGCCGATCTGACCGGAGCCAATCCGACGTCAATTATCAGCGTGGTAATTTTTGCCGCATTCCTCGGTGTAGCTGCGCTGAAACTGCTGAAGGATGATGCGCCGAAAGGTGAACGCGTCTTAGCCGCTATCGATACCCTGCAAAGCTGGGTAATGAAGCTGGTTCGCCTGGTCATGCAGTTGACCCCTTACGGCGTTCTGGCGCTGATGACCAAAGTGGTTGCAGGTTCTAACCTGCAAGACATCATCAAACTGGGAAGTTTCGTTGTCGCGTCCTACCTCGGTCTGCTGATTATGTTTGCAGTGCATGGCATTCTGCTGGGCATTAATGGCGTGAGTCCGCTGAAGTACTTCCGTAAGGTATGGCCTGTGCTGACGTTTGCCTTTACCAGCCGTTCCAGTGCTGCGTCTATCCCACTGAATGTGGAAGCACAAACGCGTCGTCTGGGCGTTCCTGAATCCATCGCCAGTTTCGCCGCCTCTTTCGGTGCAACCATTGGTCAGAACGGCTGCGCCGGTTTGTATCCGGCAATGCTGGCGGTGATGGTTGCGCCTACGGTTGGCATTAACCCGCTGGACCCGATGTGGATTGCGACGCTGGTCGGTATTGTTACCGTTAGTTCCGCAGGCGTTGCCGGTGTCGGTGGTGGTGCAACTTTCGCCGCACTGATTGTACTGCCTGCGATGGGCCTGCCAGTAACCCTGGTGGCGCTGTTAATCTCCGTTGAACCGCTTATCGACATGGGCCGTACGGCGTTAAACGTTAGTGGCTCGATGACAGCTGGCACGCTGACCAGCCAGTGGCTGAAGCAAACCGATAAAGCCATTCTGGATAGCGAAGACGACGCCGAACTGGCACACCATTAATTCTTATGCTGGCAACGGTCCGTTTTGTATAGGGGCCGTTGCCTTACTTTTTAAATGTTCCATCGCGGCGATGCATACTGACTCATATTTAAACAGATCGTCAGCGAAAAAAATGTCCAACTTATCAATACATTCCTGGCTCAATGAATGTGCCTGTAGCGAGAAGCTTAAAACCTCATACCCGAGACGTTTTCTAAGTGAACTATCTGGAATACTCATAATATCTTCAAGCACACCACTTCCCATTCCCGGAAGATTTAGTGGATTAAAAAGAAGATTGATATTAAGCATTGATATTATCGAAGGAAACTTTAGGAGACTCTCATTTTTTTGAATCGCAGCAAAAATGCTCCCGACAGGATGTATATAATTTTGTTCATAGTATATAGTCCTTAAATAGTGAATAACCAACCTGTTTTTTATACTGATCAAATTGGTCATTTTTTCTGGGCGAAATACAGAAGTGACATCCATTCCAATAAAATCTTTATTTATACCTCTTATCCGAATTTCACTACCATAAAGATTATTAATTATTACTCTATATTTAACATTGTCCTGCAGATATGTATCAAAACTAAGTGCTGGCGCTCCTGGCTTTGAGGCATCATAGTTAATGTTAGACATATAGGCAATCATATAATTAAAGTTTGATTCTGCTATTTCATCGCAGTCACATTGACCCGTTGATATAAAGAAAGTGAGTGCTGTCATAGTAGACTGCAGCCTTTCTTTAAAAGAGTCGAAAGCCAGGCTTTTAATATTTAAATCACCATAATTACTCTGTATTAAGTTTGTAGAAAACATCTCCCGCCTCATATTGTTAACAAAATTATTATCTCATTTAAATCTAAGTCATTTACAATATAAGTTTAAGAGCGACGCCACAGGATGAACTATCAAAAATAGCTCATCATGATTAGCAAAACTTAACCATTTTAAAATAAATAAACAATTAAAGAAAAAAGATCACTTATTTATAGCAATAGATCGTCAAAGGCAGCTTTTTGTTACAGGTGGTTTGAATGAATGTAGCAATGAAATACAAAATTTCAGGCCATGTAACTCCCGGCAAAACCGGGAGGTACGTAATCCTTACTCAGTCACTTCCCCTTCCTGGCGGATCTGATTTGCCCAACGCTGGGCGGATTCAGGCACAGTAAACGCCGGTGAGCGCAGAAATGACTCTCCCATCAGTACAAACGCAACATATTTGCCACGCAGCATCCAGACATCACGAAACGAATCCATCTTTATCGCATGTTCTGGCGGCGCGGGTTCCGTGCGTGGGACATAGCTAATAATCTGGCGGTTTTGCTGGCGGAGCGGTTTCTTCATTACTGGCTTCACTAAACGCATATTAAAAATCAGAAAAACTGTAGTTTAGCCGATTTAGCCCCTGTACGTCCCGCTTTGCGTGTATTTCATAACACCGTTTCCAGAATAGTCTCCGAAGCGGGGTCTGGCTGGTGGTCTATAGTTAGAGAGTTTTTTGACCAAAACAGCGGCCCTTTCAGTAATAAATTAAGGAGACGAGTTCAATGTCGCAACAAAACGAAAAGAACCCACATCAGCACCAGTCACCACTACACGATTCCAGCGAAGCGAAACCGGGGATGGACTCACTGGCACCTGAGGACGGATCTCATCGTCCAGCGGCTGAACCAACACCGCCAGGTGCACAACCTACCGCCCCTGGGAGCCTGAAAGCCCCTGATACACGTAACGAAAAACTTAATTCTCTGGAAGACGTACGCAAAGGCAGTGAAAATTATGCGCTGACCACTAATCAGGGCGTGCGCATCGCCGATGATCAAAACTCACTGCGTGCCGGTAACCGTGGTCCAACGCTGCTGGAAGATTTTATTCTGCGCGAGAAAATCACCCACTTTGACCATGAGCGCATCCCGGAACGTATTGTTCATGCACGCGGATCAGCAGCTCACGGTTATTTCCAGCCATATAAAAGCTTAAGCGATATCACCAAAGCGGATTTCCTCTCAGATCCGAACAAAATCACCCCAGTATTTGTTAGGTTCTCTACCGTTCAGGGTGGCGCTGGCTCTGCCGATACCGTGCGTGATATCCGTGGTTTTGCCACCAAGTTCTATACTGAAGAGGGTATTTTTGACCTCGTTGGCAATAACACGCCAATCTTCTTTATCCAGGATGCGCATAAATTCCCCGATTTTGTTCATGCGGTAAAACCAGAACCGCACTGGGCAATTCCACAAGGGCAAAGTGCCCACGATACTTTCTGGGATTATGTTTCTCTGCAACCTGAAACTCTGCACAACGTGATGTGGGCGATGTCGGATCGCGGCATCCCCCGCAGTTACCGCACCATGGAAGGCTTCGGTATTCACACCTTCCGCCTGATTAATGCCGAAGGGAAGGCAACGTTTGTACGTTTCCACTGGAAACCACTGGCAGGTAAAGCCTCACTCGTTTGGGATGAAGCACAAAAACTCACCGGACGTGACCCGGACTTCCACCGCCGCGAGTTGTGGGAAGCCATTGAAGCAGGCGATTTTCCGGAATACGAACTGGGCTTCCAGTTGATTCCTGAAGAAGATGAATTCAAGTTCGACTTCGATCTTCTCGATCCAACCAAACTTATCCCGGAAGAACTGGTGCCCGTTCAGCGTGTCGGCAAAATGGTGCTCAATCGCAACCCGGATAACTTCTTTGCCGAAAACGAACAAGCAGCATTCCATCCAGGTCATATTGTTCCTGGTCTGGACTTCACCAACGATCCGCTGTTGCAGGGGCGTTTATTCTCCTATACCGATACACAAATCAGTCGTCTTGGCGGGCCAAATTTCCATGAGATTCCGATTAACCGTCCGACCTGCCCTTACCATAATTTCCAGCGTGACGGCATGCATCGCATGGGGATCGACACTAACCCGGCTAATTACGAACCGAACTCGATTAACGATAACTGGCCGCGCGAAACACCGCCGGGGCCGAAACGCGGCGGTTTTGAATCATACCAGGAGCGCGTGGAAGGCAATAAAGTTCGCGAGCGCAGCCCATCGTTTGGCGAATATTATTCCCATCCGCGTCTGTTCTGGCTAAGTCAGACGCCATTTGAGCAGCGCCATATTGTCGATGGTTTCAGTTTTGAGTTAAGCAAAGTCGTTCGTCCGTATATTCGTGAGCGCGTTGTTGACCAGCTGGCGCATATTGATCTCACTCTGGCCCAGGCGGTGGCGAAAAATCTCGGTATCGAACTGACTGACGACCAGCTGAATATCACCCCACCTCCGGACGTCAACGGTCTGAAAAAGGATCCATCCTTAAGTTTGTACGCCATTCCTGACGGTGATGTGAAAGGTCGCGTGGTAGCGATTTTGCTTAATGATGAGGTGAGATCGGCAGACCTTCTGGCCATTCTCAAGGCGCTGAAGGCCAAAGGCGTTCATGCCAAACTGCTCTACTCCCGAATGGGTGAAGTGACTGCGGATGACGGTACGGTGTTGCCTATAGCCGCTACCTTTGCCGGTGCACCTTCGCTGACGGTCGATGCGGTCATTGTCCCTTGCGGCAATATCGCGGATATCGCTGACAACGGCGATGCCAACTACTACCTGATGGAAGCCTACAAACACCTTAAACCGATTGCGCTGGTGGGAGACGCGCGCAAGTTTAAAGCAACAATCAAGGTCGCTGACCAGGGTGAAGAAGGGATTGTGGAAGCTGACAGCGCTGACGGTAGTTTTATGGATGAACTGCTAACGCTGATGGCAGCACACCGCGTGTGGTCACGCATTCCTAAGATTGACAAAATTCCTGCCTGATGGAAAGCGGCGCAGTTGCGCCGCCTCAAATGATTTACATAGTGCGCTTTGTTTATGCCGGATGCGGCGTGAACGCCTTATCCGGCCTACAAAACTGTGCAAATTCAATATATTGCAGGAAACGCGTAGGCCTGATAAGCGAAGCGCATCAGGCAGTTTTGCGTTTGTCAGCAGTCTCAAGCGGCGCAGTTACGCCGCCTTTGTAGGAATTAATCGCCGGATGCAAGGTTCACGCCGCATCTGGCAAACATCCTCACTTACACATCCCGATAACTCCCCAACCGATAACCACGCTGAGCGATAGCACCTTTCAACGACGCTGATGTCAACACATCCAGCTCCGTTAAGCGTGGGAAACAGTAAGCACTCTGACGGATAGTATTATCGATAAACGCCGGATGACACATCACCTCCAGCGAACGATCACCCCGATGGCCTGCGTCATCCAGCACTTGCAGGAACAGCGACTCACTGATCTCTTCACCGTAGAATGCACTGCTGAATCCCTGGGTAGTGCGCAGGTTGACCGGCAAATCAAACGCCATCTGACGATCCGCCCGCAACGCAATTCCCTCTTCAGCCGCAAAGCTGGCAACAATCGGGAAAATCTGCGGGAACATATGCACATGATGATGGCTATCAAGATGTGTAGGTTTGCGTCCAAATAGCTCAATGAAACGCAAATACTGACTGGCAAGCTCCTGAGTAATTTCTTCCAGCGGTAAAGCATCTTCTTCTGCCAACTGCCAGATCCATTTTCCCAGCACACCATCGCGGGTTAACCCCGGCATAGCTGTCAGTGGCTTGCCCATAGTAAGGACAAAGTGCATCCCTATGGCCAGACTCGGTTCATCACGACTCAACTGCACCGCATGGTCAATAGCCTGCCCATTCACCAGCGCCGTCGTCGACGTGACAATCCCATTGCGACAGGCCTCGATAATGCCGTAGTTCTGACCTTTGCTTAAGCCAAAATCATCGGCATTAACAATCAGTAAGCGTTCCATAATCAGCCTCGGTTAATGTGCTTTTTTAAGCTCTGCGATGCAGTCGGCAAAGTTTGGCAGCCATTTCTCGTGCGCCAGAATCATCTCGCGTGCCAGCAGCTCAGCATCGCGATCGGAATGCACCAACGGACTAAGGTTTAGCGCCAGTAACACATCGTTAAATTCTCCGCTAAGTGCGGCGTTGCTGGCAGCAATCTCGAAGCCTTTAATGGTGTGAATCAGCCCCATCACTTTATCATCGAAATGCGTAATGCGCGGATGTGGCCTCGCGCCATCGCGCCCCAGTTTACAGGTCATTTCTACCGCCCAGTCTGCCGGAATATTATCAATATGCCCATGATGCGGGATATTAACGTAATGTTCAGCTTGCTTGTCGTTGTAGATAGCGTTGATCACTTCGCACGCTGCATCAGAGTAATAAGCCCCACCGCGCTGTTCCAGTTCTTTCGGCTTAACTTTCAACTCCGGGTTTTTATACAGCTCAAAAAGTTGTTTCTCGACTTTCTGTACTACCTGCGCTCGTGCGCCGCCTTTGTAGTATTCGCCCATTTCAATAGCCAGCATCTCTTTTTGCTTGAAGTAATAAAGCAAATAAGAACACGGCAACAGATTCAGAGAACGAATTAAGCCTTCGCTAAATGGCAGATCGAAAATATTTTTAACGCCAGATGCTTTTAACTGCCCGGATGCCACACCATCAAGCAATTCGGCAAAGCGTGATTTGCCATTTACCAGCACATCCTTAATGAACACCATATGGTTGAGGCCGAACAGATCGATAGATAAATCATCGCTGTCTTTCAGCATCAGAACATCGCGAATAAACATCTTCATGCCGATCGGAATATTACATACGCCGATAAAGCGTTTAAATCCGGTATGACGATAAACGGCTTCAGTGACCATTCCCGCCGGGTTAGTGAAGTTAATCACCCATGCATTCGGACAAAGTTCTTCGACATCTTTTACGATGTCAAAAATCACCGGAATGGTACGCAGACCTTTAAACAAACCGCCCGCGCCGTTGGTTTCCTGACCAAGATAACCATGACTTAATGGAATACGTTCATCCAGTTCGCGCGCCGGTAATTGGCCTACGCGCAGTTGGGTAGTAACGAAATCAGCATCTTTCAATGCTTCGCGACGATCCAGCGTTTTATAAAGCTTCATCGGGACGCCAGCGTTATCAATCATCCGTTGGCAGAGATCGAAAATAATATCCAGTTTAGCTTTGCCACCTTCGACATCCACCAGCCATAATTCGCTGACCGGCAATTCGTGATAACGCTTAATAAATCCTTCCAGTAACTCCGGGGTATAGCTGCTCCCGCCACCAATAGTGACGACTTTTAATTTCTGGCTCATAATTTCTCCCTTCAGTACAGAATACTGATATCTGGCATATCTGCCCCCCGGACATAAATAATCCAGCAACAGGACAGATATGTGAATTGTCAGGTATAACGACTTACTGATTAAATTCAGTCAATTTCTTACGATAGCTCTTAGGCGTAAAGGACGTTAATTTCTTAAACGTTTTAATAAACAAACTCGGGCTACTATAACCGGCCTCAAACGCAATATCCGTCACTGAATAGTTGGTCATTTCCAGTTGTTTTTTGGCAAAATTAATACGGATTTCATTAATAATCTGCATTGGCGTTTTGCCATAATATCGTTGAGTCGCTCGCGTCAAATATTCCTGTGATTTGGCTGACAACGTCACCATATTCTCCAGCGCCGATTCACTAAACTGCTCTTTATCATGCATCGTTTCTACCGTACTTTTCAGCCACTGCGGTACATCATCAATCACCTGTTCTTCGCGGTAATGACGTAAACGGTTAATGACATAAAAAGTAACCATCTCAACAAACTCTTCCAGCCCTGTTTCGCGGAAATTCAATGAAGAAATCACTGTTTCCACATAGGTGAGAAAAGCGTTATTGGTCCGGTATACCTGCGAAGCTACAAAGCAATAAGGCAACAACGGCAGGTAATGCTGCTCAAAAAAGCGTTTACTGATCCCAACGTTCAATATACGCGTGGCACCAAACTCATAAAAACTTTGATGGTGCGAACCTAACGGAATAAAAACAAAATCGCCCCGTTCCAGTAACACGCGCTTACCGTTAATCTCCTGGAAATAACGCCCGGTTAATACCAGAGTAAATTCATAATAGTCGTGCTGATGCAGTCCGCTGATACTCTCAGTTTTGTTATAGATAAACACATGGAAGTTTTTGCCATTAAACAACTGCTGTTCTCGGGCAGTGGCAATTTCCGGCGCGTTAATCACTGGCTGCATCATCGACTCCTTATGCCTTCAGTTTTTCATGAAGCTCAATTAATTCAGTAATCAGTTCACGCGCAAGCATGGACGTCATTAAATGATCCTGAGCGTGGACCAGCACCAGACTCACTTTCATCTTACCTTCGCCCGCATCGCCTTCAATCAGTTTCGTCTGTACCAGATGCGCTTCATTCAATGCCATCCGTGACTGATCCATCATGGCTTTTGCTGCAGCAAAATCGCCCTGCTTCGCCTGTTTCAGTGCCGCATACGCCAGGCTGCGCGCTTGTCCGGAGTTGATGATAAGCCCCATCACCACTTCTTCCAGCTCTTCAGCTTCTGTTTGCGTATCAGGAATATTATCGAGATCCATCATACATCGTTCCTCTCTCTTCTTACCGGCACGATTACCCGTACCGGCATCGATTAAAATTTCAGGGCGTTAGCGATATCTTCTTCGCTTTCTTCTTTATCAATCGCATTTTGTGCTTTGTTAGCCACCACAACAAAGGGCAGATAAATTAACGTTGCGATGCCAAGGTTGAAGAGTGCGACCAGCAATGCGGCGACGCTACCGTTGGTGTTAAAGAAGGCTCCCAGACCGGTTGGCATGGTCCACGGTGCAATATTGGTCACCGGAGGAATAATGCCCATGTAGTACGCTGCGAGGGTGATTGCCGCCAGAATCGGTTGTACCAGTACAAACGGGATAAACATCACCGGGTTCATGATAATTGGCAGACCAAACAGAATCGGTTCGTTAATCTGGAAGATGCCGGACGGCAGCGCCAGTTTTGCCACCTGACGATAATCAGCACGGCGAGAGGCGATAAAGATAGCCAGGATCAGGCCTAAAGTCGCACCACTGCCCCCAAGGAAAATAAAGGAGTCCAGCATCGGCTTGGCCCAGATATGGAAGGTCTTACCGGCTGCCAGCGCCGCTTCGACGGAACCATATTGCTGATAGGTCGCGATATTTTCCAGCGCCCACGGCGTCATAATGCCGTTGTCCAGTGCGGTCAGCGCCAGCGCGCCATGAATACCGAAGAACCAGAGCAGTGGAACAAAGATCACATAGGCCCAGCCCACCACGCTACCCAACGATGCCAGTGGGGTTGAGATGGTATCCATAATGATCTGATGGAAGTTGGTGCCCCAGGTATTCAACGCCCAGGCAATAATCCCCATCACGGAAAGAATAATAAAGCCGGGAATTAATGCCGAGAAGGAACGCGATACTGAAGCAGGTACGCTGTCGGGCAGTTTAATGACCCAATTGCGGCGGACAATAAAGGTAAACATTTCTGCCACCACCAGGCCAATAATAATCCCGGAGATGATATTCGCCCCACCTAACCAGTTTGCGCCAACCGCATAGGCCTCACCGACACTATATGGGGTGACGGTCATAAATGCTGCAACGGATAACAACCCCGCCGCCAGCGCATCGACTTTACGCTCTTCTGCCAGCGCCATGCCAATAAAGAACGGTGCCATTAAAGACATTATCCCTAATGTTCCGTTATATACGTTGCCGCCAATACCTTTCAGGCCATTAAGTGTTTCAATGGTTGAGGCGTCGAGGCGAATACCTAAGGAATAAAAAAACGACCCCTCCCCAAAGCTTAGAAAAACGTTGTTAATTAATACAAACATGGCCCCCGCAAGGGTTAACGGCATTAAGCGAATAAAGCCATTTTTGATTGCATTAACGTGTGGCTGCTTTCCTATTTTAACTGCAAAAGGGAGGAGTACCTTTTCAAGCGATGCAATAACATTACTCATAGAAAAATACCCTTAAAAACCGCAATTTAAATATTGCGGTATTGATTTATGAAATAACTCTTTGACGGGAAAATTTAAAATAAATTAATTTGCTGCGGCTTTTTTAATCGTTGCAACCGCAGCCTTAAGCACGCCTAAACCATCGACTTTGCCATAAAGCAGCGAGTCAATTACTTCAACCGGTTTGTTGGGTAACAAACGCTGGATTTCGGGCAACATATAAGCAATCTGCGGCCCTAATAACACGACATCGGCATTCTGACCTTTTTCACCAGCCAGTGTTTCCGGAAATGCTTCAATAATGACCGGAACTTCATATTTTTCTGCCTGTGCGCGCATTTTTGATACCAGTAAAGAGGTAGACATGCCCGCAGAACAAAACAGATAAATGTGTTTCTTTTCCATAAAACTGCCCTCATCGACGATTATCTGTCAGCCAGACACTCCGCAAGCCTTAACCTGCTTCCATGCTCTGGGTAACTTGCGAAACCAACATGACTTTTTTTGTGGCTGAAAGGAGTATACGGTATAGACCTGAGCAATAGTATTTCTTTGACCTTATAAATTGTTTCTCCTTGACCTGTGGTTATGACCCTCTTCACATTTCGGGCAAATAATTCGCGAAGATAATTAAGAACTCAGGCCAAAAAAAACCGGCGCAATGGCCGGTTTCCGTTGTTACTCAAGCTTTCAGACGAATTGATTACTTCGCAGCCTGTGGATCAGTGTCGTATTCAGCACAGGTCTGATAACCGGAGTTGATGACATGTCCGGTATCATCTAACGCGACAAAGTAGGTTTCTGCTTTACCATCACGTTGACCCAGGATGTAGGTCTGGCAAGTACCGCGAGCATGGATCATGCTCACTTCAGACGAAGGTTTACCCGCAATTTGTGCAACCTGCGCCCGGCTCATGCCTTTTTTGACGTCTTTCACCACAGGCTGTACAAACTGGTCTTTGGTACGATCATAAGCCGTACAACCCGCCAGCATGGTTAATACCGCCGCTGCACTCAGAATTCCTGCCATATTCTTGTTCATATTCCGTCCTCTTGTTTATCAGCGTGTTAGATAAGCCTGGAATACATTGGGCGCTTTTTCAAGCCCGTGAACGAAACGGCTCCGCTTTCAGAGGATTCCTGTATGACGTTTTAACCACCATTCAGCCCGCTGTCGCTTGTCGTTTCAGTGGCAACGGGTTAGCTTTAAGAAAGTTTTGTCTTTTCTGTCTGGAGGGGTTCAATGACATTGCAACAACAAATAATAAAGGCGCTGGGCGCAAAACCGCAGATTAATGCTGAAGAGGAAATTCGTCGTAGTATCGATTTTCTGAAAAGCTACCTGCAAACTTATCCGTTCATTAAATCACTGGTGCTCGGGATCAGCGGCGGTCAGGACTCCACGCTTGCCGGAAAGCTGTGCCAGATGGCGATTAATGAGCTGCGCCAGGAAACTGGCAACGAATCACTGCAATTTATTGCCGTACGCCTGCCCTATGGTGTTCAGGCTGACGAACAAGATTGCCAGGATGCCATTGCCTTTATTCAACCGGATCGCGTATTAACCGTTAATATCAAGGGCGCGGTATTGGCCAGCGAACAGTCATTGCGGGAAGCAGGCATTGAACTGAGCGATTTTGTCCGTGGCAATGAAAAAGCGCGTGAGCGGATGAAAGCACAATATAGCATTGCGGGTATGACCAGCGGTGTCGTGGTGGGCACCGATCATGCAGCAGAAGCCATTACCGGATTCTTCACTAAATATGGTGACGGCGGTACGGACATTAATCCACTGTATCGTCTCAACAAACGTCAGGGTAAACAGTTACTGGCGGCATTAGGTTGCCCGGAACACCTTTATAAGAAAGCGCCAACGGCCGATCTGGAAGATGATCGACCTTCTCTGCCAGATGAAGTGGCACTCGGCGTGACCTATGACAATATCGACGACTATCTGGAAGGGAAAAACGTACCTGAACAGGTCGCCAGAACAATAGAGAACTGGTATCTGAAAACCGAACATAAACGCCGTCCGCCAATTACCGTT
>ERZ773131.1335-NODE-1335-length-18206-cov-18.372211_pt1 | contig 18206 bp, 14 predicted proteins | sample MGYA00511082_ERZ773131 | MGnify/ENA primary metagenome ERZ773131 (study PRJEB29015, sample SAMEA2737813) | human gut metagenome | biome: human gut; feature: human-associated habitat; material: faeces | place: China | collected 2012 ... | reverse complement strand
TTCTTGCTCCTATGGTAGGTTCAATCGCAGCAGTAATTGTAGCAATGATTCTCTATTAATCATATAGCTGGGACGAATATAATTAAATGAAAAATGCATCATTACGTAGTATTTATGTGATGGTGCATTTTTGTTTTAATGAGAACTTGTGATGCAATATTTTGTATAGATAGATTTTCAGGTGGCAGATTTTGTAAAAATGACAAAATATGTGGAGAACAATCGGCATTTTTGATAAAATATGATTAATTATTTAATAAATATGCAGTGGCAGATATTCGAAACAGTCAACTGCAAAACTTTACAGGAAAGGTATATTACATGAAGAAAATTTTACATTATCTGGATGAATATCTTGAAGAATTTTTAATGGTCATTTTCCTGATTGCGATGACTCTTATCATGGGTATTCAGGTGTTTTCCAGATATATTCTTGGCATGTCGCTTTCATGGTCTGAGGAAATCACAAGATACCTGTTTATCTGGTCGGCATTTTTGAGTGTCAGCCTTTGCACACGTAAATGCATATCCATAAAGATAGACCAGTTTATACAGCTTTTTCCACGAAGAGGAAAATCGCTCTGGAAGGTGCTCAATCTGACAGTTGAGTTTGTATTTTTCGTATATCTGATACCTTTTTCGTTCATATATTTAAAGAACACTATCGAAAGCGGTCAGGTAAGTCCTGCCTGCGGTATCCCTATGTACTATGTGCAGGCTGCACCGTTTGTATGCTTTATAATCACGGCCTTCCGCATCGCGCAGAGATGGTTTGGCGAGTGGAAAATTGTCTTGAAAAAAGATGAAAAGCCTCTTGAGGAGGGCAGTATTGCCTCGGTTATAGAGGAAGCCGTTGTCGAGGACACTTACCGCGAGAAAGAGCTCGTGGAGGAGATTGAAGCAATTGACAGTAAAGCTAAAAAAAGAAAGGAAAAATAGATGTCAGCAGTAGTAGTTTTTATATTGTTCGTAATATGTCTTATTATCGCGATTCCGGTATCTATTTCTCTTGGAATAGTGGCAGTGCTGCCGGGTGCGTTTGACTCATCTTTTACAGCCAGCGCAAGCTATGTCATCCGCTCCATGCTCGGAGGAATCGACAGCTTCCCGCTTTTAGCGGTGCCCATGTTTGTGCTTGCCGGAATTGTCATGGCACATGGCAAAATCTCACAAAAATTGTTTGATGTTTTTGTGTATTTTATAGGAAAAAGAACTGCAGGAATCCCATGTGCGGTTATCATCACATGCCTGTTCTACGGAGCTATCTCAGGTTCAGCACCTGCAACCGTAGCTGCAGTCGGAAGCATGACCATACCGCTTCTTATGGAGCTTGGGTACAAAAAGGATTTTTCAACGGCGATTGTTGCAGTTGCGGGAGGACTCGGAGTTATCATTCCACCGAGTATTCCGTTTATCATGTACGCGATGGCAACCGGTGAGTCGGTCAGTGATCTCTTTCTGGCAGGAATCATTCCGGGACTTTTGATAGGAGCGCTTCTCATGTTTTATGCATATTACCACTGCAAGCGCTATGGAGAGGACAAGGAAAAGATAAATGCAAAGGTCTCAGAGCTTAGAAGCAAGGGACTTTTTAGCATATTGAAGGACAGTATATGGGCACTTTTGAGCCCGGTTATAGTGCTTGGATGTATTTATGCCGGTATAGCTTCGCCTACAGAGGCAGCGGTGATTTCGGTATTCTATGCGCTTTTTGTAAGTCTTTTTATTTACAAATCCATAAAGGTAAAAGAGATATGGGGCATCATGGTGGAGGCAATGAAGACTTATGCACCTATACTGTTTATTCTTGCCGCATCGACTGCGTTTTCACGTGTACTCACACTCATGCAGGTGCCGCAGACAGTCAGTGCATGGATACTCGCACATTTCACAAATGAGATAGTGCTTCTTATCGTGATAAACATTTTCCTGCTTATCGTAGGAATGGTTATGGACACCACACCGGCTATCCTTATCTTAAGTCCGATTCTGCTTCCAATCGTGCAGAGCATCGGAATGAACCCGATCCACTTTGGTGTGGTCATGATCGTAAACCTTGCAATCGGATTTGTCACACCGCCTATAGGAGTAAACCTGTTTGTGGCAAGCTCACTGACGGATGTTCCGGTTATGCGGATAGCAAAGAAGGCAGCGCCTATGATAGGATATTTCCTGCTGGCACTTCTGCTTCTTACATTTATTCCGGCAATCAGTCTGTGCTTATTATAGAGAAATAGTAACTATTCGGTACAGAAATATGTAATAACAGGTATAAGCAGATTTAATGATGATTGTAGGACATTTATGCACACAGTTGTAATTGGAGAAAAATATGAGTAGATTTGGCTTGTTTTTATGTAAAAAAGCTGGTAAATATAATAAACCGCGTAAATCGTATAGCAAATATAGATTGTGGCGAAGAGCAGCAGCCGTCATGATGATACTTTCGCTTACAGCGGGACTTGCCGCGTGTGGCTTAGCTGGTGAAGGCTCGCAGGCCGCAGCTAAAGATGCCGGGGTACAGCGCTACGCATGGCCTCTCGGCAGCTCAAGTCCTGAGGACACTGTGACACAGATATATGCAGAGAAATTTGCCGATGAAGTGAACAGATTAAGCGATGGCAAAATGAAAATCAGTGTGTATCCAAACAGTGTACTGGGTGGAGACAGAGAGCTTCTCGAGTCATGCAAGGATGGAGATATACCTTTTGTAGTGCAGAATACTGCGCCGCAGGTAACTTTCATGAAGGATACTGCAGTATTTGATATGCCGGCACTTTTTGACAGCATTGATGAGGTACGTGAGCATGTTGACAATCCAAAGTTTATGAAGCTCATGCAGCAGGTATACAATGACGGCGGCTACGAGCTTTTGGGATATGCAGACCAGGGCTTCCGTGTCATGACAACTAACAAAAAGATAGAAAGCCTTGCTGATTTTAAGGGGCAGAAAATCCGTACCATGGAAAACTCTTACCATATGGCATACTGGAAGGCGCTTGGAGCAAGCCCGACACCTATGACCTTCTCGGAGGTGTATATCGGCTTACAGCAGGGCACCATAGATGCGCAGGAAAATCCATACGAGGTAATCGTATCCAATAAGCTCTACGAGCAGCAGGATTATGTAGTGGAGACAAATCATTTGCCACATCTGATATCGCTCATAGTAAGCGAGGAGTTCATGAAAGGACTGACAGATGAACAGCAGCAGATTATCCGTGAGGCAGCTGAGACAGCGAAACAGTACGCCAGAGAGCAGTCTGACGAGCGGATTGCCTCAAAGATAAAGACAATCGAGGATAGCGGCACACAAATCATCACATTAAGCGATGAAGTGCATGAGCAGATTCGCAAGGAGTGTCAGCCGATATATGAATCGATTGAGAAAAATGTGTCGTCTGATATTGTGGATGCATATCTGGCACAATAACACTTTAAAGCATTAAAATATTTTGCTTGATAAATTGGTAAAGTCTTGTTATACTATGACTAAGAAATTTGTGGTTATCAAAAAAGAGAAATAATATAATATGAAGTTATAATAGATATAATTTGACGATATTTCGCTTAAATTTCTAAATCCAATATGAAAACCACACATAAGTAAGGAGACACACCATGGACAAAATCGAGGAAATCCGCGCAAAGATTGGAGAATGTGACGATATAATAATTAAGCAGCTTGCAGTCAGAATGTCACACATTCAGGAAATTATATCATACAAGAAGGCAACAGGAATCCCAATCTTACAGCCGGAGCAGGAGAAAAAGCAGACAGATGCACTTGCGGCAAAGCTTGGAGACAATGAATTTGAGGAAGAGATACTTGATATTTTCAAGTATATCATGAAGAACAGCCGTCGTATCCAGGCAAAGAGCCTTTTTGATTACAATATCTTCCTGATTGGCTTCATGGGTGCAGGAAAAAGCACTGTAGCAGGAGAATTAAAGGATAAGCTCGAGATGGACCGTGTAGAGATGGATCAGATGATTGTTGAGAATCGTGGCATGTCAATCTCAGAAATATTTGATGAGTTCGGTGAGGCATATTTCAGAAACTTAGAGAGCAACACACTTATAGAGCTTCAGAAGAGAAAGCAGACCATCGTTTCCTGCGGTGGTGGTGTTGTCATGAGAGAGGAAAACGCAGATCATATGAAGAAAAACGGCCGTGTCGTTCTTCTTACAGCAAAGCCTGAGACTATCTACGAGCGAGTAAAGGATAGTGATGAGCGTCCGATACTAAACGGCAACATGAATGTTGAGTATATCAGCGGCCTTATGGAAAAGCGAAAGGAGCGCTATGAGGCGGTGGCAGATGTAACAGTTGCTACAGATGGCAAGAATGTTACACAGATATGCGAGGAAATCATTGCAAAGCTTATCGCACTTGATAATGAGCAGGACAATAAACAGGCATAATACAGGAATAGCACAGCACTTATTAAGGCAGCAGCCGGATATCAGACCGGCTGCTGCTTTTTGTTCAAATACTTCAATAAAAATCAAATTTGTTTGAAGTGATATTGAAGTTGACTTTGAAGTAGCCCAGGAATGGGCGTGTGGCTTGAAATAATTGCAAATATGATGTATAGTACTCTACAATTTAAGAGATAATGATTAAGTATGGCAACATAACAAGGAGGTCATAATTATGTGTACAGCAGCAGCTTATAAAACAAAGGATTTCTATTTTGGAAGAACACTCGATTACGAATTTTCATATGGAGATGAGATTGCGGTAACACCACGAAACTATGTGTTTGATTTCAGGCATGCAGGAAAGCTTGAAAACCATTATGCAATCATTGGAATGGCACATGTGGCAGGTGATTATCCTCTTTACTATGATGCCATAAATGAAAAGGGACTGGGTATGGCAGGACTGAATTTCGTGGGAAATGCAGCGTATGCGGCAGCAGACGAAAACAGCTCATGCGAGAACGGCACATGCAGCATCGCAAAGACAAAGGTGGCACAGTTTGAGTTTATACCGTGGATACTGTCACTATGCGCTACAGTAGCGGAAGCAAAGGAAAAATTAAATCGTATTTTACTGGTAGATACACCATTTAGCAGTCAGCTTCCGGTTGCACAGCTTCACTGGATTATAGCCGACAAAAATGAGTGCATTGTGGTGGAGTCGATGGCAGACGGTATGCATGTTTACGACAATCCGGTAGGTGTGCTCACAAACAATCCGCCATTCCCATATCAGATGGCTGCACTCAATAATTACAGAGGCTTATCCACAAAGCAGCCTGAAAATACATTTGCACCGGGAGTGGAGCTTAGTGCATACAGCCGCGGAATGGGAGGCCTGGGACTGCCGGGAGATTTATCATCGCAGTCACGCTTTGTACGTGTGGCATTCACAAAGCTAAACTCCAAATCGGATGACAGTGAGAATGCAAGTGTGAGCCAGTTCTTCCACATATTAGGCTCTGTGGACCAGCAGAGAGGTCTGTGCGAGGTGACAGAGGGCAAATATGAGATTACGCTCTATACCTCATGCTGCAACTGCGACAAGGGAATCTACTATTACACCACATATGACAATAGCCAGATCACAGCGGTAGACATGAACAGGGAGAATCTTGATGAGAAGCTGCTTATCAGATATCCTGTTATTACGGAGGGAAAGATTTGTTGGCAGAATTAGAGAATCTGTTTGCGCTGCAGGATAAAAATTACAGGGAATTTCATGCGAGGCTTATGCCCAATATTGAAAAAGACCGCATAATAGGAATAAGAGTCCCGGTGCTTAGAAAGTACGCAAAGGAGCTTGCTAGTGGCAGCAGGCTCTTTTTGTCGGTTCAAAATGAAAAGGAAAATGACTGTGACAATGTGGAAAAGTTTCTAAACAGTCTGCCACATTACTACTATGAGGAAAATAACCTGCATATGTTTCTGATTATGCAGATGAAGGATTATGATACGGCATTGGATTATCTGGAAGCATTCCTGCCATACATAGACAACTGGGCGACCTGCGACAGTGGCGTGCCGGCTGTGTTCAAAAAGCACAAAAATGAGCTTCTTTTGCATGTATATGAGTGGCTTGATTCGGATAAACCCTACACCGTCAGGTATGGCATTGGCACTTTGATGCGCCTATATCTCGATGAGGATTTTGATATAAAATATGCTTTAGATGTGGCAAAAATCCGTTCCGGGGAGTATTATGTAAACATGATGAAGGCGTGGTATATCGCTACGGCACTTGCAAAGCAGTATGATGCAGTGCTGCCGATACTGCAGGAAAGGCTTATGGATAGCTGGAGCCACAACAAGGCGATACAAAAGGCGCGTGAGAGCTATCGTATCACGCCACAGCAGAAGGAATATCTGAGCACATTAAAGGTTTAATGAAAAGAGACAAAAATTTATGAAAATAAAAAGCTTATTTGAATCAAAATTTATAAAGGTGTTTGACCTTCAGTACCGGGAGGGAAGGCATTATTATAATGCCACAAGGAGAGATGAAAACGACCTTGTGGCTGCCAAATCCACAGAGGAGTTTAAAAAAATGCTTCCGGATGCGGTGAGCTGCGTGGTGATATGGAATCCGTCAGATGATGACGAGAAATCAGGTCATGAGCCATGTCTGTTAATGAACCGCGAGTTCCGATATCCGACAGGTCAGTACCTGCTCAGCGTACCTGCAGGACTTATTGACCGCGAAGATGTAGAAACAATAAGCGGATATAAAGCTCAAATAGATATGGACAATAATAATGCAGATAGTAATGCATGGACAATAGAGAAAAACAACTCTATACTCATAAAGACCGCCATGCGTGAGCTTCATGAGGAAACCGGCATTGTCATAACAGAAGCAGATGAGGTTTCTGTCATCAATCCATGTCTTTTCAGTACACCGGGCATGACAGATGAAAGTAACGCCCTTGTAAAGATTGTACTTAACCGTGATAGCCTTAATGGAATGTCGCAGGAGGGCGCAGTGGGCGGCGAGCTCTTTGACGGATTCGACCTTCTGACTAAGGCGCAGGCGAAGAAGATACTTGAGGATGGAGTGGACGAGCACGGCATATACTATTCTGTGTATACATGGGCGGCACTCACGTATTTCGTAGCAGACTTGTGGAGGTAGATAGACCGCTGCATGATGAGTGTGTGACCGCAACATACACTCTCTAGGAGCTAACGCTACGCGGTTAAGAGGCTGTACGAATTATGCTCGAAGGTTTTCTATGCTCAACGAAACCGGCTTTTATGTGCCGTCCATGGCACATAACGCCTTGCCCCGGCGTCCATGCCGGTGCATTTCTGGTTATCAGGGCATAATTCTACAGACTCTAAACAGCTTCGCTAGTCGCTCTACGAGAGTGTATGTTGCGGTCGCACACTCACCATACAGTGGCATTTAAAATACGGAGGAATAACATGAACGATAAAAAATACTCGCTGCGCCCATATCTGCTTGCGTATAAATGGCATTACGCAATAGGCATTTTTGTGCTCCTTGCAGTAGACCTTGCAAATCTGTACATTCCGCAGTTTATTGGGGAGATAATTGATGGAATCACGGACGGAAGGCTTGATATGGCGGGTGTGGGTGGCATTATATTTAAGATATTGATAACAGGTCTGATAATCATGGCGGGGCGCTTTGGATGGAGATATTTCATCATCGGAGCATCAAGAGGAATAGAATACAGACTGCGTGATGATATGTTTTCGCACATGGAGACACTCTCAGCGCGCTATTACAACAGCCACAAGACAGGAGACCTTATGGCATATTTCACCAATGACCTGCAGGCGGTCAGGATGGGAACCGGAATGGCTGTCATCACCGTGTTTGACGCGGTAATCATGACGGTGATGGTGCTTGTCAAAATGGTAGTATACGTGGATCTTAAGCTGACATTGTTTGCTTTTATTCCACTTATTTTTATAGCAATCGGCTGCTATTTTTATGGAATAGAGTCAAAGAAACGTCAGGTAAAAAGGCAGGATGCTTTCTCATATCTGTCTGACAAGGTGCAGGAGAGTATTGCCGGTATCCGCGTAGTCAAGGCATTTGTGCAGGAGGATGAGGACTTTAAGCAGTTTGAAAACGCTTGCGAGAACAGTAAAGAGAAAAATCTTGCTGTTGTAAAGCTTCGTGCTGTCTTTGGCCCGGCGCTGGATGCCGTAATCGGAATAAGCGTGATAGTGACACTCATCGCAGGCGGCAGGATGGTGCTTGACGGACAGGTTTCGATAGGGCAGTTTGTGGCATTCAACTCATACATCGATATGCTTGTGTGGCCTATGATTGCGGCAGGCGACTGTATCAACACATTTTCCCAGGCGGCTGCGGCATGGGGCAGAATACGGACTATTTTCGAGGAGAAGCCTGATATTGTCGATATGGTGCCACCGGAAAATGTAATAGAAAATGATGGTACTTCTGATAAAATACAAATACATGGTGATATACAGCTTAGCCACCTCACCTTCACATACCCTGATGGCACCAAGCCGGTGCTTTCAGACGTGAGCATACGTGTGAAGCAGGGCGAGATGCTTGGTATCTTAGGACGTACCGGAAGCGGAAAATCATCACTTGCCGACCTGCTTTTGCGTGTATATGACTGTGAAAAAGGAATGATTCTTCTGGATGGCAGACCTATAACAGACTATCCGCTTGAGGTGCTGCACCGTGATATTTCCTATGTTCCACAGGAAAATTTCATGTTTTCCGATACACTTGAGGAAAATATCGCATTTGGACTTGAAGAGCGTATTGTCGATAATCCTGCAATACTCGATGCGGTAAAGCAGGCAGCAAAAAATGCTTGTATACATGACAATATCATGGGCTTTCCGGATGAGTACAAGACCATGGTTGGAGAGCGCGGAGTGACACTTTCAGGAGGCCAGAAGCAGCGAAGCTCGATAGCCAGAGCACTTTTAAAGGATTCTGCAATCCTCATACTGGATGATTCACTTTCTGCTGTCGATACCGATACAGAGGAGCAGATACTTGAAAACCTCATGGAAACCAGACAGGGCAAGACAACCATAGTGATTGCCCACAGGATTTCCACACTGCAGAAGGCTGACCATGTGGCAGTGCTTTCTGATGGAAAACTGACAGAGTATGGCACTCCTGAAGAGCTGCTTGAGCTTGGCGGTTTTTACGCTGATATCAGCCATAAGCAGCAGCTTGAGAGTGAGCTTGGCAGTTAAAGTGATTGAAGATGAATAGTTACAAAATAACAGAGAAGATTATAGTATGAATTCGAGTAAAAATATAAATAAAAACGAAATGAATAAAAAAAGCTCCACAATGCGTCTTATAGCCTACATGAAGCCGTATGCCCACTGGGTGATTTTTGCCCTTTTGCTGGTGCTTGGACTGACATCCTTTGACCTTTACAGGCCGATGCTGGTGGGAGATGCAATTGATACTTTTGGAGCAAATGGGGATTATGATGTAATAATTGCTACAGCCATCAAATATGCGGTGGTACTTGCCCTAAGCTTTGCATTCAACATAGCTCAGACCTGGATACTGCAGAAAACAGGCCAGAATATCATTCTTCAGATAAGAAAAGACCTCTACAGACACATACAGTCGCTTGGCAGCAGATATTTTGACATAACACCGGTCGGAAAACTTGTCACACGCGTGACAAATGATGTCGAAGCACTCAATGAGATGTATTCGGGCATTTTGGTACAGCTTTTTAGAAATATTGTAAAAATAGTGGGACTTGCAGGCGTTATGCTTGTGCTTGATGTTAGGCTTGCAGCGATATCATTTGTGCTGATGCCGCTTGTAATTGGTCTTACAGTGCTGTGCCAGAAAATTGCCAGAAATATTTACAGGCTCTACCGTACGCGCCTGACGGACATTAATACATTTTTGTCCGAGCATCTTTCGGGAATGAAAATCATACAGATATTTGGCAGACAGGAGCGCAAGTTTGAGGAATTTCATGATAAAAATACAAAGCTCTACAAGGCTTTTTACAGGGAGATGCTCATGTATGCGGTGTTCCGTCCGCTTATCTATATTCTGAGCATTTTGTCGCTGATGATAGTGCTGTGGTTCGGAAGCAGAAATGTGTTTGATGAGATTATTTCGGTCGGCACTCTGTATATTTTCTCAAATTACATCAGGTCATTTTTCGACCCGATACAGGAACTTGCAGAGCAGTTTTCGACACTGCAGTCATCAATTGCATCAGCCGAGAAGATATTTACGGTTATGGATGAGGATGAATTTATTCCTGAGGTCGAAAATCCAAAGCAGCCGGATAAAATCATCGGAAAAATTGAATTTGACCATGTCTGGTTTGCCTATGACGGAAAAAACTATGTGCTTAAGGATGTCTCATTTGTCATTAATCCGGGCGAGAAGGTGGCCTTTGTCGGCGCAACCGGAGCAGGAAAATCATCCATTTTAAATCTTATAGGCAGGTATTATGATATACAAAAGGGACATATCTACATTGATGGCATCGATATCAGACAGCTTAGCAAAAAGCAGCTTCGCAGTGCAATCGGTCAGATGCAGCAGGATGTGTTCATATTCGAGGGGGATGTGGCGTACAATATCCGGTTAAATGACAATGACATCACAGATGAGCAGGTCAAAGAAGCAGCAGAATATGTAAACGCCTCGCACTTTATAGAAAAGCTCCCACAGGGCTATCATGAGCCGGTCACAGAGCGTGGCGCGACCTTCTCGGCAGGAGAGCGTCAGCTATTGTCCTTTGCAAGGACACTCGCCCACAATCCGAGCATACTGGTCATGGACGAGGCAACCGCCAACATAGATACAGAGACAGAAATTCTCATACAGGAGGCGCTTGAAAAGCTCATGGATGGCAGAACAACAATCATGGTTGCGCACCGTCTGTCCACTATCCAGCATGCCGACTGCATCATGGTCATGCACAAGGGACGCATATGTGAGCGCGGTACGCACAGGGAGCTTCTGGAACAGGATGGCATATACAGGAAGCTGTATGAGCTGCAGATATCGTAGGGATAATTTATAATATTAGTTGTATTTTGATGAAGGCAGGGGAAGGTTGGAGTTATAGAAAGGTGACTTGGGATGGTATGGAAAATAAACAATAACTGTCAGATTTTCATAGAAAAAACGGACTCCATAGCAGGCCGGCAGAAGGAGATAATCCCACATGTGTCTGCCTATTATGTGGATAAATACACCACTATTTCAGAAAAAGGTGTAAAAACAGGCAGCAACAGGCTGTGCGGCACAGCAAATCAGGAGCTTTTGGCAGGATACATGCTCTACAAATATCTGGGGATATCATCGGATGAACAGCTTGTCAGAAATGAGCATGGTAAGCCGGAAATAGCAGCAGGATATAAGAATGAGAGCGCAGCTTTTTTTAATCTGGCACACAGCGGCCCATATGTGGTGCTTGCAATATCAGACAGACCCGTTGGTGTGGACATAGAGCATACAAAGCGCATGAGCTTCAAGGTGGCAAAGCGTATAATGCGAAAGGAGCAGCTTGACAGGCTGGGAGGCTTTGAGAATGATTCTGAGGCATTTCAGATTGGGCTTACAAAATACTGGACGCAGTATGAGGCGATAATGAAGCTTGTCGGTACAGGCTTTTCAGGGGAGCTGGATGATGAGACTATGGAGGCTTATGAAAAAAGGGTAGTGTTTCGTAAGCTTGAGGATTATGTAATTGCGGTGGTGACAGAGTAGGAAATTGAAAAAATTCTTGTTTTTTGTAAGCATATAAGCATGGATTGCGTCTATATAAGTGAAGGAAGCCATTTATGGAATCATAATGATGTAGTTATATATTTAAGGGGGGATTTGCCATGAAGAAAATTCAATTGTTTTTAAAATATTTAATTTTACTGTTATTTTTAATAGCATGGATTATTATAATGTTTTTCACTGATTGTATGAATTCGCAGGCGTTTAAGCTATATTGCTCGTTTGTAGTGGGGTGTGGATGTGTATACTCAATCTGGGAGAAGAACTATGTACCGGATGCAAAATCATATATTGCAGAAAAAGCATTAGCATTAATACTTATAGTAGCTGCCTTCATCAGATTATTGTGTTTTTCTAATAAATTTTAATGAGAATAATGTCAATATAGGTGATGCATACGAAACTAAAATCACGATACCTAAAGATTGTAAAAAAAAGTTCGTTAAATTTTTTTCAAGCCTCCCGTCGCTCTAACCAGCATATTTAAGAGCTGAAGAGTTTAATACACCGTCGTCAATAGCATTATTTCTTTTACACACAATCTAAATACAAAAATGTCGAATTCGCTTATATCACAAATCCGACATTTTTCTTTTATTATTTTGGAGAATCATCTAACAGTGTCAGATCATACACTCCGGACTTATTTTTAGTTTACTGATTACAAAATCTTTTCTAAATAGTTCTTATCATATTACCGGAATCCAGTTTCACGATTTTCTATAATAATCATATGTTTATTTTGTATTTTGCTAACATCTCCAAATTGGTCTTTTTGCATTTTTCAGCTTCTTCAAGTGCAGCTTTCAATAATTCAGGGTTATTATATACCCTATCCCTTGGAGTCGTATATGATTCTTCGATACACTGCTTTATAAATTCTCTTTCGCTCTCTTTCTCTTTTTGCAAGCATTCCATAAAATCATCATGATTATTTGTGAGTATTAAGACCAGTGAATCGTCAATAAATTTATCACACATTCTAAGAACATTTATTGTATATTCCTTCGCATACTTCACATAAGATGTTAAATCTGTCACCTCAGCAAACACTGGAAGAACTAATTCCTTTGTTATTTCAGCAGACTTCTCTACTACCTCAATCATGTTTTGTTCATTGTACTCAAACCCCATTCCATATTCATAGGTCGGTGAGAACATTTGAAGTTGAAGTCCGGTATAATCAAACGCCCATTTAAAGAGTTTGTCCTCGGTGCAGCCATGTGTCCAATCAGCACGTTTAGAAAAATATACCGACATAATACCTGCAGTAATGGTAAAACCTTTATTGCCTTTGAGCCATGCCGGAACCTTTTTTAATCCAATAAAATAGATCAGCTCCTGATTTACCACCTTCACAAATCTTTGCAATTTAGAGCACCATTGATATCCTTGTTCTGTTAGAAATTTACAATATACATCCTTAAAAGCTTTGTTAGGCGTCATAATTGTTCCTTTCGATTATCCAAAAATCAATTTATATGCAAGTGCAAAGCTTGCAGCATCGTCAGTAACTCCAATTCCGCCACTAAGGAAATCCTCAACCACAGGGATTTGAATACATATAACAATAATAATTTTCAACAAGTGGCTTCAGTTAATACATTATGCAAAAGTGTCCTTAATGTCAAGAACACAGTTATAAAAAATAGTTTTATTGTTCTTTCCATGATTCACCTACATTTACATCAACAACTAAAGGAACAGATAGCGGTTGGTTTAATTCCATCGCCACTTTTACCAATTTTGTAACTTCATCTAATTCCGATTTCAAAACTTCAACCACTAATTCATCATGAACCTGAATTATCATTTTTGATTTAAGATTGTTTTCTTTCAATTTCTTTGAAAACTCAATCATCGCAATTTTCATCAAATCAGCTGCAGTACCTTGCATTGGTTGATTAATTGCAGCTCGTTTACCAAATTCTCTAATCATTGCATTTGAACTTGCAAGTTCAGTTTCCAAATATCTTTTTCGACCAAATATTGTCTCTACATATCCTTTTTTCTCTGCTTCAAGAATAGTTCCTTCCATATAAGCCTTAACTCTAGGATACGTCGCAAAGTATTTACTAATAAACTCTTCAGCCTCTTTGTTAGAAATTCCAAGAGCCTTTGCTAAACCATATTTGCTTTGACCATAAATTATACCAAAATTTACCGCCTTAGCTTTATAGCGCATTTCTTTCGTAACTTCTTCAACCGGTACTTCAAAAACCTTTGACGCAGTTAATGTATGAACATCAATTCCGCTATTAAAAGCTTCTGACAAATGTTTATCCTCTGTTATATGCGCCAATAACCTTAATTCTATTTGAGAATAATCCGCAGACAATATCAAATAATTTTCTTTATCTTTAGGAGCAAAAGCATTCCTTATCTTGTTTCCTTCTGCAGTTCTTACCGGAATATTCTGCAGATTCGGCTCGGTGGAGCTGAGCCGTCCCGTGGCGGTGACGGTCATCTGGAAGCTGGTGCGCACCCGCCCGTCCGGGTCGATGACCTTCATCAGCCCGTCCACATAGGTGGACTTCAGCTTGGTATACTGCCGGTATTGCAGCACGTCCTCCACGATGGGGCTGTCGTACCGCAGCTTTTCCAGCACGTCCGCGTTGGTGGACCACCCGGTTTTGGTCTTTTTCCCGTGGGGCAGCTGCATTTTTTCAAACAGAACCGTCCCCAGCTGCTTGGGGGAATTGATGTTGAAGCTCTCCCCGGCCCGGTCGTAGATGCGGCCCTCCAGGTCCGCGATCCTGTCGGCCATATCCCGGCCAAAGGCCGCCAAGGCCTTTCCGTCCACCAGGAAGCCCCGCTGCTCCATCCGGGCCAGCACGGCGCACAGTGGCAGCTCCACGGTCTCGTAAAGCTCCGTCATGTCCATCTCCCGCAGCCTTCCCGGCAGAATGTCATACAGCGCAGCCACAGCGGAGCTGTAGCTATGCATAGCTGCCCAAGCGGCGGAGGTGTCTCCCAAGGGCGCGAAGGCGTCCTTTTCCAGCTGTGCGGGCTTCGGCAGCTCCTCGTTAAAATACGCCACAAACAGCCGCTGCAGGTCGTAGCTCCCAGCTGTTGCGTCCAGCAGATAGGCCGCCAGGGCCGTGTCGAATATATACCCCTTCGGGTCCACTCCCCGCTCCAGCAGGGCGCGCATGGTGTCCTTAATGTGATGGCCCACCTTACGGATGTCCGCAGCAAACAGCGCCGTCAGCAGCGCCTGCCAGTCGCCGCCATAGGTGTTCTCCTGCAGCTCCGCCGCCCGGGCGGTGTCCGCTCCCGTGTCCCACTGGACGGATAGAGCCGCCAGATCCGGCAGAGCATAAACCGTCACATGGTCCGCCTGCCGCCACATCTCCAGCAGCTGCGCCGCCTGCGCTTCACCAGTGATCGGCTCCACCGTCACAGTACATTCTGCTTTTTTCTCCGTCTGGCGGGTCGGGGACAAGCCGTATTTTTCAATGAGCTTGGAAAACTCCAGCTTTAAAAACAGATCGTAAAGCTCCTGTTTAAAGGGTCGGCGCAGATTGTCCTCCGGTGCAAATTCCAGGGGCACATCCGTGACGATGGTGGCCAGCCAGTAGCTATGGCGAGCACTCTCCTCCCCCTCGGTCAGACGGCGGATGGCCGCAGGCTTGGCGTTTATATCCGGCAGGCGCCGATAGATCTCGTCGATGGAGCCATACTCCTGTACCAAGGCCATGGCGGTTTTCTCCCCCACTCCCGGCACACCCGGGATGTTGTCAGAGGAGTCGCCCATGAGGGCCTTCAGGTCGATCATGTGAATGGGGTCAAAGCCGTAGGCCGCCCGGAAGGTCTCCGGAGTCATGTCCTTAGTGGTGGTCTGCCCCATGCGGGTAGACACCAGCTTTACCTTGGTGTGGTCAGTGATAAGCTGCAGGCTATCCTTATCTCCGGTCACAGCCACGCAGTCCCAGCCCACTGCCTCACACCTGCGGCTGATAGTCCCGATAAGGTCATCCGCCTCCCAGCCCACCAGCTCATAGCGGGGAATATCCATGGCGTCCAGGACCTCTTTTAGCACCGGCATCTGCATGGCCAGCTCCTCGGGCATGGCGTGGCGGGGAGCCTTATAATTTTCGTCTGCCTGGTGGCGGAAGGTAGGCTCCCGCCGGTCAAAGGCCACACACAGGGCTTCCGGCTGCTCCTCGTCCAGCAGCCGCTGCATCGTGGTCACAAAGCCATACACCGCGTGGGTAAAAAGTCCCTCCCGGGTACTCAGCGGCCGGATGCCGTAAAAGGAACGGTTGATGATGCTGTTTCCGTCAATAACCATCAGCTTCATGGGTAACCCTCCGTGAAAAAACAGATATTATAATTATACGCTATTTTCTCGCTTAAAACAGCTAAAACTTCTCGGTGTGCAAAAAGCCTCGCAGAGTTTGCCGCCCGCAGGCGGCAAAGAGATGAGATCATTTTCTCTCGTGACATGTGCGTAAGAGAAAATACCGCTCAGGCTGCCAGTGTGCAATTTTGAGCCCTTGGCTCAAAATTATGCGCGCAGCAGCCTGCAAACTCTTTGTCGGAGAAAACGAAGTTTTCTCGACAGCCTCAATTATACGCTATTTTCCCGCCCAAAACAACCAAAACTCTTGACACCTCCCCGAATTGTGCTACACTTTCTCTTGTTGGCTCGAAGGGAGGGCTTTTTTTGCTGGAATCAATTTGGACTGTGGGCGAGCAGGTCCTCATATTATTCATACTGTCCGGCGTCGGTTTCGCGCTGGGCAAGGCGAAAATGATCGGCGATAAGTTCAGCCGGGATGCCAGCCAGCTGGTGATGTATGTAGTGTCCCCGTGCATGATGGTAGTGGCCTTTCAGCGCAGCTTTGAAAATGCGGTGTTTCACAATTTTTGCATGGCTCTTTTGCTGTCGCTGCTGATCCATCTGCTGAGCATCACCGTAGCTCAGCTTTTCCTGCGGAAGAAAACAGAAAGGGCCGCGGCCCTGCGCTTCAGTGTAGTTCTCTCCAACAGCGGCTTTATGGGCTATCCCCTGATGGCCGCGCTGCTGGGCAGCATCGGCGTGTTCTATGGTTCGGCCTACGTCATCGTATTTACTATACTCAGCTGGACATGGGGCGTCTATGTCATCACAGGCGACCGCAGCCAGCTGCTGCTGAAGCCCCTGCTGCTGAACCCCGGCGTTATCAGCGTGGTGCTGGCTATGGCGCTGTATCTCGGGCAGGTGACGGTGCCGGAACCCCTGATGGTCCCCATCAACTATCTGGCGGACCTGAATACGCCGCTGCCCATGCTGGTGGTGGGCTATCAGCTGAGCCACGCCAATTTCAAGGCGGCGCTGCAGGGTATCAGCTCCTGGGTGACGCTGGTGCTGCGGCTGGTGGTGCTGCCGCTGGTGTCGCTGGGGATATGCCTTGTGCTGCGGGTGCCCCATGACCTGACGCTGGTGCTTCTCATCGCGGCCAGCGCGCCGCCTGCGGCACTGCTGAGCATGTTTGCCGCCCGGTTCGGCAAGGACACGGAGCTGGCTTCGTCGCTGGTATCGGTGCAGACGGCGATTTCCGCCGTGACCATGCCGGTGATGGTGGGATTGGCGGAGCTGCTGGCGTGATCGTGGCGGTATTTCCCGGAAACGGGAAAAAATGAATACTTTTTTAATTTCAGGAAACCCTATTGACAATAGCAAAAAAGATGCTACAATATGTAGTACAAGTGAATACCTTATCAAGAGTGGCGGAGGGACCGGCCCGATGAAGCCACGGCAACCTGTTTTTTCAAGGTGCCAAATCCGACGAACGAATCGAAAGATGAGGAGAGCAAGAGATACAGCACTCTGTCGATTCGGACAGAGCGCTTTTTTGTTGCATTTCTCAAAGCTGAAAGGAGAAAAAAACCATGGCAAGACATCTGTTTACTTCTGAATCCGTTACCGAGGGACATCCCGATAAGGTCTGCGACCAGATCTCCGACGCGGTTCTGGATGCGATCTTCGAGCAGGATCCCAACGGCCGCGTGGCCTGCGAGACCTGCGCCTCCACCGGCCTGATCCATATCATGGGCGAGATCACCACCAGTTGCTATGTGGATATCCCCAAGATCGCCCGGCAGGTGGTGCTGGACATCGGCTACAACTCCTCCGACTGCGGCTTTGACGGCAATACCTGCGCCGTCATCACCAACATCGACGAGCAGTCCGGCGATATCGCGCTGGGCGTGGACAAGAGCTACGAGGCGAAGTCCACCGGCAAGAGCGAGCTGGACAACGGCGCCGGTGACCAGGGCATGATGTTCGGCTACGCCTGCAACGAGACGCCGGAGCTGATGCCTCTGGCTATCTCCATCGCCCACAAGATGGCCAAGCGCTTGACCGACGTGCGCAAGCAGGGTCTGGTGGACTATCTGCGTCCCGATGGCAAGACCCAGATCACCGTGGAGTACGACGAGAACGGCAAGCCCGTCCGCGTGGATACCGTGGTGCTGTCCACCCAGCACA
>ERZ773131.1330-NODE-1330-length-18233-cov-3.226263_pt1 | contig 18233 bp, 15 predicted proteins | sample MGYA00511082_ERZ773131 | MGnify/ENA primary metagenome ERZ773131 (study PRJEB29015, sample SAMEA2737813) | human gut metagenome | biome: human gut; feature: human-associated habitat; material: faeces | place: China | collected 2012 ... | reverse complement strand
AGACCTATGAATACCGGGTGCTGAACCAAAAGCTTCCCGATCCGATGAGAAGAAGAGATACTTATTTCGTCTCTTTTCCGCTGGATTTGGAGAAAATGAGAAAGGCAGCGGGATATCTGGAGGGGGAGCATGACTTTAAAAGCTTCTGTAATGTGCATACGCACGTAGAAGATACAGTCCGCACCATATACCGGCTGGAAGTGATCCGGGAAGAAAATGTGATCACATTCCGGGTCAGAGGAAGCGGATTCCTTTACAATATGGTGCGTATCCTTGCCGGAACACTGATCGGAGTCGGAAGAGGACTGATCGATCCGGAAGAGATCCCGGCGATGCTGGAGGCAAAAGACCGGCAGGCAGCGGGGATGACCGTGCCGCCGCAGGGGCTGACACTGGTGAAGATCGATTATCTGGATTGAAGAGTGCAGCCGGGCGGTAACGTCCGACGGTTGAAAGCTGAGATCGGTGAGAATCAATTATTTAGAACGAGGTATAAGAGATGGGGGAATGGAAAGTTGAAGGCAGCGGTCTGTGAGGATGAAGAGGCACTTCAGCTTTTTTTAGAAAAGCAGGTATGTGAGTGCATGGAAGAAGCCGGGATCAATGGGAGTTGCGAAGTATTTTCATCGGCAGAAGAATTACTGGAAAAAGGAAATCCTTTTTATGATCTTTATCTGCTGGATATTCAGCTTGGTCAGATGACGGGAATGGAACTGGCGGAAAAGATCAGGGAGAAAGACGACCATGCAGTGATCCTTTTTGCAACAAATTATAAAGAAATGATCCGTAAGGCATTTCAGGTATCGGCACTGGATTATTTGGTGAAACCATTGGATGAGGTGGAAGTAAGACAGGCATTATTGCGTTCTTTCCGGTATCTGTCAAAAAAAAGAAACCGGATTGCTTTAAAAAATCAGTCAGGAGTGGAGATCTTTTATCACGAGGAGATTGAGTACATAGAAAGTGAAAAAAGAAAAGTGCGGATCTGCAGCAGGCGAGGCAGCGGTGAATTTTATGTCCGGCTCAATGCCCTGGAACAGGAGTTAAAAGGCAGTCTGCTTGTGAGAGTTCATGCTTCTTTTATCATCAACCTTGAGAAAATACGAAGTGTGCGGAAAGATACGATCACGATGGAGTCAGGAAAAGAAATTCCGGTGACAAGGAAATATAAAGATCAGTTTAACAGGGCATTTCAGAATTATTGCCTGGAAATGCGAAGATGAGAGTGGGAATGATATGATAATACCAATAATTGAGGTGATACAGACCTATTTATTCGTATCGTGCTTTTTAAAAAGAAAAGTAAGGTTTGGAAAGGTGCTGGACTGGTTGGTTCTGATTGGAGTTTCGGAAGTTGGAACAATCGGAAATCATTACTTTCAGGATGCGAATATAAATATATTGATTGCAGTGATAGAACTGTTCATTCTTTTATCCTTTTTTGAGGGTGGGGTGAAGAGGAAAATTCTGGCTGGACTGCTCTATTTAGTCTTTGCATTTTTAGCTGAAGGTGTGGTGGCTGTGGGCTGTCAAGAGCATATGATATCCGGATCAGTGACATGGGAAATCAGGAGGAGGCAGTGATCCTGCTGGGAAAGAGATATTCCAGAGAAATCCGGATTATTGCAACAATTTTCTTCTATCTGCTGTCAAGAAAAAAGAGAAATACAGAGAAAAGGGATATACAGGGGCAACTGCTGGTTATCCCGGCACTTAGTGCGGTTCTGCTTGTAATTGTGACAGAGGATCAGTTTGCAAGAGAGCAGATCAATGTGTGGATGGAAGTGATGCTGATCCTGTTTATTTTGATTATCAATGTTGTATTATATGTGCTTTTCCGCAGGCAGGAAGTTTATTTCAGGGAAGAGGAAATGATCCGGAATCAGTTAAAAGAACTGGAATACGAATCAGCCCATTACAGGGAATTAGAACAACATCAGCAAGAAATCCGAAGAATCAGGCATGATATAAAAAATGAATTGTCGGGCATTTATGGTTATCTTGAAAATGGAGAAATGGAAGAAGGAAAAAAGGAGATTGAGATACTTCTTCAGCAGATGACTGCGGCAGAACAGAAAATTTTTACTGCAAATGCAGTTGTAAATGGAATCCTGAATCTGAAGTTACAGAAGATGGAAATGGCTCAGACAGAGTATGAGTTTAATATTCACATACCGGAACAGCTAAAAATTCAGGGAACAGATTTAGGTGTACTGCTGGGAAACTTACTGGATAATGCAATCGAGGCATGCCAGGAGTTTCAGGGAGAAAAAAAGATCCGGCTTCTGATAGAATATCAGAATAGCGGAGTAGTGATACACTGCGAAAACCCATGCAATGAAGATACAGAGACACTTCAGACAAAGAAGAAAGATAAGATAAACCATGGATTTGGAATGGGAAGTATTGCACAGATTGTAAAAAAATATGATGGTTTTTGGGAATACCAGATGAAGTCAGGTTTATTTAAAGTTACGGTAAATCTGTGGGAAAAAGTGAAATGATATAGAAGTGTATTGATATAAAAATAGATTGAATATGGTATAAAATTTAAAATAATACCCTCTTTTTGTGTGAATTATTACATAAAAAGGGGGTATTTGTTACATGTTCAGAAATACGAGGAAAATTCCAATATAATACAAAGTAAAAAGAGATTTTGTATACCGGACGGAGGTGACAAAATGAAAAGAAAGTTATTTTTATTAACTGGAATTATTTTTGTGCTTTTGAGCGGATGTGGGAAAGAAAAAAATTCTGCTGTGAAAGATCAATTTGAATCCGGGTATATGGAATTATTTGGAACGCATCCTGCTGTAACAAAAAAAGGGGATTTTCAGGTAATGGAAGGGATTGCATATTTTACAGATTACAAAAATCAGATCTGTACCCCCATCTGTAATAAACCGGATTGTCGTCATTTGTCGGTATATGAAGATGAAGATACACAATGCAATGCAGTTTGTGATGGGGTAAGAATTTTTCCATATAAGGAGAAGCTTTATCGTATCAGGACAGCAGAAAATGGGAAGAGTGAACTGGTTCTGTCAGACTTAGATGGGAGCAATTCCAAAAGTGGAGGAACTTTTGATACCGGATCACTCTTGACGGATGCAGTTGTGAGAAAAAATAAGCTGTATTACGTCAGTATGGTGATGAATGATGCAACAGGAGAGATAACCGGATCAGGAGAAGCGACTGAGACACCTGTCTGGAAGTTATGTTCACTGGATTTAGATACCATGGATCAAAAACTAATTTTAGAAATAAAGGATGCACGAAGTTTTTGCCTGTTGGGAGGGAATGAGGAGTATCAGTTTTATGCGGTAATAAAAGACCGTGGTGCAGAGTATTACAGATTTGATTATCAGAACGAAGAGTCGTTTTCGATACTATTGAATACAGGAAGTTATTCCAAAATAAAAATGTCAGATGATGGAAAGTCTCTTTACTATGTAGGAAATGATGGAAAAGAGATTTATAAATATGAGACTGAGGCAGAAAAAATAAGTTCTGTTGTGGGAGCGGGAGAATTGAAAAAAATTACTGCGGCTACGGAGATAGAACTTGTGATAGAAGGAGAGCATGAGGGAACGGTTTTATTCAGGATATTACCCGAAAATGAACTGTATGTAAAGAAGGGGACGGAAATTCTGAGAACAGGGCTTAGTGAGCGGCTGCCGGAAGAAGCAGCGTGGCTGAGCGGAATTAGAAGTACCACAGAGGAAGGCTTTTTCTTTTCTTATCAGGCGAACAATGAAAAATCAGATACAAAGGGAGATCTTATTACCTGGTATGCGTATATTAGCTGGTCGGAGCTGTTCGATAAAGAGGGAAAAATAAAAGTAGTACATAGTCCGCATATTTCATCCGCAGGAAATCTTCTTTAGAAATTCTTTCATTTTCTCCAAAGGCTCTCTTAAGTCATACTTGATAAATTAAAAGAAAAGGGGTGCTGGAGATGAAGAAATGGGGAAAAAGGCAGTTCGGATCGAGAATCCTTGCAGGAATGATCGTGTTAGCTGTATGTGGGTGTGCGGGGCGTATCCCTCAGGAAAAAAGAGCAGCAATCGGGTCGGATTATATGGAAATATATGGCGGGAATACAATAACCAGGACAGGCTATTTTACAAATGCAAGTGGAATCCTCTATTATGTAGATTTCACAACGCAGGATGCAATTCCGGTCTGCAATAAACCGGACTGCAGGCATCTTTCAAAAGCGGAAGATGCTGATACAGAATGTGATGCAGCGATTGACGGGGCAAGAGTGTTTCCATATAAGGGGAAGCTGCTCGGAATCAGTGAAGATTCAAAAGGAAATGAAGAAATCTACAGTTCTGATATAGACGGGAGCAACCGGAAGGTGAAGAAAAAACTGGAAAGTTCTAATATGTTCATTAATGAAGGCGTAATTGCGAAAGATTCATTTTTTTATGTAGCAACAATGCCTGAAGTTGATGACCAGGAAAATATGAAGTGGATTTCAGTATTGAAAAAACTAAATTTAGATACTTTTGAGGCAACGCAGTTAGATTCTGTAGAATGTAAAGACGCTTTGGGATTTCAATTACTTGGAGGAACTGAAGAATATCAGATTTATTCTTTGATCAATGATAATGAAACTTTATTTTACAAGCTGGATTATGAGTCATGTGAATCGGAACAGATTGAATTATTTCAAAGCGGATATGAGCGGATTTTACCTGAAGAAAATGAAAACAGCTTTTATTATCTGAGTATTGAGGGCGGAGAAAGAAATCTTTATCAATATGATATTGACAGTAGAAAAAATAAGCTTTGCCTTGAAAATGAGAAAATTCTGGAGAATGCCGGAGGGAATATTGTAGGATCAGACCTGTGTGGAAAATGTCAGGAAGGAATCGTGTACTGGGTCAGAACATGGACTGAGGAGCGAGAAGAGAAGATGTTCTTACTGGATCATAATGGAAAAATACAGGAACTGTCGATGCCACAACAACTTCCGGTTGCAGGTACTCATTTCTATGATGTGATATGTGCAACAGAGAAAGGAATGTACTTTTGGTATTTAAAGGATTTTGAATCCAATGGTTTTCAGGACAATGTCGACTGGCAGGCATACGCGGAGTGGGAGGATTTAGTCAATGAGAAAAGTGTCATAAAAAATGTGATAAATCCACGTATGACAGCTATGGGTGAACTGGTTGACGAAAATGGAAATCCGATAAACGGACAGTAACTGGTTGGTGATATTAAAAAAAGGGGTGCTGGAGATGAGGAAAAGGGGAAAAGTTTTCGTTTTAACAGGCAGTATCGTTGCAATGCTGATCGCAGGAACCGGATGCTCGAAAAAGAATACAGGAATCAAGAATCCGGTGGATGAAGACGGCAATATGACTGACAGCAAATGATTCAGTATTAAAAGGAAACGGAGATGTTGCGGGAGGAGGGGATGCGGATGCGGCATCTGAAATATGAATGGGAGAAGTTTTTCTCTTTTCGTTATTTTAGGTTTTTATGTGCAGTATTTTTGTTATTTAATTTATGGAATCTTTCAGAGCAGATCCGGATGGAATTTCCGGCATCTTCTGTCCGGCAGCTTTATACAGATTTTCAGGAGCAGCCGGAAGAATCGAAAGGACAATGGCTGGAAGAGCAGAAAGCGAAGAAAAATGCCCACTATACAGGCAACCAGTATATGGAAGAAGAATTATTTAAAAAGCTTTCGAGAGAATGGATCCAGACAGAAAAATATGACGAATATCTGGAGGAGATCAAAGAGAGAAGTGCAAAAATGTCAGGTTCTATTTTCTCGGATGAAGGAACCTTTGCCTGGAGAAACGCAAAAGTGACTCCTGCGGCTTATGAGAAACTGAAAGGCACGAAGCTTTCCTTTGATCTGTCGGATGGTATTGTAAAGGCAACAAAGGCAGATTTTACTGATCTGTGCATGACGATCCTGTTGATGGCAGCAGTTTATTTCCTGATCCTTGATGAGAAAAAGAATAAATTGTATCCATTATTGAGATCCGCCAGCCGTGGCAGGGCAGAGGTCATCGGTGCAAAACTGGGAGTGATGGCAGGGATTACGGGACTTTTGGTTCTGCTGCTATATGGAAGTAATTATCTTTTTATTTTCTATCAGTATGGTTTTGGAAATCTCACACGTCCCCTTCAGTCAGTGACAGCGTTTTATGAAAGTCCGTTCAGACTGACAGTAGGGCAATATCTGTGGATGTATCTGCTTTTAAAACTGGTGGTGTGCTATGCGGCTGCATTGCTGATGATATGGATTGCACAAAAGGCAGGGACACCGGCAGGAGCGATTTTTGCGATCAGCACAGGAGCAGTTGCGGAATATCTGCTGACCGTGCTGCTCCCGTCAGTCTCTTATGCGGACGGACTGAAGTATATCAATCTTGTGGAGTATATCAAAATATATCCGCTTTTTACGAAGTATCATAATCTTGATTTTTTTGAATATCCGGTCAATGCAATGAGGATTTTTCCGATTGTGCTGCCGTGTCTGCTGCTTCTTTTTATCGTGCTGAATCTGACCACATTTTGTAGCCACAGATATGGTACAAAATCTGGCAGACAGGGAGGTACAGAGAAACTATGGAGAAAACTCCGGAAGACTGCCCGGGGTAAAAAAAGAAGGAAGCGGAAGAAAAAAGGCTTTATTTCGGACAGCCTGGTATGGCATGAGAGTTTCAAAAGTTTTCTGACGAACCGGACAGTGTGGGTGTGCGTGGCAGTATTGTATGGAGCAATTCTTCTCGGAAGAGGTCTGATGATATGGAACAGCGTGGAAGAAGAATACTATAAATATTATATGACCAAAGGACAGGGAGAACTGACGCAGGAGAAACTGGAAACTTTTGAGAATGAAAAGAAACGATATGATGACATTTATTCCATGACCCCGGAGCAGTGCGGACTGAGCAGTGAGGAGATCAGCAGCCGGCAGGAGGAAATACAGTATCAGTACAGTGGGTTCATGAGAGCATATGAACAGGTTCAGTATGTGATGGAAAATAACCGGGCAGCAGGAACGGACGAACAGCAGCTGATCTATGAAGGTGGATATGAGCAGTTGTTTGGAGAGATTTCCATGAAAGGAAGGCTGATCGGAGAGTTGCTTTGTGTTCTTGTGGCAGTATACAGTGCTGCAGGACTTCTTGGGATGGAATATGACCTGAAGGTGATGAATCTTCTGCAGAGTACGAAGAAAGGACGGGGAACACTTCTGCGGGTAAAACTTGGAGTGGCAGCGGGAGTCACTACTGTCATGTTCATTCTTGTAAAGATACCGGTAGTGATGCGGATCGTTCAGAATTATCCACTGACAGGATGGACGGCAAAAGTCCGTTCCATGCGATTTGCAGGGACATCGGTTTTTAACTGTCCGGTGTGGGCGTATGTGTTGCTTTTGCTTCTGTTGCAGCTGGGAACTTTGTATGTGGTGATCCTGTGCGTGACAGCATTGTCGGCAGTCTTAAAAGATACGATGCTGACACTGATCCTGTCGGTTCTGTTATTTGGCGGTACGCTGGTCATGGAATGGGGCGGACTTGGAATGATTCATTCCTGGAGCATCAATACATTACTGGACGGACACCGTCTGCTACAGTCAGGAGGAATGCAGTTTGCACTGACGGTACTGGTCTTTTGGGGAGTCCTTCCATTGGCGGCAGGAACCGTTCTGCACAGAGTCTATAAGAAGAGGGGGCAGGCGATATGGAATTAAAGATACAGGATCTGTGTAAAAGTTATGGAAAGAAAAAAGCATTGTGGAAATTTACAACAGAATTTGAAAATGGTATCTACGGGATCCTTGGTCCCAACGGAGCCGGAAAAAGTACACTGATGAATATTCTGACGGATAATCTTCTGCGGGATTCCGGGAGCGTCCTGTATGATGGAGAGGAAATATTGAACCTGGGGGCATCTTATCGGGAAATTATGGGATATATGCCGCAGCAGCAACAGCTTTATGATACCTTTACGGTTACACATTTTATTTCTTATATGGGAACGCTGAAAGGGATGAAGAGCAGGGACATCCAGGGAAGAATGGACGAGCTGCTCCCGCTTCTGAATCTGCAAAAGGTAAGAAAGAAGAAACTGAAAGAACTTTCAGGTGGAATGAAGCAGCGGGTGCTGTTGCTGCAGGCATTGCTGAATGATCCGAAATTTCTGATCCTGGATGAACCGACTGCCGGACTTGACCCGAAAGAGCGGATCAGGATCAGGAACCTGATCTCAGATCTGAGTGAAGACAGGATTGTACTGATCGCAACCCATGTGGTATCGGATATCGAATTTATTTCTAAAGAAATTTTATTAATGAAAAACGGGAGACTGGTGGATCAGGACAGCCCGGAAAATCTGCAAAAGAGGATTTACGGTCATGTTTATGAACTGTGCATCAGCCAGGATGAACTGGCGGAAGTGAAGAAAGAATATGAAATCAGCAATCTGTTCCGCAGAGACGGCGAGATCATCGTGCGGGTGATTGCGGACAAGTGTCCCGTTAAATATGATGCAGTGAAAGTCAGCCCGACGCTGGAGGATGTATATCTGTATGAATTTGAGGGAGTAAAGAGGCGGTAACATTTTCCCACAAAGGTCAAAGAGGTGTTGACAATAGAACGTTTCACTGCTAAGATTAACAGTAGTTGAAAATACTGGATTGTTACTTATCAGAAGGCAAAACCAGATTTCGGAAAATAAAGGTTGCTTTATGGACTGAAAGTCTGGTTTTCTTTATCTGACAGTGCAGAACGATATCTGCCGGATAAGAAGGATTGGATATAAGAAGTCAGGTCCGGTATTTGCAAAGAATCTAATATGATGAGACAAGTCAGAGCTGAGGAGGAAAAAAGATGAAGATTTATGAGACAAAAGACTATCAGGAGATGAGCAGACAGGCTGCTAATATTCTTTCAGCACAGGTTATTTTAAAGCCGGATTGTGTACTGGGTCTGGCAACAGGTTCTACACCGATCGGAACATACGATCAGTTAGTAGACTGGTATAATAAAGGAGATGTTGATTTCTCTCAGGTAAGAACAGTAAATCTTGACGAGTACAGAGGACTGACCCGTGACAATGACCAGAGCTATTATTATTTCATGCATAAGCATTTATTTGACCGTGTAAATATTAAGTTAGAGAATACAAATGTACCGGACGGAACTCAGGAAGATGCAGAGAAAGAGTGTGCAAGATATGAAGCACTGATCGAGTCCATGGGTGGAGTTGATATCCAGCTTCTCGGACTTGGACATAATGGACATATCGGTTTCAATGAGCCTGCAGCAGACTTTGCTGTAACAACTCACTGCGTAGATCTGACAGAAAGCACGATCGAGGCAAATAAACGTTTCTTTGAATCCGCAGATGATGTACCGAGACAGGCATATACAATGGGAATTGGAACGATCATGAAAGCAAAGAAGATCCTTCTGGTTGTTAATGGAGAAGGAAAGGCAGATATCGTTGCAAAGGCATTTTTCGGCCCGGTAACACCGGAAGTTCCGGCTTCTATCCTTCAGCTCCACAGAGATGTGACGATCGTTGCTGATAAGGCTGCACTGTCAAAGATACCTAGATAATTTTCAATATAGTTCAGTGCAGATTGTAAAAATCTGACAACTAAATGAGAATGTTTATTAAAAAAATATAAATAGTATAAAAATAAAATAAAATAATCGGTTGACTTTCCTGGTGATTTTTGATAGACTGAAGTTACGAAATAAGTCAACGGATTGTTACTGTAAGGCAGGCAAAACCAGATTCAATGAGCATACGGTGATGATGTATGTTCAGTTGGTCTGGTTTTTATTTTCACAGGAAGTTTTCTGGTGAAAGAGTTGCATTTAGCAGAAGGAACAGTAAGACATGAAAAGCGTGTCGGAGTTGGTACGTTATTTTGGAAGGTCGGTTGTATGACGATAGAAAAAGTGATCAATAATAATATTGTTTCAGCTTTTGATGAGATAGGAAGAGAAGTCGTAGTCATGGGATGCGGGATCGGTTTTGGAAGCAGACCGGGAGCAAAGATCCCTGAAGATAAGATAGAAAAGATTTTCAGGATCGAAAGCGGAAGCGTGGCAGATCAGTTTAAAGAGCTGCTTGCCGGAGTCCCGTTGGAGCATGCAAAGATCTCGAGTGATATTATTTCTTATGCAAAAGGTGCATTGAAGCTGAAGCTGAATCAGAGCATTTATGTGACGCTTACGGATCATATTAATTTTGCGATTGCGAGATATGCAAAGGGGATCAACCTTGAAAATGCACTGTTGTGGGAGATCAAGAGGTTTTATCCTCAGGAGTATGAACTCGGAAAATATGCGATTACCCAGATCAAAGAGCGTCTGAAGGTAGAATTGCCGGAGGATGAGGCAGGGTTTATTGCACTTCATTTTGTGAATGCAGAGTATGGAACCAATATCCGGGATGCGTTACGTTTCCCGAATCAGATGAAAGAAATTCTGGAGATCGTGACGAGGGAGCTTGGTATCAAGCTGGATGAAGGGACGCTTCATTATGAGCGGTTTATTACTCATATGAAATTTCTGCTTCAGAGAGTTTACAGGAAAGAGCTTCTGCCGGACGAAGAAAGTGATCTGGCGGACATGATCAGCCAAAAGTATCCGAAAGAATTTGCCTGCAGTAAGAAAGTAGCGGATTATATAGAAAAGACCGCAGAGTGCAGGTTATCCGGTGAAGAAGTGATGTATCTTGCGATCCACATACGAAGGATTACGATGGCAGAAGAATAAAAATGCAATCAATATAAAAAATAGAAGAAAAAAGCAGGAGGAAATGTAAATGTTTGGTGGACTTTTTAAGAAAAAAGATAATAAAATGATTCTCGGAGCTCCGGTAAAGGGAAAGGCAGTACCTCTTTCAGAGGTCAATGATCCGACTTTTGCAGAGGAGATGCTTGGAAAAGGAATGGCAGTCATTCCGGCAGAAGGAAAGATTTATGCTCCGGCAGATGGCGAGATCGGTATGGTATTTGATACACTCCATGCAGTCAGCCTTGTATCTGAAGAAGGGACAGAGATTCTGATCCATGTAGGTCTTGATACAGTCAAGATGAACGGAGAGGGATTTACAGGTCACGTAAAAGCAGGAGACAAGGTTAAGAAGGGAGATCTTCTCTTAGAGGTTGATCTTGATAAGGTAAAGGCTGCAGGATATGATACGATCACTCCGATGCTTGTCTGCAATACAATGGATTATGCATCAGTAGAGGGCGTGACCGGTAAAGAGGTAGAAGCCGGAGATGACGCAGTCATTATCGAAAAATAGGCGTGGCTGTTGCCTGAAAGCAGCGTACAACTTAGATTTTGACCGGAATCATGACCGGTTAAAATAGATAAAAGGGATTCAGCAATGAGAGATTTTAAGAAGGAGGAAAATTATGAAATTTTTACAGAAATTAGGTAAAGCTCTTATGCTGCCTGTTGCTTGTCTTCCTATCTGTGGTATCCTTATGGGTATCGGATATGCACTCTGCCCGGAAACAATGCAGGGTGGTGACATCACAGATGTTGTTCAGCAGATTGGGTTCTTTCTTGTTAAAGCAGGCGGTGCCCTGATTGACAATATGGCAATTCTTTTTGCAATTGGTGTTGGTGTTGGTATGGCAGATGATAATGATGGTACAGCTGGTGTTGCAGCTCTTGCTTCCTGGCTGATGATCACAAACCTTCTGTCTACAGGAACAGTTTCAGTTATTAAGACACTGGAAGAGGGAACTACAAACTTTATCGCATTCAGCAAGATCCAGAACCCGTTCATCGGTATCCTTGCAGGTATCATCGGAGCTCTTTGCTATAACAAATTTAAGAGTGCGAAACTTCCTGACTGGCTGTCATTCTTCAGTGGAAAGCGTTGCGTAGCAATCATAGCCGGACTGGTTTCCATCATTGCATCTGCAATTCTTCTCTTTGTATGGCCTGTACTTTTCGGAGCACTGGTTGCACTTGGAAAAGGTATCGAAGGACTTGGAGCAGTTGGAGCTGGTCTCTATGCATTCTTTAACAGACTGCTGATCCCATTCGGTCTGCATCACGCACTGAACAACGTATTCTGGTTCGATACAATCGGACTTGGAGACCTGTCTCACTTCTGGGCTGGAGAGACATCTGCTGATGTATCATGGAGCCTTGGAATGTACATGTCAGGATTCTTCCCATGTATGATGTTCGGTATCCCGGGAGCAGCTCTTGCAATGGTACATACAGCTAAGAGCAACAAGAAGAAAGCAGCAATCGGTCTTGTATCTTCAGCAGCAATCGCAGCATTTGTCTGCGGTGTTACAGAGCCATTCGAGTTCGGTTTCATGTTCCTTGCACCGGTACTGTACCTTGTATATGCAGTACTCTATGGTATCTTTACAGTAGTTACAGTTCTGCTTGGATTCCGTGCCGGATTCAGTTTCTCAGCTGGTCTGACTGACCTGATCTTCTCTGCTTCCCTTCCGGCAGCAGCTAAGACATGGCTGATCATTCCGCTTGGTATTGCAGCATTCGTAGTATTCTATGTAGTATTCCGTTTCGCAATCGTGAAATTCGACCTGAAGACACCTGGTCGTGAGGATGATGATGACAACGAAGCTGAGAAGTCAGCAGTTCTTTCTAACGATGACTTCACAGAAGTAGCTAAGATCATTCTTGAAGGTGTTGGCGGAAAAGAGAACGTTAAGTCTATCGATAACTGCATTACAAGACTTCGTCTTGAAATCAACGATTATACTAAGGTTGATGAGAAGAAGATTAAATCTGCCGGAGTAGCAGGTGTTATCCGTCCTTCCAAAACTGCAGTTCAGGTAATCGTTGGAATGAAAGTACAGTTCGTAGCTGATGAGTTCAAGAAACTCTGCAAATAAGAACGTATAAAATTGAATAAGTAATCCCTTTTAATGACCGGGGGCATGGCTGAAGAATTTGGCTGTGCACCCGGCTTTTCTATATAATTGGAAGAAAAAGAAAAGACCGGGGTGGAAAAAGGAAGGGAAATTGATGTAAAATGTGGATAAAGCAGTGAAAATAAGAAAAGCAGAAAATGTAAAAGCAGAAAGAGGGAAATGTGATGAAATATACTTTGGAAATCTGTACTGACAGTGTAGCATCAGCGGTAGCAGCACAAAAAGGCGGGGCGAAGCGGATTGAGCTTTGTTCCGGTCTGGTGATCGGAGGGCTGTCACCGGATCCTGCATTATTTAAAGTTGTACGGGCAAATACAGACCTGGAGATCAGGACTCTTCTGCGTCCGAGATTCGGTGATTTCTGTTATGATGAATATGAGTTTGAAATGTTGAAAGAAGAGGTTCAGATGTACCGGGAATTCGGAGCAGACGGAGTTGTGATTGGAATTTTAAGACCGGATGGGACAATGAATGTAGAGCAGATGGAAGAGCTGGTCAGGATTTCAGGAGATATGAAAGTGACGATGCACCGGGCCTTTGATGTATGTAAAGATCCATATGAAACGCTGGAACAATGTGTCAGCCTTGGAATCGATACGATCCTGACCAGCGGACAGAAAGATTCTGCATGGAATGGAAGAGAAATGTTGAAAGAGCTGAAAGAAAGAGCGAAAGGCAGGATCGAAATCCTTGCAGGAGCAGGAATCAATCCGGGGGTGATCAGCAAGCTGAGTGAATATGCCGGACTGAAGACATTTCATATGTCAGGAAAGATTGTGAAAGAAAGCAGAATGGAGTTTAGAAGGCAAGGTGTTCCAATGGGGATGCCTGGTATGAGTGAATTTGAAATCTGGCAGACAGACGAAGAAGCAGTCCGGGAGGCTGTGAAAGTCTTAAAGAATATTTCCGGTCTTGACAAAAGGGATGAGATAGTCTAATATCTGAAAGGAATGGACATGGGAATGTCCGAATATAATCAGATAATAAAAGAAGGCTGTGAAGAGAAGAAGTAACGGACAGAGGGATATACAGAAAGTTGCCGGCTGATGAGAGGCACATGGAAGACTGTCAGCGAATACATCTTGGAGCTTCGCATTGAAATCGACTGTATTTTGAGGAAAAGATAAATGCAGACAGGAGAGTAGGCTGCGACGGAGTTTGCACGTTATAGCACAAAAGAGGCTGACAGAGAAAGGTCAGCGAATTAAGGTGGTACCACGAGAGATTCGTCCTTATTGCGAGATGCAGTAAGGGCGTTTTTTATAGTCTTTAAGAGGAGAAAAGATCATGGGAATTTATGAAGAACTTCAGGCAAGAGGCCTGATCGCACAGGTAACAGATGAGGAGCGTATCCGGGATTTGGTGAACAACGGAAAGGCGACATTTTATATCGGATTTGATCCGACAGCGGATAGTCTTCATGTAGGACACTTTATGGCATTATGTCTGATGAAGCGTCTTCAGGAGGCTGGAAATAAACCGATTGCACTGATCGGTGGAGGTACAGGTTATATCGGAGATCCTTCAGGAAGATCTGATATGAGAAGTATGATGACACCGGAGCAGATCCAGCATAACTGTGACTGCTTTAAGAAACAGATGAGCCGCTTTATTGATTTTTCAGAGGGAAAAGCACTGATGGTGAATAATGCAGACTGGCTGCTTGATCTGAACTATATTGAAGTGCTTCGGGAGATCGGACCGCATTTCTCAGTCAACAGAATGCTGACCGCAGAGTGTTATAAACAGAGAATGGAAAAAGGACTCAGTTTCCTTGAGTTTAACTACATGATCATGCAGGCATATGATTTCTACGAACTGTTCCAGAACTATGGCTGTAATCTGGAGTTTGGCGGAGATGACCAGTGGAGCAATATGCTGGCAGGTACAGAGCTGATCCGTCGTAAGCTTGGAAAAGATGCAAGTGCAATGACGATCACGCTGCTTCTGAACTCTGAAGGAAAGAAAATGGGAAAGACTCAGTCAGGGGCGGTGTGGCTTGATCCTGAGAAGACTTCTCCGTTTGATTTCTATCAGTACTGGAGAAACGTGGATGATGCAGATGTTATCAAATGTATGCGTCTCCTTACCTTCCTTCCGTTAGAAGAAATCGATGAGATGGCGAAATGGGAAGGAAGCCAGTTAAATAAAGCAAAAGAAATCCTTGCATACGAGCTGACAAATCTGGTTCATGGCGAAGAGGAAGCAAAGAAAGCACAGGAAGGCGCAAGAGCACTTTTTGCAGGCGGCGCTGACACAGCACATATGCCGACAACTGAGCTTGCAGACGAAGACTTCTCAGAAGAAGGAACAATCGACCTGATCTCCATGCTTGTAAAAGCAGGAATGGTTCCAACACGTTCCGAGGGACGTCGTGCCATTGAACAGGGCGGTGTTTCCATTGACGGTGAGAAGATCACAGATGTGAAATACACAGTTGCCAAAGATGCACTTACAGGTGAAGGTGTAGTGCTGAAAAAAGGCAAAAAGAAATTCAATAAAGTTCTGGCAAAATAAAAAATTCATTATAGAAATATCGGCGGATACTGCTGAACCGGTGCCGCCGATTTCAGGAGGAAAAGATTATGAAGAAATACGGAGTAAACGAACTTCGTCAGATGTTCCTCGACTTCATGGAGAGCAAAGGACATCTGGTAATGAAAAGCTTTTCCCTGGTACCACAGGGAGATAAGAGTCTTCTGCTGATCAACGCAGGTATGGCTCCGCTGAAACCATATTTTACAGGTGCTGAAATCCCGCCAAGAACAAGAGTAAGTACCTGCCAGAAGTGTATCCGTACAGGTGATATCGAGAATGTAGGTAAAACTGCACGTCACGGTACATTCTTTGAGATGCTTGGTAACTTCTCCTTTGGTGACTACTTTAAGAAAGAAGCCATCCACTGGTCCTGGGAATTCCTCACAGAGGTAGTAGGACTGGATGCAAACCGTCTGTATCCTTCCGTATATCTGGAAGATGATGAAGCATTTGACATCTGGAACAAAGAAATCGGAATCCCGGCTGACAGAATTTTCCGTTTTGGAAAAGAAGATAACTTCTGGGAGCATGGTGCAGGTCCCTGTGGTCCATGTTCAGAGATCTATTATGACCGTGGAGAGAAGTATGGTTGCGGAAAACCTGGCTGTACAGTAGGATGTGACTGTGACCGTTACATGGAAGTATGGAACAACGTATTTACCCAGTTTGAGAACGATGGTAACGGAAATTATACAACACTGAAACAGAAGAACATTGATACAGGTATGGGTCTGGAACGTCTGGCAGTTGTTGTGCAGGACGTAGATTCCATCTTCGATGTAGATACTATCTGCGCACTGCGTAACCTGGTATGTAAGATCTCCGGAAAAGAATACGAGAAGAATTATAATGATGACGTATCCATCCGTCTGATCACAGACCATATCCGTTCTGCAACATTTATGATCTCCGACGGTATCATGCCTACAAACGAAGGCCGCGGTTATGTACTCCGCCGTCTGATCCGTCGTGCAGCACGTCACGGACGTCTTCTTGGAATCGAAGGCACCTTCCTTGCAAAATTAAGTGAAGAAGTGATCAATGGTTCCAAAGCAGGATATCCGGAGCTGGAAGAGAAGAAAGAATTTATCTTTAAAGTTCTCACAAATGAAGAAAACCAGTTCAACAAGACCATTGACCAGGGTCTTCGTATCCTTGGAGAGATGGAAGATGAGATGAAAGCAGCAGGAGAGAAAACACTTTCCGGCGAAAATGCATTCAAATTATATGATACTTACGGATTCCCGATGGATCTTACAAAAGAGATCCTTGAGGAAAAAGGATATGATATTGACGAGGCAGGCTTCCAGAAATGTATGGAAGAGCAGAGAAACAAAGCACGTTCTGCACGTGAAGTGACAAACTATATGGGTGCTGACGCAACTGTATATGATGATATCGATGTAAATGTTACAACAGAATTCGTAGGATATGATCATCTTACCTTTGATTCCAAAGTAACAGTTCTTACAACAGAGACAGAGATCGTAAACTCCCTGATGGAAGGACAGAAAGGAACTGTCTTTACAGAGCAGACTCCATTCTACGCAACTATGGGTGGACAGGTCGGAGATACAGGTGTGATCGAAACTGCAAACGGTAAGTTCGTAGTAGAAGACACCATCAAGCTTCGCGGCGGTAAATTCGGACATGTAGGTCATATGGAATCCGGTATGATCTCCACAGGCGAAACTGTTTCCCTGAAAGTGGATGAAGCTGCAAGAAGAGACACTGAGAAGAACCACAGTGCAACACATCTTCTTCAGAAAGCATTAAAGACAGTTCTTGGAAGTCATGTAGAACAGAAGGGTTCTCTGGTAACACCGGACAGACTTCGTTTCGACTTTGCTCATTTCCAGGCTATGACAGCTGATGAGATCGCACAGGTAGAAGCGCTTGTTAATAAAGAAATCCAGGCCGGTCTTGAAGTCCGTACAGATGTTATGGATGTGGAAGAAGCTAAGAAATCCGGAGCAATGGCTCTGTTCGGAGAGAAATATGATCAGAAGGTACGTGTGGTATCCATGGGCGACTTCTCCAAGGAACTCTGCGGTGGTACTCATGTGGCAAACACAGGCAACATCATGCTGTTCAAGATCGTTTCCGAATCCGGTATCGCAGCAGGTGTGCGCCGTATTGAAGCTCTGACAGGCAACGGAGTTCTGGAATACTATAAGAAACAGGAAGAACTGCTTCATGAAGCTGCAAAAGCCCTGAAAGCAAATCCTGCAGAGATTGTAGAGAAGATCGGACATCTTCAGGGAGAAGTAAAGGCACTCTCTAGTGAGAACGAATCCTTAAAGAGCAAACTGGCTCAGGGAGCTCTGGGAGATGTTATGGATAAAGTAGTAGAAGTCAAAGGTGTGAAACTTCTTGCTGCAAAAGTAGACGGAGTGGATATGAACGGACTTCGTGACCTTGGCGACCAGCTGAAAGGCAAACTTGGTGAAGGTGTTGTCCTTCTGGCAGCAGTAAACGGTGAGAAAGTAAACCTTCTTGCAATGGCTACTGATGCAGCACAGAAAGCAGGCGCTCACGCAGGTAACCTGATCAAAGCAGTGGCAGCTATCGTAGGCGGTGGCGGCGGCGGACGTCCGAACATGGCTCAGGCCGGCGGAAAGAACCCTGCCAAAGCTCAGGAAGCCGTAGATGCAGCAGCAGGAATCCTTGAAGGTCAGATAAAGTAAAAATTGTTACTGCTCACTTTGTGACCAGCAACACGCTTCGCGATGCACAGAATTTATGCTAATCGCATAAATTCGCGCGG
>ERZ773131.1327-NODE-1327-length-18241-cov-5.517761_pt1 | contig 18241 bp, 8 predicted proteins | sample MGYA00511082_ERZ773131 | MGnify/ENA primary metagenome ERZ773131 (study PRJEB29015, sample SAMEA2737813) | human gut metagenome | biome: human gut; feature: human-associated habitat; material: faeces | place: China | collected 2012 ... | reverse complement strand
ATAATGGGACTTGGTGGTTCTATAAGATATAAGAAGGGAAAGAACCAGTATACACAGAAAGAAATGAACCGCAGGATTAATAAAATGTGGTTTTCGATAAAGAAGAATAAGGGCTTTGACATACTGCTTACACATTCTCCGGCAGCGGGAATAGGTGACGGGCCTGACGAACCGCATAAGGGTTTTGAGGGCTTTAATTATCTGTTGGAAAAATATAAGCCTAAGTATTTTATCCATGGTCATATCCATAAGAGCTACCAGATGAAGTTTAAGCAGGAATATGAGTATAATGAGAATACTAAGATAATTAATGGGTATGAGAGATATATATTTGAATATCCGGATGTTTAATCTGCACCGTGGCATATTAGCTTACCAGCAAATGTGCTACGGTGTTTTACATATTTTTGACATATTTTCACATGAAATACATAAAAATTATGAATATGGTACCTATTTCCTACTTAACATACATGTACTTTTTGAGTAAAAGTTGCTAATATAACGACATAAACCCTTGCTTGTTAAAGCAAAATGCACAAATTAATGTATTGAGGAGGAAAAGCAAAACATGAAAGCTATTATTAGCAAAGCAGCCCGTAGAAAATGGGCATGGGTACTTGCATTGGTTATGGTTGTGAGTATCGTGATTCCTACATCACTTCTTACAGTGAAGGCAGATGTTGGAACAGTAAAATTTATTGATGGTGCGGCAGGATGGTTAGAGTCAGCATATGCACAGTGGTCCATTGATAATCAGGCAGAAGGATATACAGCATATATCAAGAAAGCCAGCCAGTCAGATTCTGCTTATGCAAGAATCGACAATGAACTTATCAGAAAGTATAAGAACTACTACAGGGTTGATGCAGTAGGACTTGCGGCAGGTGACTATGTTATTAAGGTAGTTCCTGTAAAGGACGGAAAAGAAGTTACAGGAAAAGCAAAAGTAACTGATACACTTACTGTAAGTTCATATGACAGATCCGGATTTGCATTCTCATCTGAATCAAAGTATAAGACAGGTTCAGGTGCTTACAATGAGGATGGAACACTTAAGAAAGATGCAATTGTTCTTTATGTTACTAACGATAATGCAAAGACAATTAAGGCATCAGTAAAAGAGGCAAAGGGAGAGAAGGAATATACAGGTCTTCAGACAATAATTGATGCATATACAAAGAGTGCTAGCAAGGGGATAGAAACAAGAGCACTTGATGTCCGTGTAATCGGATGTGTTACAGATGCTGCAATGGATAAGTTTTCAAGTTCATCTGAGGGAGTACAGATTAAAGGAGCTAGTGCTTATTCAAATCTTAATATGACAATAGAGGGTATCGGAAATGATGCGACAATCAATGGATTCGGTTTCCTCTTAAGAAATGCAGGAAATGTTGAGATGAGAAATTTCTCAATTATCAATTTCATGGATGATGGTATTTCTCTCGATACAGCAAACTGCAATGTATGGATTCACAATGTTGATCTGTACTATGGTAAAGCAGGTGGGGATGCTGACCAGGCAAAGGGTGATGGTTCAATTGACATTAAAGGTAATTCACAGTATATAACAGTTTCATATGTACATTTTTATGACTCAGGTAAGTGTTCTTTATGTGGAATGAAGAGTGAATCTGGTCCTAACTATATTACATATCATCATAACTGGTTTGATCACTCTGATTCAAGACATGCAAGAGTAAGAACAATGTCAGTGCATATGTATAACAACTACTATGATGGCAATGCAAAGTATGGCGCAGGTTCAACAATGGGTTCTTCATTATTCGTACAGAATAACTATTTCAGAAACTGCAAGAATCCAATGCTTTCATCTAATCAGGGAACAGATGCACTTGGTGAAGGTACATTCTCAGGTGAGAACGGTGGTATCATTAAAGCATATGGAAATGTTATTGTAGGTGCACAGAAGATTATCTATGCAAATGCTGTTTCAGAAACAGGTGATTCTGCAAATGCGGCATCATTTGATGCATACCTTGCAAAATCAGCAGATGAAAAAGTTCCATCTTCATATAAGACAGTAGCAGGTGGAACATCTTATGATAACTTTGATACAACTAAGGATCTCGGGGTTAAATCAGGAAGCCTTAATAATGCAGAAGATGTACCTTCAGTAGTAACATCTGCAAAGGGAGCAGGAAGCCTTGGCGGTGGAGTAATTCCATGGACATTCTCTGATAAAGATGATTCTGTATATGCCATAGATAAGGAATTAAAGGCAACAGTTACTAATTACAAGAATACAGACCTTGTTTCTGTAGGTGGTACTAATGCAAAGATTGTTTCACCAGATCCAACAACAGAAGAAACTAAGGCAACAGAGAGTACAACAAAAGCTACACAGGCAACAACTAAGGAAACACAGACAACAACAAAAGCAACAGAGAGCGCAACAAAGGCAACTGAAAAGGAAACAGCTGGTTCAGATGCAACAACATCATACGATAAGACAAGTCTTTCTTACTCAGGTGCGTACACAGATATCAGTAATAAGAAGGATGCAGATTTCAAGAATGCAAAGTATGTATCATCTTCAAATGAAATTCTTAATGCAATCAGTTCAGCTAAGGCCGGCGATGTAATTATTGTAAAAGAGGGAACATATAAGTTTTCTGATACAATCGTAATTAATAATGCCATGAATGGAAAATCAGGCTCTTATATTATTGTAAAGGCTGAAAGTGGCAAGGAAGTTAAGTTTGATTTCTCAGCACAGAAGCTTGATGGAGCTAACAGAGGTGTAGTTGTAGATGGAGATTACTGGTATTTCCAGGGAATTAACTTCTATGGCGCAGGTGATAACGGAGTATTACTTGCTGGTAACAACAACATTTTTGAAAAATGTGTATTTGAGGCAAACAGAGATTCAGGACTTCAGATTTCAAGATATGACACAACAGCTGCTACTAAGGATTTATGGCCATCAAATAACCTGATTATCAACTGTACATCACATGATAACTGTGATTTCCCTGACCAGGGCGGTACAGGTGAGAATGCAGATGGTTTTGCTGCAAAGCTTACATGTGGTGAAGGCAATGTGTTTGATGGATGTATATCATACAGCAACTCAGATGATGGATGGGATTTATTTGCAAAGAGTGCAACAGGTCCTATAGGTGTAATTACAATTAGAAACTGTGTGGCATTTAATAATGGAACATTATCTAATGGTGTTCATTATGCTAATGGAGATATGAATGGCTTCAAGCTTGGCGGTTCCGGTGTTGGAACACCACATAAGGTAATGAACTGCTTATCATTTGACAATGGTGCAACAGGATTTACAGATAATAATAACCCAACAGGCCTTACAATTATGAATGTCACAGCATGGGGCAATGGTAAATTTGCAAAGAAGGGTAACTTCTTATGTTACAGAACATCAAGTGATGCAATATTCATGGGACTTGTTTCAGCAGGTGCAATAGATTCAGATAAGTTTACAGGCAAGATGGCTAACTCAATCTATTACAACTCTGGAAAGTATTTCAGTCTTACAGGTTCTGTTCTTACATCTTTAGTGAGTGGTGATAAGAAGGGAACTGTTGTAACTGACCCTGCTAAGACAGCCGGAATGTTTAAGAACACTGTTAATGCAATTGATATGAGCAAAAATATAGATAAACAGCTTAGAAATTCTGATGGAACTGTTAATATGAACGGTCTCTATGAGACAATAGGAAGCTATGCTTCAATGGGAGCAAGATTCAATGTTGCTAATCAGATGATTAGTGTATCTTCAAAGAATTCATCATCTGAAGTAACTAAGCCAGAAGAGACAACAAAGGCTCAGGAAACAACTAAAGCAACAGAAAGCACAACAAAGGAGACACAGGCTCCAACAAAGGCAACAGAGGCAACAACAAAGGAGACACAGGCTCCGACAAAGGCAACAGAGGCAACAACAAAGGAGACACAGGCTCCAACAAAGGCTACAGAGGCGACAACAAAGGAAACACAGACAACAACTGAAGCTACAAAGGCAACGCAGGAAGATACTTCAGTATCAACAAAGGGTGAGAAGTTAATTCTTAATGCTAATGATGCAGCAACAGGAAAGATTAAGAAGTCAACTGTAGTTGATGGATTTAAGATTGTTGCAACAAGCAAGAAGACAGTAACAGTTGATAAGAGTGCAAAGGATTACAAGAATATCAGCTTTACCAAGAGAATCAAGCTTGGTGGAGCAGGAAGCAAATCTGCAAGAGCTATTGCATTTAAGACAGCAGGTGAATCTAAAGTAAAGATATATGCAACAAGTTCAGATACAGATACAAGCAGACTTATTAAGATTATTGATAAGGATGGCAATGATGTAACAAGTACATCAAAGATTCCTGGTTCATCACTTAAATCAGTATCATTCAGACTGGATGAAGCAGGTGAGTATTATATTGTGTCAGAAGATGGCGGAATTAATATTTATTATGTAGAAGTATCTAATGGTATTGCTTACTAATTAAATATAGTATGACAGCAGGGCTGCCACAGTGGACTAAACCATTGTGACAGTCCTTTTTGTATGATTTTTTTGTAAGAGATTGCATCATTTGAAAAAGTGGAATGTATGTGCAGTTACAATTGATCATGTGAAATATATACAATATATTGAGGGGTGACTGTAAATATCTATACAAAATAACGAAAAATCCCCCTGAAAGTAGGTATTTATTGCAACATGGTACCGTTTAGCTTTAATTAGTACTAAAAGCCTATAGCGGTACTATATCTTTATTTGTAAAAAGTTGCTAAGATAGCGCCATAATGCTTGTACATTATAACAAATGTGCACAAAAAGATGCATTGGGAGGAGAACTATGAAGGCTATAATAGGCAAAGCAGCCCGCAGAAAATGGGCATGGATACTTGCATTAGTTATGACAGTAAGTATCATTATTCCAACTTCTTTACTTACAGTTAAGGCTGAGAAGTTAGGAACTCTTGAAATTACGGAAGTTTCAGGAAAAAGCGAAGCAGCATATGTCGAGTGGACAACAGTTAAGAATGCTGCAAAATTCGAAGTTACAGTAACTGGTAACGGAAAGACAACAAAGCTTGATGATCAGCTTATAAGAGAGTATAAGGATGGTCACTGGAGAGCAGATGCAGTAGGTTTGGCAGCAGGCGAGTATACATTTACTGTATCAGTTGCTAATGATGATGCATCAGACAAGACTTCAGTAACAACTGATAAGGTTGCAGTTGTTAATTATGACAGAACTGGTTTTGGCTGGGTTAATGGAACATCATCAGGTGCATACAATGAAGATGGTACATTAAAGGACAATGCAATAGTTCTTTATTTAACAGAAGAGACTAAGGATACAATGACACTTGATGTTGTTACTTCTAAAAATGGCGCAACAACATTGGGAACAGGTATTGTTGAAATCTTATCTTTATATAAGAAGGGTTACGATAAGAGACCTCTTGATATAAGAATTGTTGGAACAGTTTCTAATTTAGGACAGATTAACAGTGACAAGGATTGCAAGGGCGATATTGTAATTACAGGAAGCAGCGACAGCAAGAGATTATCAACTGGTGTTACAGTTGAAGGTATCGGAGAAGATGCTGTGGCATTAGGATGGGGATTAAGACTTAAGAATGTTTCTAATGCAGAAGTAAGAAATATCGGTTATATGCTTTGTGATTCTGATGAGGGTGATGATGTTGGTCTTCAGCAGGGCAACGACCATATCTGGGTTCACAACTGTGATATGTTCTATGGTAATGCAGGTGGTGATGCAGATCAGGCTAAAGGTGATGGAGCACTTGACTGCAAGAAATCTACATATGTTACATTCTCATATAACCATTTCTGGGATAACGGAAAATGTAACTTACTTGGACTTTCAGAAGGAACTACAGAAGGACTTTACATTACATACCATCATAACTGGTATGATCATTCAGACAGCAGACATCCTCGAGTAAGATATTATTCAGCACATGTTTATAACAACTACTACGATGGAAATGCAAAGTATGGTGCAGGCTCAACACTTGGTTCATCAGTATTTGTTGAGAGCAACTACTTTAGAAATTGCCCATATCCAATGCTTACATCAATGCAGGGCTCAGATGTATTTGCAGGTGGAACAGACAGAGATGTTGCTAACAAGGCTACATTCTCTAAGGAAGCAGGTGGAACAATCAAGGCATTTGGAAATATTTTGACAGGTTCATATACATTCATTCCTTATGGTTCATCAACATATACTCTTAAGGGAGTTGAGACAGCTTATAATCTTAATGGAACAACATCTACTCAGGATTTTGATGCTGTAGTAGTTTCATCAGCAGATGAAAAGATTGGTTCAGATGTTAAGTCTTATACAGGAAGCAACACATATAACAACTTTGACACATCAGATATTATGTATTCTTACAAGGCTGACAAGGCAGAAGATGTTCCTGCTATTGTAACAGCAAATGCAGGAAGAATGAATGGTGGAGATTTCAAATGGACATTCAATAATGATGTTGATGATGCTTCATATGCAGTTAATGCAGAACTTAAGAAAGCACTTCAGAATTATGAGAGCCAGATTAAGTTAATCGGTGGTTCAGTAGGTAAGAATAACACTACTGGTGAAGGCGAATCTTCAACAAAGGCTTCAGAAGCTGAGACAAAGGCAACAGAGGCTACAACAAAGGAAACAGAAGCAACAACAAAGAATAATGAGACAACAAAGGCTGAGGAAACAACTAAGGAGACAACAGCTCCTTCAACAGGTTCTTCACATGTACATAACTTTACAACAGATGGAACAACAAGCAGATTCTTTACTATTTCAGGCAGTATGAATAATAGTAGTAATAAGAAATCAGTTTCTTACAATGGTCTTACACTTACAGAAAGTCTTAAGTTCGACAGTAATGCAAAGATAACATTTACTTGTGATTCAGATGCTGAGCTTGTATTAGTATTTGCAAGTGATTTTGCAAAGTGTATTAAGATTGATGGAAAGAAAAATAGCACAAAAGCTGCTAATGGTATCTTAAAATTAACAGTAGCAAAGGGTACTCATACAATAACAAAGAATGATGGTACATTACTTTATTATATGTCTGTTACAACTGCAGGTTCTACAGAGACAACAAAGGCAGAGGAGACAACAAAGGCTACAGAAGCTACAACAAAAGCAACAGAGGCAACAACAAAAGAAACAGAAGCTACAACAAAGGCAATTGAAGCAACAACAAAGGAAACAGAGACACCTTCAGTTCCTTCAGAGGCAGGCGAATATGATTCAAAGAGTCTTTCATATTCAGGTGCATATACAGATATAAGCACAAAGAAGGATTCTGAATTTAAGAATGCTAAATATGTTTCAACTTCAGAGGAAATCCGTGCAGCAATTGATAATGCAAAGGCAGGAGATGTAATCATTATTAAAGAAGGAACATATAAGTTTGATTCAATCGAAAGCCTGATGGCAAAGGATGACAAGGGAAAGACAGGCGCTCCTGCATTATACATCACTAATAATGGAGTAGCAGATAACTATATCATTCTTAAGGCAGAATACGGCAAGAGTGTTAAGTTTGATTTCTCATCACAGAAGTTAGCTTCATTTAACAGAGGACTTATTCATTATGCTGATTACTGGTATTTTGAAGGAATAAACTTCTATCATGCAGGAGATAATGGTGTTCTTCTTTCTGGAAACAATAACATTTTTGAAAAATGTGTATTTGAGGCTAACAGAGATACAGGTCTTCAGATTGCAAGAAAAGATGCAAATGCACAGCCGACTAAAGATACATGGCCAAGCAACAACCTGATTATCAACTGTACATCATTTAATAATGTTGACCCAGTTGATGAGGGTGGAAATGGTGAAAATGCAGATGGATTTGCAGCTAAGCTTACATGTGGTGAAGGCAATGTATTTGATGGATGTATCTCATACTGTAATTCAGATGATGGATGGGATCTTTACGCTAAGCCAGCAACAGGTTCAATTGGAGTAGTTACAATCAGAAACTGTATAGCATATGGTAATGGAAAGCTTTCAGATGGTTCTGGAGAGGCTGCCGGAGATATGAATGGATTCAAGCTTGGAGGAAGCAATGGAAAAGTTCCAACACCTCATGTTGTATTAAACTGTATTGCATTAAATAATGGTGCATGTGGTTTTACAGACAATGGTAACGGCGGTGCATTAACAATAATGAACTGCACAAGTGTTGCTAACGGTAAATATGCAAAGAAGAGCAACTTCACATTCTACAGATCATCAAGCGATTCAATGTATATGGGACTTGTATCTGTAGACGATACAGACTCAGATAAGTTTGTTGGAAAGATGTTAAATTCAATCTATTTTAACTCTAAGAAGTATTATAGAATATCAGGCATGATACCAACAGTAATGGCAAATGGAAACAAGAAGGGTGATGTTGTAAGTAACCCATCTGGTATATCAGGTATGTTTATAAGTACAAATAATACTATTGATACTAATAAGAGCCTTGATTCTCAGATAAGAAATGCAGATGGAACTATTAATGTTAAGGGACTTTATGAGACAACAGGTGAATATGCAACTATGGGAGCACATTTTGGTGCTGCTAACCAGATCATAAAGGTTTCAGTAAACACTAATGTAAAGGAAGATGAAACAAAGACAGAGGAGACATCTTCTTCACAGGAAACAACAAAAGCAACAGAGACAACAACAAAGGAGACACAGGCTCCAACAAAGGCAACAGAAGCAACAACAAAGGAGACACAGGCTCCAACAGAAGCAACAACAGAAGCTGCAGGACAGAAGCTTATTCTTAATGCTAACAATATGAAAGCTGAAACAATTAAGTCATCAATCTACGCAGATGGATTCAAGATTAATGCTTCATCAGATGATGGAACTGTTACTGTAGACGGTAATACTAAGTCATATAATGGAAAGAGCTTTAAGCAGAGAATTAAACTTGGCGGAGCAGGAACAACAGCAAAGAGATCTATTGAGTTTAAGACAGCAGGGGCTTCAACAGTTACTGTATATGCAATTAGTTCAACAAAAGATAAAGAAAGAAAATTACAGCTTATTGACAAAAATGGTAAGACAGTAGCAACATCAGCAACAATTGGTGGAACAAGTCTTGTGACAGTAACATTTAATATTAAAGAGGCAGGGGAGTATTATATAGCTAGTACATCAGGTGGTATTAATGTATATTATGTTGAAGTATCTAATGGTATAGCATTAACAGGTTCTACAGAGGCACCAACAACAGAGCCAACACAGGCACCTACAGAGGCACCAACAACAAAGCCAACACAGGCACCTACAGAGGCACCAACAGAAGAGCCAACAACACAGGCACCTACAGAGGCACCAACAACAAAGCCAACACAGGCACCTACAGTTGCGCCAACAACAGAATCAACACAGGCTGCAACAGAGCAGGAGACAACAAAGACTGCTGGAAGCACAACAGCACCTACACAGGCACCAACTGTAAAGCCATCACAGGCTGACAGCACAGTTTCAGCAGATGTTAAGAAGCCAGAAGTAGGAGCAGATGAAGAAAAGATTACTAACTCACAGGTTGAGACAGTATCTTCAGATACAGCAGCATCAGCTAAGACACCAGAAGTTGCAGCAGATGAGACAAAGACAGGTGATGCAAGCCATATGATGATGTATGTAATTATATTCATCAGTGCATTAGCAGTATTTGCAGGATCAGCAGTTGTATCAAAAAGACGCAGAGTAAAGTAATATTCGATTAATAATATACTTATAAGAATTTACTTCTCCTAATATTTCTAAAAGAGGCTTTCGGTATAATGCCGGAGGCTTCTTTTAATTTTAATAAAAATATAAAGAAAAATGCTAAAAAACTTAAAAATCACTTGCATTATGCCATAGGCTGTGATATATTTTCTTAGACACAAAAACAAATGTCCGTCAGAGAAAGACAGAACAGAGGGAAGTGTCTTTTAGATTTTACATATTGAAGGAGTTAAAAATGAGCGATAAGTTAAGAGTTGGTATCCTTGGTGGTACTGGTATGGTAGGACAGAGATTTATAACATTACTTGAGAATCATCCATGGTTCGAGGTTGTATTAGTTGCAGCTTCAGGACGTTCAGCAGGAAAGCTTTATGAAGAAGCTGTTGATGGACGCTGGAAAATGCAGACACCAATGCCAGAATTTGTTAAGAAGATGACAGTATATGATATGGATAAGGATTTTGATGAAATCGTATCTAAGGTTGATTTCGTATTCTGTGCAGTTAACATGCCAAAGGATCAGATTAAGGCTATAGAGGAAAGATATGCTAAGGCAGAAGTTCCAGTTGTTTCTAATAACAGTGCTAACCGTTGGACACCAGATGTTCCTATGGTTGTTCCAGAAATCAATCCGGAGCATCTTGAGGTTATCAAGTATCAGAAAGAAAGACTTGGCACTAAGAGAGGATTTATCTGTGTTAAGCCTAACTGCTCAATCCAGAGCTACACCCCAGCTCTTAATGCTTTAAAGGAATTCGGACCAAAGCTTGTTGTTGCAACAACATATCAGGCAATCTCAGGTGCAGGTAAGACATTTGAGCAGTGGCCAGAGATGGTTGAGAATATTATCCCTTACATTGGTGGTGAGGAAGAAAAGTCTGAAAAAGAGCCATTAAGATTATGGGGTAAGATTGAGGATGGAAAGATTGTTCCAGCTACAGATCCTGTTATCACATGCCAGTGTATCAGAGTTCCAGTACTTGATGGACATACAGCAGCAGTATTCGTAAACTTCGAGAAGAAGCCTACTAAGGAACAGATTATTGAGAAGTGGAGAAGCTTTAAGGGAGTTCCACAGGAACTTAATCTTCCAAGTGCTCCAAAGCAGTTCATCCAGTATCTTGAAGAGGATGACCGTCCACAGGTTAAGCTTGATGTTAACTACGAGAACGGAATGGGAGTTTCACTTGGTCGTTTAAGAGAAGACAGCGTATTTGATTATAAGTTCGTTGGTCTTTCACATAATACATTAAGAGGAGCTGCAGGTGGAGCTGTTCTTATTGCAGAGCTTCTTAAGGCTCAGGGTTATATAACTCCTAAGGATGCAGAATAATTAAATTCTAATACACATACCAGAAAAGAGATGTCAGAGATGGCATCTCTTTTTGCATAGTAAGGGCAATCAGAATAGAAGCAAAATTTATTATCATACTTGCCTAAATATTTGATATGCGATAAAATTAAAAGACGATTTAATGAGTTAGTAAAGAGGGGAATCAGGCAGCAATGAAGGAAAATCATTTTTATGCAATGTTATCCAGATTGAAGTATATTAACAGATGGGGACTTATGAGAAATACAAGAAATGAGAACCTGTGTGAACATAGTCTGGAGGTTGCATTTGTAGCGCATGCGTTAGGCATAATTAATAATGAAGTTTATGGTGGAAATATTAATGCTGAGAGGTTGGCAATTCTTGGAATGTATCATGATGTAACCGAGATTATAACAGGGGATATGCCAACACCTGTAAAGTATTATAATCCGGTTATAAGGAATGCTTACAAAGAGGTGGAGAAAGTAGCCGGAAAGCAGATGTTATCGGGACTTTCGCCTGAAATAAGGGACAGATATGAAAGTGTGCTTACAGAGACAGAAGAAGAAAAAGAACTATGGAAATATGTAAAAGCCGCTGATAAGATATCCGCATATATCAAATGCCTTGAAGAACGAAAGACAGGGAATATGGATTTTGCAGATGCTGAACAGACTATTTATAAAGCTATTACAGATATGCATATGGATGAGGTGGATTATTTTATGAAAGAATATATCCCAGCTTATATGCTTACTCTTGATGAATCAGGGGATGAATACAGCGATAATTAGTTATTTGTAACGGGAGAATATTATGTTATATGGAAGAACAGATGAGCTTAATAAGCTGAATGATTATTATAATGGCGTAGGCAATTCACTTATTATGCTTTATGGAAGAAGCAATATCGGAAAAACGGCATTGCTTAGAGAGTTCATTAAAGATAAGAAAGCATTTTATTATAATGCAGCACTGGCATCTGAAAAGGAGCAGGCAGAACTTCTTGCCATGCATATGAACAGGGCGGGGCTGATTACTGATTATGAAATGCAGGGGCTTATGGAATTATCAGATGATGTATCAATTATTTATACACATTTGTTTAAAAGTACAGCAAAGCTTGAAGGGGATACCAAGGTTGTTATTATTGAGGAGTTCCAGAATATAGTAAAGAACAGTGATGCATTTATGCCGGTTATAGATGAACTGGTAAAAGGCAGCCTTTACGGTGAGAAGGTTGTTATGATTGTGACGAGTTCATCTGTAAGCTGGATTGAAAACAGTATGGTATCTGCAATAGGCAGATATGCATTGTCTATAAGTACATTTATTAAACTTAAGGAACTGAGTTTTGTTGATATTGTCAGGATGTTTCCAAAGCATTCAGTGCTTGATGCAATGGCAATATATGCAGTAACCGGCGGCGTTCCAGGATATCTTGCACAGTTTAGTGCAGGGAAGAGCCTTAAGGATAATATTGTACAGAATGTTCTTAATAATGGAAGAATGTTAAGAACCGCAGGAAGTGATTATATTAAGGAAGAACTCAGGGAGACTTCGCTTTATAATACGATTCTGTACTGCATTGCACAGGGAGAGAATAAGCTTAATGAGCTTCATGTACATACAGGATTCGGACGTGATAAAATAAGTGTATATCTTAAGAATCTTATTGACAGGGAAGTGGTTGAGAAGATATATTCATATGACAAAGGTGGAAAAGAATATACAAGAAAGGGCTTGTACAGGATTAAGTCGGGATATACTGAATTCTGGTTTAAATTTATTTATCCTAATGAATCACAGCTTGAAATAATGGATTCAGCTGATTTTTATGATGAATATGTACGGCCATATATATATGATTACGCCAAAGAGGCTTTTGTCAGGGTTGCAACAGAATTTATAGAACTGCTTGATTCCATGAACAGGCTTGAAATTAAGATAAGCCGTCGTGGAAGATGGTGGGGCAAGAATGGGGATATTGATATTATTGCCTGTGATAATGAGGAAAGGTATCTTGTCGGCAAATGTAACTGGGAAAACGATGTGTTTTCATTCAGTATGTTTGAAGAATTTATGCTGAATGTTAATCAGGCGGGAATTGGCAAGGATTATATATATCTTTTTTCTAAGGATACATTTGACGGGGAACTTAAGAACTTTGCAGCAGATAATGATAATGTGAAGCTGATAAGTCTTAAGGATTTATAACAGGTGCAGTTATGCACAGAAATGAGGAATACGATGGGAAAATCCGTATATATCGCGGAAAAACCAAGCGTGGCGCAGGAATTTGCCAAGGCACTGCATGTGAACTTTACAAGAAAAGACGGATATCTTGAAGGTGGAGACCATATTGTGACATGGTGTGTCGGACATCTGGTAACTATGAGTTATCCTGATGCATATGATCCTAATCTTAAGAGATGGAGTTTTGACACGCTGCCATTCATACCTAAGGAATTCAAGTATGAGGTTATACCTGCTGTTGCGAAGCAGTTTAATATAGTTAAAGACATTCTTACAAGGGATGATGTTGAATATATATATGTATGTACCGATTCAGGACGTGAAGGAGAGTATATATACAGGCTTGTAAGACAGGAAGCTGGAGTTAAGGGAAAGAAAGAACGCCGTGTGTGGATTGATTCACAGACGGAGGAAGAGATTCTTAAAGGAATTAATACAGCCAAGGATATATCTGAATATGATAATCTGAGTGATTCAGCGTATCTTCGTGCCAAGGAAGATTATCTTATGGGAATTAACTTCTCAAGGGTACTTACGCTGAAATATGGACGCAATATTGCCAATTATCTGCATCTTGACAGGGCAGTTGTATCTGTCGGCAGGGTTATGACATGTGTTCTTGGAATGGTAGTAAGAAGGGAACGAGAGATAAGAAGCTTTGTTAAAACTCCATTCTACAGGGTTATAGGTCAGGCACAGGTTGAGAATTCAACATTTGACGCAGAATGGCGTGTGAGTGATAAGAGTATGTATGAGGGCACACCGTATTTGTATAAGGATAATGGCTTTAAGGACAGGGAGAAGGCTGAGGAACTGGTTAAGTTCTTATCTGATCCGTTGCCGGCACAGGGAGTAGTTGATTCTATTGAGAGAAAGAAAGAAACCAAGAATCCACCTCTTCTGTACAATCTTGCCGAGATTCAGAACGAATGCAGTAAGCTTTTTAAGATAAGCCCGGATGAAACTCTTAATATTATTCAGGAACTGTATGAAAAGAAGCTGGTTACTTATCCAAGAACTGATGCGAGAGTGTTATCAACTGCGGTAAGCAAGGAGATACATAAGAATATAGGTGGCCTTAGGAATTTCGCACCTGTGAAGGAGATAGCAGAGCATATTTTGCAGAATAATATGCAGAAGGGAATTGAAAAGACAAGATACTGCAATGATAAAGCAATAACAGACCATTATGCGATTATTCCGACAGGACAGGGGTTTAATAATTTAAAGAACTTGTCAGTTACAGCTGCGAGAACATATGAGATAATTGTAAGAAGATTTTTAAGTATATTTTATCCACCGGCTATTTATCAGAAGGTAAGTATTACCAGTGATGTAAAGAATGAAAAGCTGTATGCTTCATTTAAAGTGCTTGTAGATGAAGGGTATCTTAGCGTAGCTAAGAACTCATTTGCAAAGGCGAGAAATGATGCAAAAGTAAAGGATGATGATAGCGTCGATAATAAGGAAGATAATAAATGTGATGCAGCTTTATTTGAGGTATTGAAAAAATACAGAAAAGGTTCTACAATCATATTTAATGGGTTTAATATCAAAGAAGGTGAAACATCACCTCCTAAGAGATATAATTCAGGTTCTATTATTCTTGCAATGGAGAATGCAGGACAGCTTATTGAAGATGAGGAGCTGCGTGCCCAGATTAAGGGTAGTGGAATAGGAACAAGTGCTACAAGAGCAGAGATTCTTAAAAAACTTAATACTATTAAGTATATTTCTATTAATTCTAAGACGCAGATTATTACGCCTACATTTTTAGGTGAGATAATATATGATGTTGTAGACAATTCTATCAGGCATCTGCTTAATCCGGAGCTTACGGCAAGCTGGGAAAAAGGACTTACAGGTGTAGCAGAGGGGAATATTACAGCAGATGAGTATATGGAAAAGCTTGATGGTTTTGTTTCAAGAAGAACAAGGGCTGTTATGGCATTAAGGAATCAGGTGGGGCTTGTAGGACTTTTTAACGAGACTGCTAAGAATTATAAGTAAATGAGTGAAAGGAATTAAATATATGTGCGGAATTGCAGGATATGTAGGAGACAGAGAAAGCGCAGATGTACTTGTAGATGCATTGTCTAAGCTTGAATACAGGGGATATGACTCAGCAGGTATTGCGGTATTTGATCATGGCAATATTAAGGTTAAGAAGTGCAAGGGAAGACTTGCCAACCTTGTTGAGAAGATGGATGAAGAGGGAAAACCACAAGGACATGTTGGAATTGGTCATACAAGATGGGCTACACATGGAGAACCATCAGATATCAATTCACATCCACATGGTAATAAGAGAGTTACTATTGTACATAACGGTATTATTGAGAACTACAAGAAGCTTAAGGATTTTCTTATCGGAGAGGGATATAGCTTTGCAAGTGAAACAGATACTGAAGTTGCAGCAAAGTTGCTTGACTACTACTATGATGGCGATCCTATGAAGACTATTGCAAAGGTGTTATCAGAGATTAAGGGTTCATACGCACTTGGAATTATGTTCAGAGATTTCCCTGATGAAATATTTGCAGTAAGAAAGGACAGTCCTCTTATTGTTGGTGTTGGAGAACATGAGAATTTTATAGCATCTGATGTACCGGCTATTATTCATTATACAAGAGATTATTATCTTCTTGACCAGAATGAGATTGCTGTTATTAAGAAGGATTCAGTTAAGATATATGATGTTCATGGCAATGAGATACATAAGGAATTAAATACTGCTGACTGGGATGTTGATGCTGCAGAAAAGGGCGGTTATGCTCACTTTATGCTTAAGGAAATCCATGAGCAGCCAGATGCTGTAAAGAGAACAATCATGCCAAGAATCATGGACGATATGCCTGATTTCAGTGCAGAAGGATTCAATCCTGACAAGTTAAAGAATTATAAGAATATATATATTGTTGCCTGCGGTACTGCAATGCATGCCGGAATGGTTGGTAAATATATAATAGAGAAGATGGCAAGAGTATCTGTAACTGTTGATATAGCATCAGAGTTCAGATACAGAGATCCTCTTATTAATGAAGATGACCTTATGATTGTTATTTCACAGTCAGGTGAAACTGCTGATACTAAGGCGGCACTTGAACTTGCAAAGCAGGCAGGTGCTGATACTATGGCAATTGTTAATGTTAAGGGGTCTTCTATTGCAAGAGAAGCAGATATGGTTGTATATACACATGCAGGTCCAGAAATTTCAGTTGCTTCAACTAAGGCATATATGGTTCAGGTATCCATTATGTACTTAATTGCGTTTGAATTGGCTTATGCTAATGGCAAGATGGATGAGGCAGCATGCAGCAAATATACGAAGATGCTTGAAGAAATACCTGAAATTATTGAAGAGGCAATTGCACTTGAAAGCAAGTGCCAGTTTGCAGCTTCAAAGCTTATTAATGCAGACAGTCTCCTTTATATAGGACGAGGACTTGATTATGCTCTTAGCATGGAAGGTTCTCTTAAATTAAAGGAGATATCTTATATTCATTCTGAGTCATATGCAGCAGGAGAACTTAAGCATGGAACTATCTCTCTTATTACAGATGAGATGCCAGTAATTGCAATTGCAACACAGAAGGATCTTGAGGAAAAGACTATCAGTAACATCAAGGAAGTTAAGTCAAGAGGCGCATTTGTAGTGCTTATTGCAGAACCAGGACTTGATATTGAGGATGGAGTGGCAGATATTGTTATTAAGCTTCCTCAGGCAGACCAGCTTCTTATGCCTATGGTTGCAGCAGTTCCATTACAGCTTATTGCTTACTACACAGCAGTTCTTAAGGGTAACGATGTTGATAAGCCAAGAAATCTTGCAAAATCTGTTACTGTTGAATAATTGATATAAAGAGGATATTTGATATGAATAATGATGCATTAAAGATAAGTAATCTGTATGACCTTAATGAGACTATTGCAGCAAGGGTATTTGAAGGCTGTACATATCCATGGGAAGTACTTGCAAAGATTGGTGATTTTATTGTAGAACTTGGCAATTTACTGCCAGAAGATGAATATGAGAAGCGTGGGGAGAATATATGGGTTCACAGAACTGCAAATGTATTTCCATCAGCTTATATTGCAGGACCTGCAATTATCGGTAAAGATGCCGAGGTAAGACACTGTGCATTTATCCGTGGAAAAGCTATTGTAGGTGAAGGCGCTGTTGTTGGTAATTCAACTGAGCTTAAGAATGTAATTCTTTTTAATAAGGTACAGGTTCCACATTATAATTATGTTGGAGATTCAATTCTTGGATTCAAGGCTCATATGGGAGCAGGCTCTATAACATCTAATGTTAAGTCTGACAAGAAGCTTATTACTATTAAAGGACCTGACTGCAATATTGATACAGGTATCAAAAAGATTGGTGCTTTTCTTGGAGATAATGTTGAGGTTGGCTGTGGCAGCGTACTTAATCCTGGAACAATTGTTGGAAGAGAGAGTAATATTTATCCGCTTTCAAGCGTAAGAGGATTTATTCCGGCAGGTTCTATATATAAGAAGCAGGGCGAAGTAGTAACTAAGAGATAATTATGTGAATTTTTTGTTTTATTAATGTAAAAATGTTGTGTCTCACATTGACTAATGCAAAAGTTTGTGAGAAAATAGTCAAGGCTTGGACGACGGCTTCTGGCCGTCGTTTCATTTATAGTAAACACTATGAATTACGAAAGGAGTAATAAGATGATTTACACACAGGAAGTAGAGAATATGTGTCCAGTAGCACAGGGCGTTCATCATGGAGCAGCTCCAGTGCCAACAGAAGGTAAATGGGTACAGAATAAGAAGGTTGAAGATATTTCAGGTTTTACACATGGTGTAGGCTGGTGTGCTCCTCAGCAGGGTGCATGTAAGCTTACATTAAATGTTAAGGAAG
>ERZ773131.1315-NODE-1315-length-18319-cov-22.386553_pt1 | contig 18319 bp, 17 predicted proteins | sample MGYA00511082_ERZ773131 | MGnify/ENA primary metagenome ERZ773131 (study PRJEB29015, sample SAMEA2737813) | human gut metagenome | biome: human gut; feature: human-associated habitat; material: faeces | place: China | collected 2012 ... | reverse complement strand
GGAGGATAATTTAGCGTTAGCTAAATTTCAATGCCCGACCGACACTCCGCCAAACAATAATTTATTATTGTTACCCCAACATTTAGTATAGAGCCTTTTTTGTTTGTTATTATTTACATATTTTCATCATAAACCGCTCTGCAGCCGCCGATAAATTTCGGTCTGGTTCTTGCGGCAAGTAAAATAGCGTTGCCAATGTGATCAAGGCTCAGTCTTACGGGAACAGCTACTTTTTTAAGGTGCATACCTATTAATGTACCGCCAATGTCAAGTCCTGCGTCAGCCTTGATTTCTTCAAGAGCAACAGGATTTTTAAATGTTTTATATGCTGTTGTGGCAAAAGAACCGCCTGCCTTTGGTTGCGGAACAACATTTACAATTTCCGCATACGGAACGGCATCACGCTCTACAATGATTGCACGGTTCAGATGTTCGCAGCATTGAGCGGCAAGATAGATTTTCTTTTCGCTAAGCACTTCATAAATACCCTTGAAAACCTGCTCGGCAACCTCAAGATTAGAGTTTTTGCCGATAGTTCCTCCGGCAACTTCACTTGAAGAACAGCCGACTACAACTATACTGCCTTCCTTAAGTTTGGCAACATTACAAAGCTCTTCGCAAGCCTGTTTTGCTTGAGAATAAATATCAACTGACATATATATCAACTCCTAAATTATCATCTATACTTATTATAGCATTATTTTTATAAAGTACAAGTCTATTAGCTTTTTAAGATAAAAATAATAGAATCTATATAACAATCTTGATTTTTTAGTAAATATGTTATATAATAAAGCTACAAAAATTTTTTAGCAAAGGATGAAAAATATATGAATAGATTTGTATTAAACGAAACTTCTTATCACGGTGCAGGTGCTATTAACTCTATCCCTGAGGAAATCAAGGACAGAGGTTTTAAGAAGGTGCTTGTAGCGTCTGACCCCGACCTTGTAAAATTCGGAGTTACAAAAAAAGTTACGGATGTACTTGAAAATGCGGGCATTGAATATACTTTATATTCAGACATCAAACCTAATCCTACCATACAGAATGTTCAGCACGGTGTTGAAGTATTTAAAGAGAGCGGAGCAGATTGTATTGTTGCAATCGGCGGCGGTTCTTCAATGGATACGGCAAAGGCAGTCGGCATAATTATTAATAATCCCGAATTTGCGGATGTTCGCTCGCTTGAGGGTGTTGCACCCACAAAGAACAAAGCAGTGCCGATTATCGCAGTTCCGACAACGGCAGGTACAGCCGCTGAAGTTACAATTAACTATGTAATTACAGATGTTGAAAAGAACAGAAAAATGGTATGCGTAGATGTTCATGATATTCCTGTAGTTGCAGTAGTTGACCCTGATATGATGTCAACTATGCCAAAGGGACTTACCGCCGCAACAGGTATGGACGCACTTACGCACGCAATTGAGGGCTACATAACAAAGGGTGCATGGGCACTTTCCGATATGTTCCATTTAAAGGCAATTGAAATTATTTCAAAGTCTTTGCGTGGCGCAGTAGATAACACACCGGATGGCAGAGAGGGAATGGCTCTCGGTCAATATGTTGCAGGTATGGGATTCTCAAATGTCGGACTTGGTATAGTTCACTCAATGGCTCATCCGCTCGGCGCTTTGTACGACACACCGCACGGTGTTGCAAATGCCATTATTCTTCCGACAGTTATGGAGTATAACGCTCCTGCCACAGGTGATAAGTACAAATACATTGCCGCCGCAATGGGTGTAGATGGTACAGAGAATATGACTGTTGACGAATACCGCAAGGCAGCAGTTGACGCAGTTAAAAAACTTTCTCAAGATGTAGGTATTCCTGCGGATTTAAAAGAAATTGTCAAACCTGAAGATGTACCGTTCCTTGCACAGTCGGCATATGATGACGCTTGCCGTCCCGGCAACCCAAGAGATACCAGCGTAGAAGAAATTGCCGAACTCTATAAGAGCCTTATGTGATTATAATTCATAATTAGAAATTAAATAACAGATAAAACTAAAAGCCTGCGATTTCCGCAGGCTTTTGTTGTGCAATGTATTATTATTCTGTTTTTAAAACCACCAAAGTTTTATAGGTGGAATCCTGAATATCAATAATCAAATCACCGTCATATTTTTGAGCAATATCTTTTACTATTTTCAAACCGTATCCATGCAGTTCTGAGTTTTTCTTAAATTTTTTGTTATTCTCAGAAAACTTATTTTCGCATTTTATGTATATGTTATTATTGTCTTTTTTACATGAAATAAAAATGATTTTATCGTTGTCGTTATAATTTTTTAATGCATTTATTGAATTATCCAACAAATTAATAAATATTCTGCAAATGTCAAAGTCTGTTATACTGATATTGTCATCAAGAATGATATTATCTATAATTTTTATACCATCTTTTTCTGCAATAGTTGTTTTATCAAACAGAACTGCGTTTACTATTCTGTTGTTGCAAAATTTATGGCTTTTTGTGCTTTCCATTATATCAGAAATCCCGTTAGCTATCTCTTTTGCTTTTTCGTGGCTTTCTACGGTGTTTTGAGAAAGCTGAACATTAATAACTTGAACAAGATTGTTAATATCGTGCCGCAATTTTGCTGTTTTATCATAATTTTCAAGCATTTTTTCGTAGTATTCTGTTTGCAGTTTGTTTTGATACTCAAGCATTTCATTTTTAGCTTTAATTTTTTCGTATGATGAGCTGCTCTTTGTAAAATAAATAATGATGCAATCCAATACAACAAATAAAATAATATATATGTACATAAAGGTTTGGTTAGCATTTTTAAAGCCATATGGTAAGTATTCCCATAAAACTCTATGGTCAATTATCCAAAAGGTTACAAACAGCGATTCTATAACGATAAATACAAGGAAAAATACTACATTGTATTTAAAAAATCTTTTAATATCTTCTTTATCTTTATTGTAAAATTTATTCCAAATCAACACATTTAAGCTGCATAATAGCACAATCAGTATACTTGAAACCAGATATGCATACGGTACGTTTAAGTAGTTTTGCCCACTTTTTAATAATTCTATAACTAATAGATAGCTGAAAAAGTCAGAGCAAAATATAAGACATATATTTATAATGCTTGAGATTAATTTTACAAGTAATTTGTCTTTATATAGGATAAGCTCGGCAACTATAATAGAGAACATTGGAAATTGTGTTGTCCAAAACGGCATATTATCAAAGTGAAAGGGTGTAAAAAATATGTATAGAATTAATAAGCTTAAAAGAACAGTGGGAATTTTCTTGAATTTGCTTTTAAGTACTAATGTTGTAGAAACAAATACAATGAAATAATAAAAAATAAACAGCCACACCTGTTGTGGCAGATAATATACGCTTTCAAATAAGCTGTGCAAGACTATTCCTCCTTTTATAAACCTATTTTGGATGCTTTATATTCGAATATCTGCCTTTTTACTTTTTCATAGTAACTGCGACTTACAGGAATATAATTTCCATTAGTTAATGATATTTTACATTTAGAAAAATCCGAAATGTATTTTAAATTTACTGCATAGCTTTTATGACACCGTAGGAAACTGTTGTCAATTTTATTCATTGCATTATCAAGTTTAATATATTCTTCATATTTTTCTAACTTAGTGTGATATATAACTTTGCGTTCCTTGCTTTCTAAAAAAATTATATCGTTTTTATCTATATTTATTTTTTGTCCGTTCGCTGAAATTTCAACATTTAATGGTTGATCTGATTTATATTGAGATATAATTTTGTCTATGTAGAAATATAATTTTTGACTGTCTATCGGTTTGGTAAGCAGACCAAAGGGGTTGAAATCAATAAAAATATCCTGACAATATTCGGTATAACCCGTAATAAAAATAACAGGTGTTCTCGGTATATATTTACGAACTTTTTTTAATGCGTCTATGCCGTTGCTTTTTTTAACGCAAATGTCCATTATAATGGCATTGGGTATTTCTTTATTAAAAATAGAATGTTCCAATTTGTCGACGGTATTATATGTATTAACCTTTATATTTTCGTCATAGTTTTTTTCAATTAATGATTTTATGTAATTAGCAATATTTATATCATCATCACATATCATAACGAGCATATATTTCACCTCAGTATAATTTTATCATAAACAATTCAAAAAATAATTGCTTTTTGTTAAAAAAGGTGCTAATTTTTACATTTGTTCTGTTAAAATTTACATCTTACTATGAATTTTATTATTTAGTTGTATAATAAGAATAATTAATTAAGGTAATGACTTTGCGTAAGAACATTATGCTTATTTGCGAAAGTAGTTATAAATTATTGATAGGGCAGGAATGTAAATAATATTAATATAATTTAAAAGGAGAAATATATTATGGATAATAATTTTAAGTTGGATTTAGTAGAAATAAAAAATACAATAAAATGTCTTGAAAATAAACTTGGATATATTCCTAAGCCTGAATATTCGTATTCTACTCAATTATCTGCAGGATGTGGTTCAGGTGGATGTGTAGCATCGTGTTCAGGCGGCTGCGCAGGCGGATTATATGATAGCTGTGTCTTTTCATAACTAAATAAAAAATATATAAATCATTTCTGCTCTATTAGTTTTATATGGGAGTGAGCTATTTGTCTTTTACATCGAATATTCAAAAAGAAAAAAAGGTTGTAATGATTACTCTTACTGAAGAATGTAATCAAAATCCACAATGTATTTATTGTTACGAAAATCATCAAAGCAAGGAAAAAATGAATTTTGATACTGCAAAAAAGATTATAGATAAAGAATTTAGTGATAAGAGATTTAATTATTTAGAATTTGATTTTTTTGGTGGTGAACCATTCCTAGCTTTTGATTTGTTAAAGAGTATTTATGAATATATAAAAAGCAAAAAAACATCCAAAGAGTGGATTTGTTTTGCAACTACTAATGGAATGTTAGTTCATGATGAAATTGCTGATTGGTTAAAAGAAAACAGAGAACATTTTGTTTGCGGTTTAAGTTTGGATGGACCATGTAAAGTTCATAATATGAATAGACCGCATTCATTTGAAAAAATTGATATAAATTTTTTTAAAAATATGTATCCCCAACAGCAAATAAAAATGACTGTTAGTGAAAAAACATTGCCATATTTAGCTGATAGTATAATATATATACACAGTTTAGGGTTTAGCTTAACATCAAATTTGGCATTAGGAAATAAAATTAGTTGGAATAAAGAATTATATAAAGATATACTTTCAAGACAGTTACAATTATTAGTAGATTTTTATATAAAAAATCCGCAAATAACACCATGTAATTTTGTGAATTTAGGAATAGAAGAGTTATATAAAGACTATGGCGATTTTGTTCCAAGCTGGTGTGGTGCAGGTAAAAGTATGGTTTCTTATGATGTTTCTGGTAATCCATATCCTTGCCAGTATTTTATGCCACTATCAATTGGAGAAAAATCAGAAAAAGTAAATAAACTATCATTTGAAAAGAAAATTAATAAAAATAAGCTAAATTCAAATTGCAGAAACTGTGTGATAAGAAATATATGTCCCACCTGTTTTGGAGCTAATTATTCAGTATCAGGTAATATGTATTATAAAGAAGAATCTTATTGCGAATTGCTAAAAATACAATTTAAGGCATCTGCTTATTTGTTTTATAATAAACTAAAACTTAATCAGCTTAATTTATCTGATGAAGATAAATACAAATTATTACAAGGAATATTAATGATTCAAAAAAATCTTTAGCTTATGGTTATAAATTGTAATTTCAAAAAATAAAAATTATTCGCAAAAATTGTTAATAATCTTTGATAGAACAGAATATTTAAATAAGAAATTTTAAAAGGAGATATATTTTGGATAATTATTTTAAGTTAAATTTATTAGAAATTAAAGACAGAATAAAACATCTTGAAGGTGAACTTGGATATATTCCTAAACCTGAAATTGCTTACGCAACTCAATTATATCCCGGTTGTGGTAACGGTGGATGTAAAGGCTCGTGTGCGGATGGTTGTTCAGGTGCACTGTATGATAGTTGCTTATTTAATACCTAAATGAAAATGAGATACAATATTTTGTCCTTTTAAAAGGTTTAGTATGTAAAAATATACTACATTTAAATTTTAAATCACAAGGAGAAATGATATATGAAACAATGTAAGCAAAAAGTTATGTGCTTAGCTATGGCTGCAACATTAATTGCCGGAATGTCTGCTGTTAGTGTAAGCGCAGAAACAAGAGATGAGTATGAATATACTGTTGAAAACGGTAATGCCACAATTACTAAGTATAACGGTAATTTAGAAAATGTAACTATTCCTGCTAAAATTGACGGCTATAATGTAAAAACAGTAGCTTTTGATGCTTTTATGAATGATAACAGCAAAAATATTAAAAATGTTGTGGTATCTGAGGGAATAGAGTATGTAGGCAATTGGCTATTTACATATAGTAAAAGTCTTGAAACAATTACATTTCCAAGTACCATTACATCATTTGCAACAGATTGGTTTTTTATCGGAAGTCCGGAGTTAAAAGAGATTAAATTCAGCGGAGATAATCCCAGATATTATATAGATAATGGTGCATTATACGATTCCGAAAAAAAGCAAATTATGCTTTGTCCTGCAAAAAGAGAATACGAAAACGGTATTTTTAAAATTGCTGATGGTACTGCAAATATAAGCGGTTATGCTTTTGACGGTTGTAATTCACTAAAAAAGGTAATAATGCCAAATTCAGTTTCTGCAATCGGCGACCATGCGTTTTCCGGATGTAAAAATATTAGTGAGCTTGTGGTATCTGAAAATATAAGCAGTATGACTTTTGATTCCTTAGAGGGTATGGCTTCGCTTAAAAGTATAACTATTCCCAAAAATGTAAAAGGATTTTACTACAACGGTAAAGATGTTTTTACATATCTCGGATATGTAGGTTCTGAAAAAATTGATGGTTTTACTATAAAAGGATACAGAAATACCGAAGCAGAAAAATACGCAAACGATAACGGCTTTAAGTTTATTGCTCTTGATGATATAGTTGATTATTCTAAATATAATCCATTTGAATTTTTAGGTATGACTATGAATGATATTGCTGATATTTTCGGAAGTGATTATGAGCAAGTAACAGAAAGAGAAGCCGGCTTAACAAAATTTTATATGTATAAAAATACAGATAATCCATTTGAATTTGGTGTAGATTATGATACCCAAAGGATCAAATATGTGTATGTATATGATTTTTCAGATAAGCCTATTGGTTTGTTTGATGATTTAACTAATAAATCAATATTAGCTGATTTTGAAAATTCAAAATCCAAATATAAATATACTAAAAATGTTTTTAATAATCCTTTCAATGACAATATTCCGGAACAGCATATATATTTTACTCTTGACAACGGTGCATCTGTTCACTTTTTATGGACAACAAACGATTTTGATAATCAGAGTGCAAACAGAGTTCAGATTACGGGAGGTCAGGTTCAGCCAACAACTAAGCCGTCATCAACTACAAGCACAACTCAGTCTGCTACAATTTCAGGTGGTAATGTAAAGCCTACAACCTCAACTTCTGCTACATCTAATATTTCTGCAACAAAGTCATCAACAGCAGATACTGCTGTAAAAGGCAATACAACCGACAACGGTGTTATTAAGACAGGCAGTAGTCCTGTTATGGTAATTATAATTCTTACTGTTATTGTATTAGCAGGAATTGGTGGATTTGTTTTCTATAAAAGAAAAGCAAAATAATTAATCTCCTCTTCTTTAAATATGTAAAATAATAAAAGCCTGCGATTTTCGCAGGCTTTTTGTATAACAAAAAATGCAGTCAAAACCGACTGCATTTTTTCGTATTATTTAGATTTTCTTTTGAAGATTTTGCCGTAAAGTTTGGTATCTTTAAAGCCTTTCGGTTGTTTGTCGGGGATTTCTTTTAAGCTGTTTACTACTTTCTTTATGCCTGTATATTCGCTTTCAAGAATTGTGCAGAGCGCATATGAGGCATAGGGGAGGAGAAGAACAATGTATGTCAGTATATACTGCGATTTTCCTTCGAAAAGCAAGTGATAGCCGAATCCTCCGAGCAATACAAGCGGCAGCAATACCGTAGAAATGTTTGTCTTTTTATACAGGAACATAAAGTAAATGCCGAGTGTAAAGAGTATAAACACTGCCATCATATAGAAGTTAAAGTACAATTCAAGGAACTGTCCTGTACTGCCGTCATAAACAGCCTTGCCAAGACCCTCCTGTACATCAACATCGTGTCCTTTAACCTTGCTTACCCAAATGCTTTCGTATGACGGTTCATTCCACTGACTTAAAATTTTGTTGCCAAAGAAATTAATTGCATATTCGGAATCGTTTTTCATTTTATTAAGACGGCTGTTAATATCTGACCATGCTTGCGATTCTGCGGCATCAATATCACAATTGTTGCTTGTATAAAGACTTAGTGCGATATTGTTGTACCAACCGGGAGCCATATAGGATTCGTTAAGTCCCATATCAAGATAAAGTACCTGTGAAACACCGCCCTTAAGTTCGGTGTTTGCTCTTGATGCGTAGCTTTTGATTACAAGATTACTTGTACCGACAACGGCAATACAGAGAGCAAGTGCAAATGCGATACTCTGCCATTTTTTAGCCTTTACGGTGTGAATGATAAGCATAATTACAAAGGCAACAAGGTAAATTAAGTTGTTGTACTTTGCAAGTGCCGATACAACGAGCAGAACTCCGCAAGGGATAAGCACAAGATATTTATCGGTTTGGAAATATTTGATTAGGAAGTGTGATGCCCATATTGCACAGCACATACCGATTATGTTGCCGTATACGAATGTGCAGAAAAGTACAGGCTGAATACAGCCGGCAAGTGCAAGAATTACTATAAATTCAATTTTGTTTCTGCCAAAAATCTGCTTTGTGATTTTTGCAATGCCAAGATATGCCGCCGCAACGCAAAGTACATTTATAACTTGTAGAGGCATTGTGCTGTCTGTACCGAAAATTCTGTAAACGATTTCGCTTATAAGCACAAAGCCGAGTTGGAACGGATAACAATTGTAGTATGAAAATCCTCTGTAGAAATCCTTGTTATAAAAATCGGAACCGTTATGTAAAAATGCATAATTGCCTTGCGCCGTTTGAGAGGCGGTTTCGTAAATATTGTAACTGTCTGCCGCAGGAATTGATTGCACAGAGAATATCCATACAAGTCCGATGATTGCAGAAAAAGCAAACAAGCCTGCCTCCATAAATTTCATATTTACTTTGGCGAAAAATGCGGTATGCTTATTAATCTTAAAAAGCAAAGCTGTAAATATCACAAGGCAGAATATATTTATTACAAATAAATCGTCTTGAAACAAAATAACTTCGGAGCTGTAGTTTGCAGGGTCAATAACGCAGGTCTGAAATATACTCATTATTGCAATGTAGCCAAAAACTAAAAACAGCAGTCCGCATATTATATTCACCGCTATGCTTTCGGTAAGGCAATGCTTTGCAACAGCAGTTTTAACCGTGGTTTGAGCCTTTTGCTTAGGCTCTTTGTTTTTTCCTTGATTAGTTTGGTTATTGCTCATTTTTGCACCTTCCTGTTAAAATTCTTTTTTTACAGAGCGCATAAAGAGCTTTCCAAGTGCGTCTTTAGGGTCTACATTGTCAAACAAAACGCTGTAAACGCTTTCGACAATCGGAAGCTCAACATTATTTTCCTTGCCGAGTTTGCACAATGCTTTTGATGTCATAACACCCTCGGCAAGTTTTTCAAATTTAATACCCTTTACATAATTTTCACCGTAACTGCGGTTATGACTCCATTTTGAGAATAAAGTTGCCTCATAGTCGCCGAGATGACAAAGTCCGTAGGCGCTCATTTCATTGCCGCCGAGAGCTTTTATAAGTCTTGCAATCTCTCGTGTGCCTCTTGCCATAAGCGCACCTTTTAATGACGCATAGCCAAAGCCGTCAAGCATACCTGCGGCAATGCCGATAACATTTTTAGCGGCCGCACCGATTTCGCTTCCGATAAGGTCTGTGCCGACATAAAATCTTATGAGTGAGCTTGAAAAACTGTTTACAAGCTTTTCTTTTATTTCATGATTTTTGCTGTCGATTACCATACAGTTTGGAATACCCTTTACATAATCCTGCGGATGTCCCGGGCCTACCCATACGGCAATAGGTGTTTTTTCTTCGTCAACAAAGTCGCCGACAACTTGGCTGAGTCTTTGACCAGTTGCTGCCTCAACACCTTTCATACAAAGCACAATGGTTTTGCCGTCAAGATTGTTTTGAGCGATGCTCTGCATATATGAACGCAAATGTTGAGATGAAATAGAAATAACAATTACTTCTGCGTGATTGACCGCCTTTGCAAGGTCAGAAGTAACCTCTATTGATTCGGGAAAAGTAAGGTAGTCGTTTTTATGTGTTGTGCTTAACTGTATAAATTCGGGAGCGTCGGCAAGTCCGCAGGAAATTACATTGTTGCCTATCTTATCAAGATACCAGGCAATGCAGCTGCCCCAGCGACCGCAACCCAAAACAGAAATATTCATTTATAATCACCTGAAATTTATTTTTTTAATAACATAAACGCAGCCCGCAAAAGGCCTTATCGGCACAAATGCAGGCAAAGTCTGCTTTTAATATGTAATAATATTAAATAAAAAACAAAATAACCCCGCCTGACCGTATGATTTTTATAATAACCTGCCTACGAGAAAGCAGGTGGGTGCTCTCCTTTAAACATTAGGCTTCCTTCTTCCGCCAAAGCGGGAGGTCTGCACACCGATTAAAGAGCCGGGCTCCCGATTTAAGAGTTGTAGGGTTATTTTAAAATCATTCACGCATCAGGCAGGGAATTTGTCAAATTGCCATTACTGATATTATATGACAGAAAGAGAAAAATTACTCTTCTTCGTCTTCCTCGTCATCATTGTAATAGTTTTCTTCAAAAATAGCAGCGATTCTGTCGAGCTTTTCATCGTCTTCGATTTCGGCAAGCTCTTCTTCACCGTCTTTTTCAAATACTTCCATAATATAGTATTCGCCGGGATCGTTTACAGCGTCTGCCGGGTTCTCATAGTAAGGGAAGAGTACATAGAACTTACCTTCTTCATTTTCAATAATATCAAGAATTTCAAATTCTATTTCTTCGCCCTCATCACTGATTAAAGTAATAAGATCTACATTAAATTCGTTATCCATAAAAATATATCCTTTCGTTTGCACTTAGCAAATAAAAACAGCATTTATATTATAAAACCAAATTAAAAAGAATTATAAAAAATAATTACCCATTGCTGTTTTAATTGTTCAAGATTATTTTACAATTTTTTAAGCGATTAGTCAAGCATTATTCGTATTTAATTAAAATATATATTTTTTTTACATAAATATTGATAAAAGTATTGAAAAATTACAATTAGTATGATATATTATAGATATATTAAACAATAACTCCCTTTCAATGTGCTTGAGTACTCCATAAAATTACCTAAAAACCGGCGACTTCTCAGTCGCCGATTTTTACTGTATGTAAAAAGTGTTCAGTTAAAATCAAACTTATTTGTATTATCATAGCTATAATTACGCTTGAAAAAACTTTTCAAAAGATATATAATGCTAAATAATGCTGTCTTTAAACAGATTATTGTGTTTATATAAGCGATATTTTAATTTTACGGCAAAATTACTCTAATGAAGGGTGGAACTATGAGAGCTTTTGAAAAATTACCTCCTAAGTTTCAAAATGATGAGGTAAAGCATTATTACGATATTATTGCCAAAAAGTCTTTTTCTCTTGTATTAAAAAGGATTACGGATATTATCTTCTCCCTTATTATTCTGGTTATTCTTATAATACCGATTGCGGTTATTGCCGTAATAGTTAAAGCAACCTCGAAAGGCCCCGTCTTTTACAGGCAGGAGAGAGTTACTTCTTATGGCAGGGTATTTAAGATTTTTAAATTTCGTACTATGGTGCAAAATGCCGACCGTATCGGCACACTTGTAACAACAAGCGGAGATGCCAGAGTAACTAAGGTGGGCAGAATCTTAAGAAAATATCGTCTTGACGAACTCCCGCAGATTTTTAATGTACTTGCAGGCTCAATGACCTTTGTCGGTACTCGTCCGGAAGTACAGAAGTATGTGGATATGTACAAAGACGAATACAATGCAACCTTGCTTATGCCTGCGGGAATAACCTCGCTTGCTTCTATTATGTATAAAGACGAGGAAAAACTTTTACAAAATGTCGAAGATGCGGATAAGGTTTATGTTGAAACTATTTTACCCGAAAAAATGAAGTATAATCTTATGTATCTTGAAAATTTCGGCTTTTTGTCCGACATAAAACTTATGTTTAAAACAGTTAAAGAGGTACTTAGGTAACAGGGGGTGTATAATGAAAGAGCTAAAGAAAAAAATAAAGAGCTTTTCTTGTTACAGAAAGGTTTATATTTTTACTCTGTTTTTTTGTAATGTATCATTTTTACAAATTCCTGCGTATATTCTTGTAGCATTTTTGTTTTGCTGGGGCATATGGCTTACCTATTATAAGCAAAAAACAAACAATACATTTTTTAAACTGCGCTTTGGCTTGTGGGTGTGGGGATTCCTTGCGGTTTCTCTTTTAACCATGCTGTTAAACTTTACTTATACTATTTTCTACAGTGCGTTAATGTTTTTACATATACTGATATGCTTTTTTATATTTTACGGTATGCACACAGAACCTGATTTTGATTTCAAAAACGAGCTTTATACCGTGGCAAGAGGTATTGTGTATATTACTACAATTGCAAACTTCATCGGTATTTTCTGCCTTATGTTTAACATAAGGTTTGAATGGTACTGGATTAAGTTTACAATATACGAAAACAGATTTACGGGTATTTACATAAATCCTAATTTGCTTGGTTTTGTTTCCTGTGTAGCAATTTTTTGCTGTCATATTCTGTGTAAACCTGATTTTCAAAATGCGGTTAATCAAAGGAAATTCAGCAAAATATGGATAGTTGCCTGTGTGTGTACAAGCTTGTTTTCGCTTTTGCTTTGCGATTCAAATGCGTCTATGGTACTTATTCTTGCATATATGATAGTTTATATTGTATATCAGTTTTTTGCTGCAAAAGACGGACTTTCTCCCGCAAAAGTCACGATGAGAATAGTGGCGCTTGTACTTGTAGGAACTTTTCTTGTGGGTTCTTCACTTATGTTCAGGGAAATCTGTCAGCAGGGGTTTGCTGTTGTTACGGCAAAGACTTATTCTTTACTTGATAAAATTACAGAAAAAGAGCAGTCGGATACCGATGAACAGCCAAAGCAAAATGATTCCGACAATAATAAAACCGCTGCGCCGTCTGACAAAGGGCCGATAACATTTGAACACGAAAATTCCAATATTGACAGCGGTCGTTTTAAGCTGTATAGAGAATCTTTAGATTTGTTCAAAATATCGCCTGTCTTTGGAATAAGTAACGGAAACATCGTGTTCTACAGTCAGGAATATGCAAACGGTACTTTAAAATATACTTACCATAACAATGATTTGCACAACGGATTTTTAACTATACTTGTATCTACAGGTGTGCTCGGATTTGTTATTTTCGGTATATTCGGTTTCCGCTTTGCAAAACACGCCGCACAACATTTATTCCTGCAAAAAAAGACCTTTAAAAATGACGCTTATCCGTGTATGTTCGCATTTTTAAGCGCATATCTTTTCTATGCGTTATTTGAAAAGGCACTGCTTTACGATATATCGTTTATGGTAATGTGGTTCTGGCTGATAATGGGTTACACAAGCTGTTACATAGCTAAGTTTGAACCGATGCTTGAAACACGCTATCTTTTTCATCAAAAAAGGCTCCACAGAAGTCTGCTTTGATACTTGTATAATTACAATTTTTAGGCTATAATAACCGTAGGTATGTTTACCTGCGGTTTTTATTTTTCTGAAAAGGAATTGATATAAATGAAATACGGATTTGTAAAGGTTGCGGCGGCTACACCTATTATCAGAGTATCTGATTGTAAAAAGAATACCGACGCAATAATTGCGCAAATAAAAGAGGCAAATATTGAGGGTGCCGCACTTGTGAATTTTCCCGAATTATGCATAACCGGCTATACTTGCAGCGATTTGTTTTTACAGCAAACTCTTCTTAAAACAGCAGAAAGCTCGGTTTACAGAATAATTGAAGAAACCAAAAATCTTGATATTATATCCGTTGTGGGCGTTCCGGTTGCTTTCAGGGAGGCTCTTTACAACTGTGCGGCAGTTATTTTTAAGGGCAAATTACTCGCTCTTGTGCCAAAGGCAAATATTCCGAATTATTCAGAATTTTACGAGGCAAGACATTATACAAGCGGAAAAAATACGGATTTTGAAATTGAGTATGCAGGCCGGAAAACTGTTTTGACCGATAAAGTTTTGTTCCAAAATAAAAATATGCCCGATTTTACCATTGGTGTGGAGGTTTGCGAAGATTTATGGGTAGCGGAATCTCCGTCAATAGCTCTTGCAAAATCGGGAGCAACGGTTATTTGCAATCCGTCAACCTCAGATGATACCATTGGCAAAGCAGAATACAGACGCTCGCTTGTGAGAATGCAGAGCGGCAAACTTTGCTGTGCATACATTTATACCGATTCAGGATTTGGGGAAAGCACAACAGACACAGTTTATTCTGCACAGAATATAATATGTGAGAACGCATCTTTGTTGAGCGAAAGCGAACGCTTTACGACAGGCATTACTTATGCGGATATTGATGTTCAAAAACTTATGGGCGAGCGCAGAAGAATGAGTACATTCTGCTCCGACAATGAAAATGTCAGAATAATTTATTTTGATATGCCGCTTACCGATACAAAACTCTCAAGAAAATTTGAGCAGACTCCGTTTGTACCGTCGGCAAAAGATGACCTTAGCAGAAGATGCAAGGAAATTATAACAATGCAGGCAACAGGACTTGCAACCAGACTTGCTCATACAGGAATTAAGAATGTTGTGCTCGGACTTTCGGGCGGTCTTGACAGTACACTTGCGCTTATTGTTTGCGTTCACGCTTTTGATATGCTCGGTATTGACAGAAAAAATATTCACACTGTAACAATGCCTTGTTTCGGTACAACAAAGCGTACCAAATCAAATGCCGAAAAACTTGCAGAGGCTTATAATGTTTCTTTTGAAGAAATTAATATTACCGCAGCGGTAAGACAGCATTTTATAGATATTAAGCACGATGAAAGTGTAACAGACATTACCTATGAAAATTCGCAGGCGAGAGAGCGTACTAAAATTCTGATGAACCTTTCAAATAAGTACGGCGGTCTTGTAATCGGTACGGGCGATTTGTCGGAACTTGCGCTTGGTTGGGCAACCTACAACGGCGACCATATGAGTATGTATGCGGTGAATGTTTCTATTCCTAAAACACTCGTCCGTTACCTTACAGCATACGAGGCTGAAATCAGTGACGGAGAATTAAAAACGGTTTTGCTTGATGTGCTCGATACACCTGTAAGTCCGGAGCTTTTGCCGCCTGATAAAAACGGAGAAATCGCACAGAAAACCGAAGATGTGGTCGGTCCTTATGAATTGCACGACTTTTTCCTTTATTACTTTGTGCGTTTTGGATTTACTCCGTCAAAAATATATTATCTTGCAAAGCATTCCTTTGCGGGAAAGTACAATAACGATACAATAAAAAAATGGCTTGTTACATTTTTAAAGAGATTTTTCTCTCAACAGTTTAAGCGCAGTTGTTTGCCTGACGGCCCAAAGGTAGGCTCGGTAACGCTTTCTCCTCGTTCGGACTGGAGAATGCCAAGTGACGCAAGCGTAAGAATTTGGCTTGATGAGCTTGAAAATCAGTAAATCTGAAATTCAAGGGGGCTTTTTGTGAAATATTTTATTAAAAGAGATGTTTGTGCGGATTTTGGCGCTTTTGAAATTTATGACGAAACGGGCATAGAAAAATATCTTGCGGAATTTTCAAAAAGCAAACGAAGCCGAAAAATTATTATTCACAGTGCTGACGAAATTTTTGTTAAGATAAGATGCTTGTCGGTGTCAAACATTATTGCCTGCAATATAAACGCAGGCGGTAAAAAAATGCGCATTTTAATGGGCGTAAACCGCAATGAACTTGTTTGTATTTGCTCCGGTGTAAATTGGAAAATTTGCGGAAATATAGCGCAAAAAAGTTTTTCCGTACAGGATGTTGACAATACGGTTATTGCAGTGCAAAAGAGAGTATTTTCGAGTACGGAAAGTTATGAACTCGATGTGTATTCGCCGTCAAATGAACTGTTATCAATATCTGTTGCGGTTTGTATAAATATGCTCAATACAGTTGACAATCCCGTCAGACAGGCGGTATAATTATTAAGTACCCGATTTTTGTCGGGGAAAGTATAAATTCACAGGGGAGGATTTATTATGGATAGATTACTACAGCTTTTAAGTACAAACTCAGGCTTTACCACAGCCGAGATAGCGACAATGCTCGGTGAGCCGGAAGATTACATCAAGGCTCAAATAAAGGAATACGAAACTCAGGGCATTATCAAAGGCTACCAGGCAGTTGTAAACTGGGAGAATACCAAGGAAAACTATGTTGAGGCACTTATTGAGCTTAAGGTTACTCCTAAAAAGGATGCAGGCTTTGACGAAATGGCGAAAATGTGTATGGCATTTGACGAGGTGGATTCTGTGTATCTTATGGCGGGTACATATGATTTTGCGCTGATAGTTAAGGGCGAATCTATGCAGGATATCGCAATGTTTGTATCTAAAAAACTCTCCACAATCGACGGAGTGCTTTCAACAGGCACACATTTCATTATGCGTCGCTACAAAGACAGCGGAATGAATCTCATCGATTTTGAAGGGTCGGATGAGAGGAGTTTAATTCTGTGATTGACTATTCAAAATTTTTAAATAATTCTATACAAGAAATAAAACCGTCGGGTATTCGTAAATTTTTTGATATTGCAAGCGAAATGGACGATGTTATCTCTTTGAGTATCGGTGAACCTGATTTTCAGACACCGTGGCATATCCGTGAAGAGGGTATAAATTCTCTTAAAAACGGCAAGACTTGGTATTCACCGAACCGTGGTTTCGCACAGCTTAGAGAAGAAATTGCCAATTATTATGCAAGACGCTTTAATATATCATATGAGGGCAAAACTCAGGTGCTTGTTACCGTTGGCGGCAGTGAGGCTATTGACCTTGCTTTCAGATGTCTTGTTTCAGAGGGTGACGAGGTAATTATTCCCGAGCCTTCTTTTGTTTGTTACGAACCGCTTACTCATATGGCAGGCGGTAAGGCGGTTATAATTAATACAAAGGCCGAAGATGAGTTCAGACTTAAAGCTGATGACCTCGAAAAGGCAATTACCGATAAAACAAAGCTCGTTGTTTTGCCGTTTCCTAATAACCCAACAGGCGCTATTATGGAGAAACATGAACTGGAAGAGATTGCAAAGATCGTGATCGAAAAAGGAATCACCAGTATCCCGGAGGAAGCGTTCTATTATTTCAGCAACCTGAAAGAAGCAGAGATTAAAGAAGGGCTGAAGTCGATCGGGAAAAAGGCCTTTTATGCATGCGAAAATCTGAGGAAGATCACGATACCGGCGAGTGTGACCGAAATCGGAGAAGAATGTCTGGCAACCGGTTATTACTGGGTTGGCAGCGAAGAGCCGGTTGTAGACGCGAAAATTTATGCACCGAAAGGTTCTTATGCGATCAAATATGCAAAGCAAAATAACATTGCCTATACAGAGACAAAAGCTGCAGCTTCCGGAAACAACAGCGGAAATACTTCAGCGAATATCACCAGGAAAAAAGTGACGGTCACGGCTCTGACCTCATCGAAAGCCGGAACCATCAAATTAAAATGGAAGAAACTCTCCGGTGCAGACGGTTATGAGATCCAGTATGCACGCAATGCGAAATTTACCAAAAACAAAAAGAAAGTTACCGTAAAAAAAGCGGCAGCGACATCAAAGACCATCAAAAAGCTGAAAAAGAAGAGCAGATATTACGTGCGCATCCGTGCTTACAAAAAAGCAAACGGAAAGACCGCTTACAGCAAGTGGAGTGCAAAGAAGAGCGTGAAATGTAAGTAAAAGCAAAAAAGAAAACGTGCAGTGCAGGCTGCCGTAACGAAGATACAAAACAAAAAGCAGAGACACCGTGACGGAAAACACGTCCTGTGCTCTGCTTTTTACGTTGTGTAAATTCAGTTTCAGGCTTTTGAACCAG
>ERZ773131.1304-NODE-1304-length-18490-cov-4.075997_pt1 | contig 18490 bp, 11 predicted proteins | sample MGYA00511082_ERZ773131 | MGnify/ENA primary metagenome ERZ773131 (study PRJEB29015, sample SAMEA2737813) | human gut metagenome | biome: human gut; feature: human-associated habitat; material: faeces | place: China | collected 2012 ... | reverse complement strand
TCTATGGCGCGGTGATTGCCGGGGCGCAGGTGCGCTCAGTGCCGCTGGTGGAAGGTGTCGATTTCTTCAACGAACTGGAACGCGCCATTCGTGAAAGTTATCCGAAACCGAAGATGATGATCCTCGGCTTCCCGTCGAACCCCACCGCGCAATGCGTGGAGCTGGAGTTCTTCGAAAAGGTTGTGGCGCTGGCGAAACGCTACGATGTGCTGGTGGTCCACGACCTGGCCTATGCGGACATCGTCTACGATGGCTGGAAAGCGCCGTCAATCATGCAGGTGCCAGGTGCACGCGATGTGGCAGTCGAGTTCTTTACGCTGTCGAAAAGCTACAACATGGCGGGCTGGCGTATCGGCTTTATGGTTGGCAACAAAACGCTGGTCAGTGCGCTGGCACGTATTAAAAGCTATCACGATTACGGCACCTTTACGCCGTTGCAGGTGGCAGCGATTGCGGCGCTGGAGGGCGATCAACAGTGCGTGCGCGATATTGCCGAACAGTACAAACGCCGCCGTGATGTACTGGTAAAAGGGCTGCATGAAGCGGGCTGGATGGTCGAAATGCCGAAGGCTTCGATGTATGTCTGGGCGAAAATCCCTGAACCTTATGCTGCCATGGGCTCGCTGGAATTTGCCAAAAAGCTGCTTAACGAAGCGAAGGTCTGTGTCTCTCCGGGGATTGGCTTTGGCGACTACGGCGACACGCATGTTCGCTTTGCACTGATTGAAAACCGCGACCGTATTCGTCAGGCGATTCGTGGGATTAAAGCGATGTTCCGTGCCGATGGTTTACTACCCGCCAGCACCAAACATATTCACGAAAACGCGGAATAAACATCGACCTCAAAAATGCAAACAGGAGCCTGATGGCTCCTGTTTTTCATTGCACAGTTTGCTTTTAGATCATCAGGGCAAAAGTACCGGCCCAAACGATGACCATAAAAGAAATGCCCATAAAGAAATATTTCACTTTACATCTCTCCGCGTAATTACTGTTACGCCTGAATGACTTCATTACACCTGATACAGTGAGTTGACACCGGGCAAAACGACCTTAAAAGTCCTGTATTTTACCATGGGCATCACCCCAGAATTCTGAGCTAAACTGCTCCAGACGGCGCTAATGTACGCCTAAAATTGAAACGAGACAAGAGGCATTTTCTTATTTACTTTTAGTAACTTACAGGTGTCTCATATCGGCGACAGTTTAATTTCTGACGGTAATAATTAGAAATTCAGCGAAGGAAAAAACCTTAAGAAAAAAGCCATAAAAACCATAGGGGTATTATGGCTGATTTGAGGAGGGAAAGAGTCAGAGCAGTTTGTTAAATGTATAGCGACGATTCTCCCACCGGGCGCGTTTTAAAGCGACGGTGGATCCAGAGGTACTGCTCCGGTGCGCGCATGATCTCTTTTTCGATAATCTTGTTCATATAGGCAGCGGCTTGATTTTCATCTGCCGGGTAGCCTTCCATCTGTGGGGTGATGAACAAACGATATCCGCTGTAATCCGCTTTTCTTACCATCGTTACGGTCAACATGGCTGCGCCAGAGAGACGGGAGAGAACATAGGTGCCATTGGTTGTGGCGACATTTTCCACCGCAAAGAACGGCGCGAAGGAGCTGCCTTTACGACCATAATCCTGATCGGGAGCAAACCATACCGCTTCACCTTTCTTCAGTGCACCGACAATGCCGCGCAGATTATTTCTGCCGATCATCGCTTTGTTAGAGCGCATGCGCCCACGGGTCTGCACCCATTCCATCAGCTGATTATTATGTGGACGATAGGTAGCCATCATTGGTTGGCACAGTCCCATCACGCGACCGCCCAGTTCCAGCGACATAAAATGGACGCCGACAACCATTACGCCGCGATTTTGCATTTGTGCGCGTTTAAGGTTATCCAACCCTTCAACATCAAACCATTTACGTACGCGACTGTCGGGCCAGAACCACGCCATGCCGGTTTCTACCAGCGCCATGCCGAGTGAACGAAAGTTTTCGGCAATCATCTTCTCGCGTTCTTCCGCAGAATGCTGCGGGAAACAAAGTTCCAGGTTTTTACGGGCGATAGATTCACGACGTTTCAGGAATGGTCGCGCCATTGCGCCAATACGCGTGCCGAGAAAGCAGAGAACAGGGTATGGAAGTTGTACCCAAAGCCAGAGTACACCAAGCCCAAACCATGTGAGCCAGTAGCGAGGATGTAGAAACTCGCGGGAAAATTTGCATTGTGGAAACATAGTTACCTTCTGTAGATACGAATTGTTGTATCGCAGAAGATTCCATGTCGACAGCGGTACACTCAATTGGTTGGGCCATCATGTACGACAATGGTTCCTGTAAAGAGTGTAAAGACTAGTCAGGACATAACCACGAGGAGCATGAATGCGGTGGCTCTACTTTATCACTGGCTGACTGCTTTCAGCTACTGATTATTAATCGTGCAAAGTAAAAAATTTTCCGCACGCAATAGTGTTGCATTTAACATGCTGTTTTAATTGATGCTTAGCAAAAATTGCCAGAGGTTAAGGATTGTCTTACTATTAAAGTGACTGAAGTTACAGGTTTTTTAGCGCGGCAGGAGGTTGAGCTATGATTTATTTATGGATGTTTCTCGCCCTGTGTATTGTCTGCGTAAGCGGCTACATTGGTCAGGTCCTGAACGTGGTATCGGCGGTCTCTTCTTTCTTCGGCATGGTGATCCTCGCTGCACTCATTTATTACTTCACCATGTGGTTAACTGGCGGTAATGAACTGGTGACGGGGATATTTATGTTTCTTGCCCCGGCTTGTGGCTTGATGATTCGCTTTATGGTGGGGTATGGCAGGCGCTAGTGGGTCAGGATGGTTCATTTGGGCAGGTGTTCACATCAGCATCAGGCATGATTGTTCACCTGCCATGTGACAGACGCTATCGCACAGGATGAATAAGATAATTCGCCTTTGTCGGATAAGTAGGCGTGATTTCTTCTGTGAGGTTTAATGGTGGCGCATCTTCTCTCATCTTAAACAAAATCGCCTGTGATGGCTGAAATTTTGTAGAGTGAGTTGTCGTCATCGCTGACGTTTTTTCCGTCTCTTTATAGCTCGCCTCACTACCACCACCAGAAATAGAAAATGCAAAAACATTGCATGCCATAATAGAGACCAATAAAAATAAGCTAAAAAGCATTAAGTTTACTTTCATAGAAAGTTATCCTGAAAATGGTTCACTGAAAACCTACGATGTTATGGCTGTATTTACATATAATTAATCAGTATTTACATCGATATAATAAATGATATCTCTTTGTGGTATATAAGAATAGTTCTCTGTGACAGGAAGCAGATTCCTACAATTGTAAGACTAAAATACTTCTTGCGATAATAACTACAACTGTAAGACAATCCTTTCAAAATGACCGTTGCTCTCTGATTTCTCATTTCATGCTCACCCAATATGATGGCGGCGTTTTCTAAAACTGTTAAAGAATGAGGTAAGTATGAAACGTTTAATTATGGCCACGATGGTCACAGCAATTCTGGCATCTTCAACTGTATGGGCTGCTGATAATGCTCCGGTAGCGGCACAACAGCAAACTCAGCAAGTTCAGCAAACCCAGAAAACGGCAGCGGCAGCAGAGCGTATCTCTGAACAAGGTTTATATGCGATGCGTGACGTGCAGGTAGCGCGCCTGGCTCTGTTTCATGGCGATCCGGAAAAGGCAAAAGAACTGACCAATGAAGCTTCCGCTTTGCTGTCAGATGACAGTACCGAATGGGCAAAGTTCGCTAAGCCAGGGAAAAAGACCAATGTCAATGATGACCAATATATTGTCATTAATGCATCTGTCGGAATTTCTGAGAGTTATGTAGCGACACCCGAAAAAGAGGCCGCGATAAAAATTGCCAATGAAAAAATGGCGAAAGGGGATAAAAAGGGCGCAATGGAAGAGCTTCGCCTGGCCGGTGTTGGCGTAATGGAAAACCAATATCTGATGCCGCTTAAACAGACTCGTAATGCACTTGCTGATGCGCAGAAACTGCTTGATAAAAAGCAATACTACGAGGCAAACCTGGCGCTTAAAGGTGCGGAAGATGGAATCATCGTCGATAGCGAAGCACTGTTTGTGAACTAATGCTGACAGGCAGTATATTGATGTAAAGGATTTAACTCCCTCCAGCCGACAATTTTTTATGACCACAATACGACAGGTTGTGGTCATAAAATTATTTGGCGCTCGCGGTTCTATAAACTCGCATTTTATCTTCCTCAAAGTAAACCGCAATAATCCCGTGTCATCACAAATCATTTATTATGTTATGTTTTATGGTACGCTTTAAAAAGCGTAATCATACCCTTACTTGTAAATCACCGGCGCTTCTTACAGTTGTAAGAATAACATCACAAATGTCGCGGCTCTCTCTGATTACCGCGAACCAATATTTATCATATTCTTCTTTTCGTCCTCACTACTTACCATGCGGAAAGGAATTGGAAGTGGCGATGAAATGATTTTCAGCACTTGATACAGGAATTTAAAAATATCGAGTGCCGCTACGACGATATTTTGCGGATTATTTATAGAGGGCGTTATGCCTTAAATAAACGCTAAATTAACACATATTTAATTAACTAATAGGTATTGCTATGTCAACTCCACTTCAAGGAATTAAAGTTCTCGATTTCACCGGTGTGCAATCTGGCCCATCTTGTACTCAAATGCTGGCCTGGTTTGGCGCTGACGTCATTAAAATTGAACGTCCCGGCGTTGGTGACGTAACGCGTCACCAGCTGCGAGATATTCCTGATATCGATGCGCTTTACTTCACCATGCTTAACAGTAACAAACGTTCTATTGAATTAAATACCAAAACAGCGGAAGGCAAAGAGGTAATGGAAAAGCTGATCCGCGAAGCTGATATATTAGTCGAGAACTTTCATCCTGGGGCCATTGATCACATGGGCTTCACTTGGGAGCATATTCAAGAAATCAATCCACGTCTGATTTTTGGTTCGATCAAAGGGTTTGATGAGTGTTCGCCTTATGTGAATGTAAAAGCCTATGAAAACGTTGCTCAGGCTGCGGGTGGCGCGGCATCCACTACGGGTTTTTGGGACGGTCCGCCGCTGGTAAGCGCTGCAGCGTTGGGTGACAGCAACACCGGAATGCATTTACTGATCGGTTTACTTGCTGCTTTGCTGCATCGCGAAAAAACGGGGCGTGGGCAACGAGTCACCATGTCAATGCAGGATGCCGTATTGAACCTTTGCCGCGTGAAATTACGCGACCAGCAGCGTCTCGATAAATTGGGTTATCTGGAAGAATACCCGCAGTATCCGAATGGTACATTTGGTGATGCAGTTCCCCGCGGTGGTAATGCAGGTGGTGGCGGTCAGCCTGGCTGGATCCTGAAATGTAAAGGTTGGGAAACCGATCCTAACGCCTATATTTATTTCACTATTCAGGAGCAAAACTGGGAAAACACCTGTAAAGCCATTGGCAAACCAGAATGGATTACCGATCCGGCATACAGTACAGCCCATGCCCGACAGCCACATATTTTCGATATTTTTGCTGAAATCGAAAAATACACTGTCACTATTGATAAACATGAAGCGGTGGCCTATTTGACTCAATTTGATATTCCTTGTGCACCGGTTTTAAGTATGAAAGAAATTTCACTTGATCCCTCTTTGCGCCAAAGTGGCAGTGTTGTCGAAGTGAAACAACCATTGCGTGGAAAATATCTGACAGTTGGTTGTCCAATGAAATTCTCTGCCTTTACGCCGGATATTAAAGCTGCGCCGCTATTAGGTGAACATACTGCTGCTGTATTGCAGGAGCTGGGTTATAGCGACGATGAAATTGCTGCAATGAAGCAAAACCACGCCATCTGATATTAACGGGGGCTTCTGGCTCCCAATTTATAAAAATTTCGAGGTTATTAATCATGTCAGATCAACTTCAAATGACAGATGGTATGCATATCATCGTTGAAGCATTAAAACAGAATGATATTGACACTATTTATGGTGTTGTAGGTATTCCTGTGACGGATATGGCACGCCATGCCCAGGCGGAAGGCATTCGTTATATTGGTTTTCGTCATGAGCAGTCGGCAGGCTATGCCGCTGCGGCAAGCGGTTTTCTTACCCAAAAACCGGGGATCTGCCTGACAGTTTCTGCGCCAGGATTCCTCAATGGTTTGACCGCATTGGCCAACGCAACGGTAAATGGTTTTCCGATGATCATGATTAGCGGCTCCAGCGACCGCGCGATCGTCGACCTACAGCAAGGTGATTATGAAGAGCTGGACCAAATGAATGCGGCAAAACCGTATGCCAAAGCAGCATTTCGCGTTAATCAGCCGCAGGATCTTGGCATTGCATTGGCACGCGCTATCCGGGTCTCAGTATCGGGTCGCCCTGGCGGAGTTTATCTTGATTTGCCTGCAAATGTCCTGGCCGCGACGATGGAAAAAGACGAAGCGTTAACCACGATTGTAAAAGTTGAAAATCCGTCGCCAGCATTATTGCCATGCCCGAAGTCAGTCACTAGCGCAATTTCGCTTTTAGCAAAAGCTGAACGACCATTAGTTATCCTTGGCAAAGGCGCGGCGTATTCACAAGCTGATGAACAGCTTCGTGAATTTATTGAAAGTGCCCAGATTCCATTCCTGCCAATGTCTATGGCGAAAGGGATCCTCGAAGATACGCATCCACTTTCTGCGGCAGCTGCGCGTTCGTTTGCCCTGGCAAATGCTGACGTTGTCATGCTTGTTGGTGCACGATTGAATTGGTTACTGGCACACGGTAAAAAAGGATGGGCGGCAGATACACAGTTTATTCAACTGGATATTGAACCGCAGGAAATTGACAGCAACCGCCCCATTGCTGTGCCAGTCGTTGGCGATATTGCATCCAGTATGCAAGGTATGCTGGCAGAACTGAAACAAAACACATTTACGACTCCACTGGTATGGCGCGATATTTTAAATATCCACAAGCAGCAAAATGCACAAAAAATGCATGAAAAATTAAGTACAGATACCCAACCATTAAATTACTTTAATGCATTAAGTGCTGTGCGCGATGTATTGCGCGAGAACCAGGATATTTATTTAGTTAATGAAGGTGCAAATACCCTGGATAATGCACGAAATATTATTGATATGTATAAACCACGTCGTCGTCTGGATTGTGGTACCTGGGGTGTCATGGGTATCGGTATGGGCTATGCCATCGGTGCTAGCGTGACCTCTGGTTCTCCGGTTGTCGCCATTGAAGGTGATAGTGCTTTTGGTTTCAGTGGGATGGAGATTGAAACGATTTGTCGATATAACCTGCCGGTGACGATCGTTATTTTTAATAATGGCGGCATCTACAGAGGAGACGGTGTTGATCTCAGTGGCGCTGGTGCACCATCACCAACAGATCTGTTGCACCATGCAAGGTATGACAAATTAATGGATGCGTTTCGTGGCGTTGGCTATAACGTCACCACGACAGATGAACTTCGTCATGCTTTAACCACCAGTATTCAGTCGCGCAAACCGACCATTATTAATGTGGTCATCGACCCTGCAGCAGGAACTGAAAGTGGCCATATTACCAAACTTAACCCAAAACAAGTCGCTGGTAATTAAATACTGACATCGTCTCCTCTTGCCAACTCATTATGCGATGGTGAGGGGACCCTTATCGGAAATACTATTATGCTAACATTTTTTATTGGCGATTTATTGCCTATTATCGTAATCATGCTGTTGGGTTATTTTAGCGGCAGACGAGAAACTTTTTCAGAAGATCAAGCCCGGGCATTTAATAAACTGGTATTAAACTACGCTCTTCCTGCGGCTCTATTTGTATCTATTACCCGGGCAAACAGGGAAATGATTTTTGCGGACACTCGTCTGACCCTTGTATCACTTGTGGTTATTGTCGGATGTTTCTTTTTCTCCTGGTTCGGTTGCTACAAATTTTTTAAACGTACTCATGCAGAAGCAGCTGTATGTGCATTAATTGCAGGTTCACCTACCATTGGATTCCTGGGGTTTGCAGTTCTCGATCCTATTTATGGTGATTCCGTATCAACAGGTTTAGTTGTAGCAATTATTTCTATTATTGTTAACGCAATTACTATTCCTATTGGTCTGTATTTGCTGAATCCTTCCTCAGGAGCGGATGGTAAGAAGAATAGTAATCTGAGCGCATTAATTTCTGCGGCAAAGGAGCCAGTAGTATGGGCACCTGTTCTGGCAACGATCCTGGTGTTGGTTGGGGTAAAAATTCCGGCAGCATGGGACCCAACCTTTAATCTGATTGCGAAGGCTAACTCAGGGGTAGCGGTATTCGCTGCGGGGTTGACTCTGGCTGCACATAAATTCGAGTTCAGTGCCGAAATTGCTTATAACACCTTCCTGAAGCTGATTCTGATGCCACTGGCGCTGCTTCTCGTTGGTATGGCATGTCATTTGAACAGCGAACATTTGCAGATGATGGTACTGGCAGGCGCATTACCGCCGGCATTCTCCGGAATCATTATTGCCAGCCGGTTTAATGTCTACACCCGCACTGGTACAGCGTCATTGGCTGTGAGCGTACTGGGCTTTGTCGTCACGGCTCCCTTGTGGATTTATGTCAGTCGACTGGTTTCATAATTAATCATGTTATTGATTTTACATAAATGCCGAAGTGTCTTTTCACCTTCGGCTTTTTTCAAGGCATAAGCAAATGACAAATAATGAAAGCAAAGGGCCGTTTGAAGGCTTATTAGTTATCGATATGACACATGTCCTTAATGGACCTTTCGGAACTCAACTTCTTTGTAATATGGGCGCAAGGGTAATTAAAGTTGAGCCGCCGGGTCATGGTGATGATACCCGCACATTTGGTCCCTATGTGGATGGGCAGTCACTCTATTACAGTTTTATTAATCATGGCAAAGAGAGTGTGGTTCTTGATTTAAAGAATGATCACGATAAACGTATATTTATAAATATGCTTAAACAAGCTGATGTATTAGCTGAGAATTTTCGCCCAGGTACAATGGAAAAACTGGGGTTTTCATGGGAAACGCTTCAAGAAATCAACCCGCGCCTCATATATGCTTCATCGTCAGGTTTCGGACATACTGGTCCGCTAAAAGATGCTCCTGCCTACGATACCATCATTCAGGCAATGAGCGGGATAATGATGGAAACAGGATATCCTGATGCTCCGCCAGTGCGTGTTGGTACCTCTCTTGCGGATCTATGCGGCGGTGTCTATTTATTCAGCGGAATAGTGAGTGCACTTTATGGCCGCGAAAAGAGCCAGAGAGGGGCGCATGTCGATATAGCGATGTTTGATGCCACGCTGAGTTTTCTGGAGCATGGTCTGATGGCATATATTGCGACAGGGAAGTCACCACAACGTCTGGGAAATCGTCATCCCTACATGGCACCTTTTGATGTTTTCGATACTCAGGATAAGCCGATTACGATTTGTTGTGGTAATGACAAGCTTTTTTCTGCGTTATGCCAGGCACTGGAGCTTACGGAACTGGTTAATGATCCCCGATTTAGCAGCAATATTTTACGCGTACAAAACCAGGCTATTCTTAAACAATATATTGAGCGGACGTTAAAAACGCAGGCAGCTGAAGTTTGGTTAGCCAAAATACATGAAGTTGGTGTGCCTGTCGCGCCGTTATTAAGTGTGGCTGAGGCCATTAATTTGCCACAAACTCAAGCGAGAAATATGTTGATTGAAGCCGGAGGAATAATGATGCCGGGTAATCCGATAAAAATCAGCGGCTGCGCGGACCCGCATGTTATGCCGGGAGCGGCAACGCTCGACCAGCATGGGGAACAAATTCGCCAGGAGTTCTCATCATAAATGTAAGATGTGCTGGTAAATAGCTCCCACATTTGAATATTGTGGGAGCCGCTATTTAGTCATTTTGTTGACAGAAAACAGCAATCTCCTGGTCCAGCTCTGCAAGGTGTTCTTTAACAGAGTTCAGCAGCTCAAGAATTTCAGGCTTACTGTCATCTGAAACAGGTGTTATTTCTAACTGATGGCTAATATTAATCAACTTTTGCAAATTCAGGATGTTAGCCGCACCGTGGATGCGATGAATACACTGATGGAAAGTTCTGTTATCGCCAGCTTCTAGTGCATGAAACGCAGCGGGTAGATCTTTATGCGTTTCATGCTGGAAAGTCATGAGAATCTCCTGCATCAGTTGTAGATCGTTCGCCGTATTATTTTTCAGGGCTTCGATATCAAGGTGGCGATACTGAGGTGCAATATGCGCAACCTGGTGTAACAGACTTAAATGTGTTTTCAGTACATCCAGGGTCAACGGTTTGAACAAACATAAGTTCATGCCGCAATTTAACCCTTTTTCACGTTCGTTAGCCTGTGCGTTGGCAGTAAGCCCCCAGATGGGTAAGGAAGAATTTTGCTCACGGAGTTTGCGAGTCAACTCAAAACCATCCATATTCGGCATATTAACGTCAGTAATAAGCAGATCATAATGTTGCATACTGACTTTGTGTAGCGCTTGCACACCATCAGTGGCTTCATCGACATCATATCCTAATAGATTTAGCTGGCGTTTGAGTAATAGCCTGTTGGTCGGATGATCATCCGCGATTAATATGCTCAACTTTTCAGGTAGTGTGATGGGTTGTTCTGCTTTTGCCTCGACAGTCGCCACTTGTTGGATAATTTCTACCGGGATTGTGATCGTAAATGTTGTTCCTATGCCTGGATGACTTTCTAATGACAAATCGCCCTGCATATTTTTAATTAATTCTTTGCAGATCATTAAGCCTAAACCAGAACCTGTTTGCTGACGACCTGCACTTGTTTGGCTATAGCGTTTAAACAGTTGTTGTTGTTCTTCCTGCGATAATCCACTTCCAGAATCCATAATCGTCATTTTGATAACAGCGTGGTTGTCATCAATGTGAACCAGGGAGGTCGTAATTTTTACTGCCCCCTCGGTGGTAAATTTGAGAGCATTACTCAGTAAATTTGATAAGACCTGCTTAAACGCCTGAGGGTCGATCTTAACCAGGTAATGTTCAGGAAACGTACTGCTGCAACTTAATGCGATCGATTTGCTTGCAGCAATCGCACCGAAAGAGTGACAAGTGTTCTGGACTAAAGTAGGGATATCGACCCATTGTGGTTGAAGTTGATAGTTACCCGATTCAATTTTGTCGACATCAAGGATTTCACCAATTAAGCCGAGGAGTGATTGTCCGGTGGCGTAGGCAAGTGAAATCGCCTCCACCCGTTGCTCCTTGCTAAGACCAGAACCCGACAGAAGTTCCAGGAAGCCCATAATGGAGCTTATTGGTGTTCTTATTTCGTGACTCATTGTTGCCAGAAACTGACTTTTTGCTACGGTAGCCTTTATCGCTTTATTTTTTTCTACCTCGAGTGCATTAATTAGATCACGCGTTTCAGTAATATCTTGCCAACCACAAATATATACTGCATTGTCACTTGCAGGAAGATTGCATAATGTATGCCAGTGATTAATGCATCTTTTCTCGATGCCATTATCAATTTCAAATACCTGTGTGTATATTGTTCGATTTTCTTTCGTTTCTGCTGTGACTTCATGCGCATTAGAAAAAACATCTTTAAAGGGTGAGTCACTGTTTTCTAATGGTAACATTGCATTTTTGTAGTAATCCGCAGTGAAATAATGTTCAAAAGCACTATTATGACTAATGACATTACCTTGCCAGTTTACAACATAAGTTGGATTCGGTAAGGAATCCGAGAGTGCTTTTCGGAATGATATTTGGTTTTCTAAATCACCCTGAATGACTTTACGACGACGAACTGAGCGTAACAGGTAGAATCCCCATAAAAGGCTACTGCCAACTAATAAAACGGATAATGTCGTAACAATATAAAATTGCTCGCTATATAGGTCCCATGTGTCAATGGTCACATTGGGCATTTTAATCCATTTTTCCGTCAGGCGCAGAACTTCGCTTGGGGGAATTGCATTCAGTGCTTTATTAATAATATCCTTAAGTTCCGGTTCTCCGCGAGGAAAAGCGAACGAAAGCGATGCATTCGGAACGCCAGGAATAAGAAAATGATAAAGTTCATTAGGATAGTAATGATCGATCATGTAACGCGAATTTAGCTGTGTCGCGACCAGAGCATCAAGTTCACCTTCCTTAACCTTGTGAAATGCAGCGCTGGCATTATCGACTTGTATCCACTCAACCTCCGGATACATCTCTTTTAATTGCGAATGCAGCTCATAATAATATGGAATGGCAACTTTCATTCCTTTTTTTAATGTTTGTTCACTGTCAGGCGCTTTTTGCATGACAAAAACGTATGGTGTTGTTATGAAAGCTTCTGCAAATAAAACATTATTTTCTCGATCTTCACTATAAATAGCGCCAGGTATTATATCCCATCCACCGGGGCTAAGCTGTGTTCCGGCATGGATATTGTGTGAAACGGTGATCGGAGAAAAATTTAAACCTGTTTGCAAGGTAATAATATTAAGAATATCCCCCATAACGCCCCGAACCGAGCCATTTTCATCCGTCATAGAATAGGGAGGAGAGTAAGGATTTTCCAGCACCTTTAAATCGGGATGTTGCTTAATCCACTGTTTTTCATGTTCAGTGAGTTCTAATGGTTTGTTCAGAAAGGCCAGGTTTCCTGTATCAAGCCAATTTTGTGATACTTCATAGCGAACTTCATTTGTCAAAGCATCAACAAATCGATTGAGTACTTCATTAAGAACGACAGATTCTTTCCTGGTCAAGAAAAAATTATATTGACGCGGTGAGTTATAATATTTCACTACATTTAAGGAGTGAGTGAAATAGCGGGAAATCATACTGCTGGTAATGATGTTACTACCAATAAAGTAATCATTCTGTCCGGCTGAGACGGATGCTAATGCCTGATATAAATTTGTAAAAGAGATAATTGTTGCTTTTGGAAATGATTGATGAATTACCTCGTCAGGGGGATAATTTGCTACTCGAGCAATATTTACTGGTTTTGATGAGGTAAGCGGTCGCATTGAATCGTGAAGGGTGGTGACCAGCGCCGGAAAGGTAATTATCAGTGGTTTGGTTGCAGCAATGTCATCATTAAGAGGCGGCGAAGCAACTAAATGTGATAACACTATATCGACTTCACCTTCTTCCAGCGCGTCCATTGCTTTTTGATGATCGGCGTATTCCCGGAGTGTTAATTTGATATTTAACGCTCTTTTTAAAAGATTTAAATAATCAGCATTAATACCACGAACCCGTTGCTGCGAATCGGTATGCAACAACGTAGCCGTTTGGGACTTGTGTACTGCAATCACAAGATTTTTTTTGCTCGCTAACCAACGTAATTCCTTGTTGCTCAGACGTAGTGGATCAAGTGTGACACGGTTGTTACTACTGATGCCACGATATTCGATGTAATCTTCGTCTGCGAAACTTATGGTCGACCAAAGACCACAACAGAGAAGAAAAATATAGGGTAAAAACTTCATGTGGTTAGCCGATTTTGTTACGTTGTGCGAATGTGTAAAGATCCATCAGTGATTTACATTCTAATTTTTCCATCAGGCGACTTTTATAAGTGCTGACAGTTTTGTTGCTGATGAACATTTTTTCAGCAATGTCATTATTATCCTTGCCATCAAGAATATACCGCATGACACTAATTTCTTGTTTCGATAAGGAGTCGAGTTTTTGCTGGTCGGACGTTAAACTTCCAACAAACCGGTTGAGAGAGAAGGGGAAATAGCAGTAGCCATTTTTTGCAGCTTCAATAGCCGCAATGATATTGTTCATGCCTTCTTTTTTACTCACGAAACCATTAGCGCCAGCATCAGCACAATGTTTCCCGTAAAAATGGTCATTTTTAGCGGAGACGATAATAATAATTCCGCTATATTGGCGCTTCCTCAGCATTTCTAACACCTGGATACCGTTAACTCCGGGGATATCGACATCAATGATGACGATATCAGGCTTAAGTGTTTCCACCCGCTGAACGGCACTTCCGCCTTCAGTCAACTCTGCTAAGATTTCAATATCGTTTTTGATCAATAAATTACGAATTGCTGCGATAGCAAGAGGATGGTCATCAATAATTATTGCGTTCATAGATTATTCCCTTTGCAATGAAGCATCTCCCTTCTCCCTGTAGTAATACAGACATAAGGCGTCATCTCATTTTTTCAATAAAAATAAGAAAATCTGAGCTTCCTTTAAGATAATCCGAAAAGTATACCATATAAATAGTCGGCATAAATGAAATGTCAACAATAAAACTAGGGATTATACCGATGATTTATAGTTTCAAGTTAGCACTATAAGTCTTCTCACTAATCCTACAGGCGTAAGAATTGTATTGCAAAGGCCACGGTTTAGTCCTCTGTTGTTTTTTTTGCACCTCATTTAAATTAGGCCTCCAACGTTCCTGGGATAATGTGCAACACATGCACTGTGTTTGATATGAAGAATGAATACTCTTTTCATTCGATTCATAAATTTCATCTATGCGAAATGAGAGATAATAGTGGAACAGATTAATTCAAATAAAAAACAGTCTAACAGAAAAAAATACTTTTCTTTATTGGCGATAGTTTTATTTATTGCGTTTTCAGGTGCCTATGCCTATTGGTCAATGGAATTAGAAGACATGATTAGTACAGATGACGCCTATGTCACGGGGAATGCAGATCCAATTTCTGCACAAGTCTCAGGTAGTGTCACTGTCGTTAATCATAAAGATACGAACTACGTTCGACAAGGTGACATTTTAGTTTCACTGGATAAAACTGATGCCACTATCGCACTCAATAAAGCTAAAAATAATCTGGCAAATATTGTTCGGCAAACGAATAAACTGTACTTACAGGATAAACAATACAGTGCCGAAGTCGCTTCAGCACGTATTCAGTATCAACAATCTTTAGAAGATTATAACCGTCGTGTGCCTTTAGCGAAGCAGGGGGTTATTTCAAAAGAAACGCTGGAGCATACCAAAGATACGTTAATAAGTAGCAAAGCGGCATTGAATGCCGCTATCCAGGCTTATAAAGCGAATAAAGCTTTAGTAATGAACACACCATTAAACCGTCAGCCACAAGTCGTTGAAGCTGCGGATGCAACCAAAGAAGCCTGGTTGGCGCTTAAACGTACGGATATTAAGAGTCCGGTTACCGGCTATATTGCCCAGCGAAGTGTTCAGGTCGGCGAAACAGTGAGTCCCGGACAATCATTAATGGCTGTCGTACCGGCACGTCAAATGTGGGTTAATGCCAACTTTAAAGAAACACAACTCACGGATGTACGGATTGGTCAATCAGTCAATATTATCAGCGATCTTTATGGTGAAAATGTTGTGTTTCATGGTCGGGTGACAGGGATCAATATGGGAACCGGCAATGCGTTCTCCTTATTACCTGCACAAAATGCGACAGGGAACTGGATCAAAATCGTTCAGCGTGTACCGGTTGAAGTTTCTCTTGATCCAAAAGAACTCATGGAACACCCCTTGCGCATTGGTTTATCGATGACTGCAACTATTGATACGAAGAACGAAGACATTGCTGAGATGCCTGAGCTGGCTTCAACCGTGACGTCCATGCCGGCTTATACCAGTAAGGCTTTAGTTATCGATACGAGTCCGATAGAAAAAGAAATTAGCAACATTATTTCGCATAATGGACAACTTTAATGGCAATTACTAAATCAACTCCGGCACCATTAACCGGTGGGACGTTATGGTGCGTCACTATTGCATTATCATTAGCGACGTTTATGCAAATGTTGGATTCCACTATTTCTAACGTCGCAATACCGACAATATCTGGCTTTCTGGGAGCATCAACAGACGAAGGCACCTGGGTTATCACCTCGTTTGGCGTAGCAAATGCTATTGCGATCCCTGTTACCGGCAGGCTGGCACAAAGAATAGGCGAATTAAGGTTATTTTTACTTTCAGTCACTTTTTTTTCGCTGTCTTCATTAATGTGTAGTTTATCGACCAATCTTGATGTGCTGATATTTTTTAGAGTCGTTCAGGGATTAATGGCGGGGCCGTTAATTCCACTGTCACAGAGTTTATTATTAAGGAATTATCCACCAGAAAAAAGAACATTTGCTCTGGCATTATGGTCTATGACCGTGATTATCGCTCCGATATGTGGGCCGATATTGGGCGGTTATATTTGTGATAACTTTAGCTGGGGTTGGATATTTTTAATCAATGTCCCTATGGGGATTATCGTCCTGACATTATGCTTAACCTTACTTAAAGGAAGAGAAACTGAGACTTCACCGGTCAAAATGAATCTTCCAGGACTGACCCTGTTAGTGCTCGGTGTTGGTGGCTTGCAAATTATGCTTGATAAAGGGCGGGATCTGGATTGGTTCAACTCGAGTACAATAATAATATTAACAGTAGTATCAGTTATTTCTCTGATCTCTTTAGTCATTTGGGAGTCGACCTCAGAGAACCCGATTCTTGATCTCAGTTTGTTTAAGTCCCGTAATTTCACCATTGGTATTGTGAGTATCACCTGCGCGTATTTATTTTACTCTGGAGCGATAGTCCTTATGCCGCAGTTACTCCAGGAAACGATGGGGTATAATGCGATATGGGCCGGACTTGCTTATGCGCCCATCGGCATCATGCCACTATTAATTTCACCTTTGATAGGACGTTATGGCAACAAAATAGACATGCGGGTGTTGGTGACATTTAGTTTTTTGATGTATGCGGTTTGCTATTACTGGCGTTCTGTGACATTTATGCCAACGATTGATTTTACAGGTATCATTTTGCCGCAGTTTTTTCAGGGATTCGCCGTTGCCTGTTTCTTTTTACCCTTAACAACGATTTCGTTTTCAGGCTTGCCAGATAATAAATTTGCCAATGCCTCGAGTATGAGTAATTTTTTTCGTACCTTGTCAGGATCAGTTGGTACGTCGTTGACAATGACGCTGTGGGGACGACGCGAATCGTTACACCATAGTCAGTTGACAGCAACCATCGATCAATTTAACCCCGTGTTTAATTCATCGTCACAAATTATGGATAAATACTATGGTTCGCTTTCAGGAGTTCTTAATGAAATTAATAATGAAATAACCCAGCAGTCACTTTCTATTTCTGCAAATGAGATTTTCCGTATGGCGGCTATTGCTTTTATCTTACTTACGGTTTTGGTTTGGTTTGCGAAACCGCCGTTTACAGCGAAAGGCGTTGGGTGATGGTAAAAGGAGGGGGTTATAGCAGGTAAGACCGGGGATCTTAAGTCTGCGCCATTGGCAGCATCGCTCACCCAAGGAAAGGATGGCGATGCTGAATTGAAAATTAATTAGTGGCCTTTTGCCAGATATTGCTCCATCTCTTCTTCCGGCACCATTCCACCTCCCGTCGCCCACACCAGATGAGTGGCATTATGCAGTTGTTCTGCGCTGAAACCGTGCATCTGTTGGTAACTTACTGATGCACACACGCGCTGAGGTCCGGCCATACCCGCCAGTGCCGAAGGTTCAAGACGAATACCTTCTTCCTGCGCCAGCCAGCCAAGCATGTCATACATGGTTTGATCGCTAAGGGTATAGAAGCCATCCAGTAGACGCTCCATTGCCCGCCCGACAAAGCCTGATGCGCGACCAACTGCAAGGCCATCCGCTGCGGTAAGGTTGTCGATACCAATATCCTGAACAGAAATCTGATCGTGTAATCCTGTATGGACGCCTAACAACATACAAGGGGAGTGCGTTGGTTCGGCAAAAAAGCAGTGAACATGATCGCCAAACGCCAGTTTAAGCCCGAATGCGACGCCACCAGGACCACCGCCAACACCACACGGCAGATAGACAAACAGAGGGTTATCAGCATCGACAATACGACCTTGCTCGGCAAATTGCGCTTTAAGACGCTGGCCTGCGACGGAATACCCAAGGAACAACGTGCGGGAATTCTCGTCATCAATAAAGAAACAGTTCGGGTCAGACTGCGCGGCTTTACGTCCTTCCTCGACGGCAACACCATAATCTTGCTCATATTCCACGACCGTAACGCCATGGCTGCGCAGTTTTGCTTTTTTCCATGCCCGGGCATCAGCAGACATATGCACTGTCACCTTAAAGCCAATGCGGGCGCTCATAATGCCGATTGATAACCCCAGATTTCCGGTTGAGCCCACAGCAATGCTGTATTGGCTAAAGAACTGTTTAAACTCCGGAGAAAGCAGTTTGCTGTAGTCATCTTCAAGCGTCAGCAACCCCGCTTCCAGAGCCAGTTTTTCTGCATGTGCCAGGACTTCATAAATCCCGCCGCGTGCTTTTATGGAGCCGGAAATAGGCAAATGGCTATCTTTTTTCAGTAGCAGTTGCCCGTTGATCGGTTGTTGATATTCCTTTTCCAACCGTTTTTGCATAGCCGGAATGGCAACCAGTTCTGATTCAATAATCCCCCCAGTGGCAGCAGTTTCAGGAAA
>ERZ773131.1272-NODE-1272-length-18678-cov-4.214788_pt1 | contig 18678 bp, 10 predicted proteins | sample MGYA00511082_ERZ773131 | MGnify/ENA primary metagenome ERZ773131 (study PRJEB29015, sample SAMEA2737813) | human gut metagenome | biome: human gut; feature: human-associated habitat; material: faeces | place: China | collected 2012 ... | reverse complement strand
GGAGCACCTCAAAAACACCATCATACACTAAATCAGTAAGTTGGCAGCATCACCCACTTTGTCATCTTTTATTGTTAGCGCTGACGTGAAACTATGATTAAAAACAAAATCACTATGTATTTCATCTGAACATAACCAAATATTATGCCTTGCACAGCATGCTGCGATTCTGTGAAGATCGTCTTCCGACCAGACCGTTCCTGTCGGGTTATGAGGATTACATAATAACACCATCTTCGCGCTTTTAATTTTAAGCTCAAAGTCTTGCCAGTTGATAACGTAGCCTCTCCCATTTTCTTTCATCAAAGAGGTTGTTAGCATGTTTCGACCATTATGCTTAATCACATCAAAAAATGCGTTATAAACAGGCGTGAAAATGAGAATATTATCTCCATTCAATGTCAATATTTCTATTGCCTTAGATATTGAATACATCACGCTTGGGCTATAGGTGATCCATTCTGGTTGAATCTCTGTTTTATATTGTTGATGATACCAATTGACTATCGAATTCAGATAGTCATCATGCTGCCAACGACTGTACCCTAAAATCGGGTGTTCCAGACGTTTTTTTAATGTTCTGATGATAGCTTCCGGTATCGGAAGATCCATATCTGAAATAGAGAATGGTAATACATCTTTTACACCAAATCTGTCTTCACAAAAGTCCCATTGTGTGCAATATGTTCCTTTACGAGAAATTGAGGTATTAAAAATATCCATCAACATATCCCCATGTAATTATCCATATCCCGACGTAGGGCGATGACTTTTGTACCGATAATGACTTGTAAGGTATTTTGATCAAGTTTCACAACCGCAATTCCTCCGGCCCTTTTTATTGCAGCCTCATCTATCAATCCCATATCCGCGATAGTTAAACGCAAACGAGTTACACAATTATCCAGTGATTTAATATTTTCTTTACCACCCAGAGCCTTAACCATTTGCTCCGCTGCCTGCAACTCTGATTTATCATGAACTGGGATGTTAGCTATTGCAGTTTCTTCGTGAGCGTTCAGCGTGACAGGACTGGACTCTTCACGGCCTACAGTCATCAGGTTAAATTTGAGAATGGTCCAACGGAACACAAAGTAATAAATGAAGAAATAAGCCACTTCAACACATACCGCTAATGGCCATCCCGTTCTTGTGCCACGTAAGACACCAAAGCTAATAAATTGAATCAGATCGCCAGTAAAGCCCATCTTCACGCCCATATATGGCAGAACCATGTTAGCCAATCCATTCATAAAGGCATGGAAGACAAACAACAGCGGGCTGACAAATAAGAACAGAAATTCAATCGGCTCGCTGACGCCGCCAATAATTACCGTGAGCACACCGGAAATCAGCAATGCTTTGATAGCCCTTCTGTTTTGAGCATGAGCAGTGCGATACATCGCCAGCGCGGCTCCAGCCAGACCATACTGAATCATCAGTTTGCCCTGCTCCATTTTCCCCGCCAAATCCAGCGGAATGACCGCATTCTCTTTGACGTATGCCATAAACATGTTCAGGGTGCCGTAATACTCTTCACCGCCAATCACTGCCGATCCGCCGATTGGGGTAAAGCGGAAAACTGATGTCACCAAGTGATTTAAGCCAAAAGGTATCGTCACGCGTTCGGCAACAGCATAGAAGAAATAACCAACAGGACCGGAAGTTGAAATCCAGTGACCAATGAGCATGAAAAGATTGAAAAATGGCGGCCAGATAAAAGGAATGAACAGACCAAATCCACTCATCACAATCAGTGTAATGATAGGCACAAGGCGTGGGCCACTATAAAACCCTAATGATTCAGGAATACGTAAGTTAACGATCTTTTTATACATGCTGGCGACTAATAACCCTGCCACAATCCCACCCAACACGCTGGTATTGTAGGACTGGATCCCGAGTATGATGGTTTGCCCATGTGTCGACATTTGGTCAGCAGCTACCAATAAGTCGTGCTGTTTAAGATAAAAGTTCGTTCCAAGATGCATCGCCATAAAGCCAATTAAGCCAGAAAAAGCGCCATAGGCTTTATCATCTTTCTCTTTTAATAATCCCAAAGGTATAGCTATCGCAAACAATACAGGTAAATTAACGAAGGCAAACAAACCAAGGCTAACAATAAAATCAAGTATGGTTTTAATTAACGGAATAGCCAACACTGGAATGAATTTTCCCATATCATCGCTGGCTAAACCACTTCCCAGCCCTAACATCATACCACATACACTTAACAGAGCGATGGGATACATAAATGCCTTCCCCAGGCTCTGAAAAAAACTCCAGGCTTTCTTTTGTTTCATACTGGTTATCTCATGAAAATGTTATGTATAATTAGTCCATTAATACTTTGATGCGAATAGAAAGATATAGTTTCTCTTCCAGAATCAAATCATATTTAAAAGTTGCGTACAGATATCTTTCAATTTCATGAATGGCACGTTGTAACTGAAAATCTTTTTCAAGAAACTGCTCATAGATATCACCAATATTTTTCTGTTTTATTTTTTCATTACATAACACACGACTAGAAAAATATTTAAGGTGCATCATAAATCTGGAGTAGTTAAATGAACTTCTGTCCACCCTTCTGTTATAAACAACTTCAATAAGCTCCGTGATTTTTTGAGACAGCTCAATGATCCTTACTGATTCATAATCAACTGAATTTTCATAATTATTTAAAATATGCAATGCTATAAAACCAATCTCATCATCCGGTAGTTGAACGCTAAATTGCTCATTAATGATTGTTAATGCATCACGACTTATTGCATACTCTGCTTTGTACAACGCTTTGATTTCCTCAAGGAAAACATTATTAATTTGTATGCCTGAGACGACTCGGGATATTGCATTCGAAATGTGATCAGCAAGAATCAGTAGTAGCGATGGATTGAGTTTTTTTTCGAGATTACTCTCCGCATAATGCACTATCTTTTCGGCAACAAAAATATACTCAATACCCACATGCTCAATCAATTTGTAGAGTTTATTTTTTTGCTCATTTCTGACATAAAAAATCCGGTTTGCAGGATGCTCAGGGACCGACATACCATATTTTTTATTGTAACCAACGCCAGGCCCAGAAATGATAACCTCCTGTCCGTTCACCGATGCCTGTACACAATTATTGTTCATGACTTTTTCGATGATCATTCCATGGCTCCCAAAAAAAAAGGCAAGGCATGTCAGAAGTAATAATTACTTCAAACATTGCCTTGCCTGATTTAACAGTTACAAGATAATTAACTAATGCGTATACCTTACACGGAATTGTGCTTAATAAAAGAGATGACAGGCTTATTTTTTAAGCCGATATTCAAATATTCGACAGCAGTCACAAAACCATCGTTCAACATTTATGTAAATAATATTTATTCAATGAAACATAAATTCATTGAATAAATTAAAAACATCATCCCCTTCTCGCCAGCGTCGCCCCATCGGCAAAATACGCTTTAATTCCCGCAAGAATAGACTCCGCAACTTCCTGCTGGAAAGTCGCCGTTTTCAGTTTACGCTCTTCCTCAACGTTACTGATAAACGCCGTTTCGACCAGAATGGAGGGAATATCTGGTGCCTTTAGTACGGCAAACCCGGCCTGTTCAACCTGATTTTTATGCAGCTTGTTGATTTTACCGAGCTTATTCAGTACCGCTTTACCAAACTTAAGGCTGTCAGCAATGGTCAGCGACTGCACCATATCGAACATGGTGTGGTCGACATAGCGGTCACCGCTTTTGCTCACGCCACCAATCAAGTCCGAGGCGTTCTGGGTTTGTGCCAGATATTTTGCCGCAGTACTGGTTGCACCTTTGGTTGAGAGCGCAAACACAGAGGAACCGCTCGGCTGACGACTGGTAAAGGCGTCGGCATGGATAGAGACAAACAGGTCAGCACGCTGTTTCTGGGCTTTTGCTACGCGCACTTGCAACGGAATGAAGATGTCTTCATTGCGCGTCATGTACACCTTCATATTGCCCTCTTTCTCGATCAGAGAGCGCAAACGGCGAGCTATTTGCAATACCACATCTTTTTCTCGCGTTTTGTATTTCCCCACCGCACCGGAGTCTTCGCCACCGTGGCCAGGGTCAAGCATAATGACAATCGGACGATCGCGCCCTGCTTTACCTGGTTGTGGACCACTTTGCGCTGGCGGCACCTGCTTTTCGAGGTCGCCTTTGTTGTAATCCTCCAGCAGCGCCAGCAGCGGGTCCTGCATATCCTGTGCATTGGCCGGATAGAGGTCCATCACCAGACGCTCTTTAAACCCGGCGACCGGCGCAAGGGCAAACAGCTGCGGTTTTACGTTTTGCTTTAATTCAAAAACCATGCGTACGGTTTGCGGGTCAAATTGCCCGACGCGCGCCGACTTGATGAACGGGTCGTCTGCACGAATTTGTGCCGCCATCCCCTTGAGTACCGAGTTCAGGTTTACATCTTCGATATCCACCACCACGCGTTCCGGGTTACTCAACGCGAACTGCTTATATTTCAGCTGACGATTTGATTCTACCGTCACGCGGGTGTAGCTGGACGCAGGCCAGACGCGCACCGCCACGACCTGGCTGACCGCAGCCAGACTGACCTGACTTACGCTCAATAGCCACATGGCACCCGCGCCTTGCAGTAAACGACGACGGCTGATTGCAGTGTTGGATCCTGACATGCCTCTCCCGAGCAAAAGAAATCTAAGCTGTGTAACAAGTAAACGACTAATTTGACCGGAAACTTTAGCGAAAGACGCATAATCTGTCATCTAATAAACGGTAAACATTCTTTTTATATTCACGGCATTACTGATAAAAAAGTCGCTCTCGCATAAAATTTACACTTGCACCCTGCGAAAAAACAGAATAAAAATACAATAATTTCGAATAATCATGCAAAGAGGTGTGCCGTGGTAAAGGAACGTAAAACCGAGCTGGTCGAGGGATTCCGCCATTCGGTTCCCTATATCAATACCCACCGGGGAAAAACGTTTGTCATCATGCTCGGCGGTGAAGCCATTGAGCATGAGAATTTCTCCAGTATCGTTAATGATATCGGGTTGTTGCACAGCCTCGGCATCCGTCTGGTGGTGGTCTATGGCGCACGTCCGCAGATCGACGCAAATCTGGCTGCGCATCACCACGAACCGCTGTATCACAAGAATATACGTGTGACCGACGCCAAAACACTGGAACTGGTGAAGCAGGCTGCGGGAACATTGCAACTGGATATTACTGCTCGCCTGTCGATGAGTCTCAATAACACGCCGCTGCAGGGCGCGCATATCAACGTCGTCAGTGGCAATTTTATTATTGCCCAGCCGCTGGGCGTCGATGACGGCGTGGATTACTGCCATAGCGGGCGTATCCGGCGGATTGATGAAGACGCGATCCATCGTCAACTGGACAGCAGTGCAATAGTGCTAATGGGGCCGGTCGCTGTTTCAGTCACTGGCGAGAGCTTTAACCTGACCTCGGAAGAGATTGCCACTCAACTGGCCATCAAACTGAAAGCTGAAAAGATGATTGGTTTTTGCTCTTCCCAGGGCGTCACTAATGACGACGGTGATATTGTCTCCGAACTTTTCCCTAACGAAGCGCAAGCGCGGGTAGAAGCCCAGGAAGAGAAAGGCGATTACAACTCCGGTACGGTGCGCTTTTTGCGTGGCGCAGTGAAAGCCTGCCGCAGCGGCGTGCGTCGCTGTCATTTAATCAGTTATCAGGAAGATGGCGCGCTGTTGCAAGAGTTGTTCTCACGCGACGGTATCGGTACGCAGATTGTGATGGAAAGCGCCGAGCAGATTCGTCGCGCAACAATCAACGATATTGGCGGTATTCTGGAGTTGATTCGCCCACTGGAGCAGCAAGGTATTCTGGTACGCCGTTCTCGCGAGCAGCTGGAGATGGAAATCGACAAATTCACCATTATTCAGCGCGATAACACGACTATTGCCTGCGCCGCGCTCTATCCGTTCCCGGAAGAGAAGATTGGGGAAATGGCCTGTGTGGCAGTTCACCCGGATTACCGCAGTTCATCAAGGGGTGAAGTTCTGCTGGAACGCATTGCCGCTCAGGCGAAGCAGAGCGGCTTAAGCAAATTGTTTGTGCTGACCACGCGCAGTATTCACTGGTTCCAGGAACGTGGATTTACCCCAGTGGATATTGATTTACTGCCCGAGAGCAAAAAGCAGTTGTACAACTACCAGCGTAAATCCAAAGTGTTGATGGCGGATTTAGGGTAAGCGATGAAAATCGTCGGATGCGACATGCGTAACACTCGTACGTCGCATCCGGCAATTACGTTTATTCCCGTGAACTAAACAACGCCGCCAGACCACTGCGCCGCTCAGTACGAGTGGCGATTGCCGCACTTAATATGCGCTCATCGGCATACAGCGACAGACGGCGACGCGCGCGGGTCACCGCGGTATAAACCAGCTCTCGCGTTACTACCGGCGTGCGTTGGCTCGGCAAAATCAACGCCGCATGGTCGAACTCCGATCCCTGCGATTTATGTACCGTCATCGCCCACGTAGTTTCGTGCTCTGGCAAGCGACTCGGTTGCACAGACTTAATATTGCCGTCCGGCATCGCAAACCAGACGCGCGTCCCCTGCCCGCGATCCAGAGCGACACCGATATCGCCATTAAACAACCCAAGCGCGCTGTCATTACGGGCAATCATCACCGGTCGGCCTTCGTACCAACGAGAGTGCGGATTACGATGAATTTTGCGCTTCTGTTGCATAAACTGCTCAATTCGCTCATTCAGTCCAGCCACGCCAAACGGCCCTTCCCGCAGGGCGCACAAAAGTTGGTACTCATTGAACGCCTGAATGATTAAATCCGGCTCGGCACGCGCTTGCAGCAGATCCAGATAACGTCCATAACCCGCAAGAGCTTCCTCAAGCATCGCAATATAATCTTCGCCGCTCTGTAAAAGCCGTTTTTCGATATCAGTAAAATCCTGCTGAAAAACGGTTTTCACTGCCGTTTTATCACCACGGTTGATCGCCGCAGCTAACTGACCAATGCCAGAATCGCTGCCGAAACGATAGCTTTTTTGCAGCAGGCAGAGACTGTCGCGCAAAGATGCCGCTTCTGTGCCGGTTCCTGCCGGAACGTGAGTCCCCGTCAGGCGGCTTAGCTGCCTGGCACGCTCGGCGGTAAAGCCCGCGTTGGCATAAGCGCAGATATCGCCCAGCACAGCCCCAGCCTCAACCGAGGCCAGTTGATCACGATCGCCGAGAAAGATCACTCGCGCATGATCGGGCAAGGCGTCGATCAGTCTCGACATCATAGGCAGATCGATCATTGACGCTTCATCTATCACCAGCACATCAAGATGCAGCGGGTTACCGGCATGATGACGTAAACGCTGGCTACCCGGCTGCGCGCCCAGCAATCGGTGCAAAGTGCTGGCATCTTCCGGAATGCGTTTCTTTTGTTCATCGGTCAGCGGTAACTGTCGCAAAGCCTTGCCGAGAGATTCGGTTAAGCGCGCGGCAGCTTTACCCGTTGGTGCAGCCAGACGGATACGGCAGCGTTCGCCGTCGGCCATTTGAATTAACGCTGCCAGCAACTTCGCCACGGTGGTCGTTTTACCGGTGCCTGGGCCGCCGGAAATCACCGAGATCCGCCGCGTCAGCGCCACTGCCGCTGCAACTTTTTGCCAGTTAATTTCATCGCTTACTGGAAAAAGTTTGTCCAGGGTTTGCGCCAGTAGAGCTTCATCAACCTCAATGGCATGATTCACCTCATTGAAGAAGCGCGCTACCGTCCGCTCGTTACACCACATGCGATTCAAATAAAGACGATCGCCACAGAGGATCATCGGCGTGGGTTCATCTCCCCTGCTGACCGCTTGAGAAGCCAGCAAGCATTCTTCCCAATTTTGTAGCTCACCGATTTCACTGACACAGGTCGCCAACAGCGGATGCGACGCCTCGTTATTTTCCAGTCGTGAAAGCGGCAAACAGACGTGTCCCTCTCCGGCATCATGACTTAACAGTGCCGCCGCGAGGGTGACGGCAGGATGTTCATCTCCCGCCACGGTCAGGGCAAATTGCACATCCAGCGGGCGTAGCTGTTTGTGCTCCACAGCTTCCAGTAATTGCTTTTGCAATTTCATTACGCCTCCTCCAGGGTCATACCGGCAAACATCTCATCCATCAGGGCAATCAACCCGGCGTTGGGTCGGGTTGTGTAAATCCCTTGTTGCGGATGTTCTTTATCAACGCCACGCAGGAACAGATAGATAACGCCGCCAAAGTGACGATCATAGTCGTAATCAGCAATGCGATGGCGCAGATAACGGTGTAGCGCCAGGGTATAAAGCTGATATTGCAAATCATAGCGGTGTGCCTGCATCGCCGCCGCCATAGCCTGTTGGGTGTAAGCCGAACTGTCTTCACCCAACCAGTTGGATTTATAGTCGAGCAGGTAATAACGCCCTTCGTGGCGGAACACCAGGTCGATAAAGCCTTTTAACATGCCACGTACCTGCATGAACTCCAGCGGCGGGCAGCCTGCGGATAGCGGGTCAAACTGGCGAATTAGTGCATCAAGCTGGCTGGCGATGAGCGGTTCACTAATCGGCAGGTAAAACTCCATCTCCACCTGTTTATCGCGGTCGGAAAGCTGATTCAGGCTAACACCCGTTTCATTGAGAGGTGCCTGGAGGACAGCCGTGATCCACTCGGTCAACACTGGTTCCCACTGCGATTCAAAGCCGCCGAGTTCCAGTTTTTCCTGTACCCAGTTCGGGTCAACCGGCTGGGTAAAATCGAGGTCTTCAAACAAACTGTGCAAGAATGTCCCTGGTGACGCACCGCGCGGGAACTGATGCGGTGTTAACGTCGGTTCTTCAACGACGCTGACCACGCCTGCGGCATCAACATCCAGCCGTGGCATCAGATCCTGAGCGATACCGTGACCACGCTGCTGCAAACCGGAGTAGCTGGTGACACGCCAGTTATCGCCGGGCAATCGTTGTAGCGTCCTCGCATTCAGTTCTGCAGTTAAAGCATCATTAACCTGCCAGGGCTGTTTATCACCCGTTTGTGCCGTTTGCCAGGCAATATCATCATCGCATAACGCTTCAATACAGGTGCGAAGCCCTGCCGCATCTTGCGGTTCCCCTTTTTGCAGCAAACGCCCGAGCGCACTTTGGTGGACGTCGGTGTCACCTTTTTTATCGCCACGACGGCGCACCAGCGGTGCAACGCCGAGACTGCAATGCCAAACCGAACGTGTCAGCGCCACGTAAAGCAAACGCAGATCTTCCGCCAGACGTTCGGCCTCCGCGAGGTCGACGCTTTCTGGCGCAGCATTAAGATCCAGAACTGCCTCAAACGAGTGGCGATCGTGATAAAACGCCTGCTCCTGGACGCGGAAATTGGTGATAAACGGCAGCCAGACCAATGGATATTCCAGCCCTTTCGATTTGTGGATCGTGACAATCTGCACCAGATGTTTATCACTTTCGAGACGCATTTGTTGGCTGGAGGCATTACTGTCTGGCTCGAGGATATGTTGCGATAACCAGCGTACCAGCGCATGTTCACTTTCCAGCTGCGTTCCGGCTTCTTGTAGCAGTTCGCTGATATGCAAGATATCGGTAAGACGCCGCTCACCGCCTGCCGTTGCCAGCAAGTTTTCTGCAATGTTACGCGCCGACATCAGCGCCCGCAGCATCGGCATAACGCCACGTTTGCGCCAGATTTGCCGATAACCATCGAACTCTTCAACTACCGCATCCCACGCATGTTCGTCATTATTCAGCGTTTCGATATCCAGCGCGTTCAGCCCCATCATTGACGTTGCCAGCGCACTACGCAGGGTGTTCTCACGTTCGGGCGTCATCACCGCCTGCAACAACCAAAGCATTTCCTGCGCTTCCAGAGTTTCAAAAACACTGTCGCGGTTCGAAAGGTAAACGGAAGGGATTTCCAGCAACGTTAAGGCATCGCGCACCTGGGCGGCCTCCTGGCGGCTGCGCACCAGCACACTGATGTCCGAAGCACGCACCGGACGCGCGTCGTCGCCGTTCATCAGCAACGCTTCGCCCCTCTGTCCGGCTTGTAGCCAGTCGCGGATTTGCGCAGCACATACCTGCGCCATGGTACTTTGATAATCGCCAACGCCGCAGCTTTCGCCTTCCATCAGCCACATTTTCATCGCAGGCTGCGTTTCACCTTTAAATACAAAACGTAACGCCTGATTTTTCCCGGCTGATTTCACTGGAATAAACGGTATTTCGCGAAACATGAACGCGTCATCAGTCTGGCTGAAAAGCTTATTCACGCTGTTCACCATTCCTGGTGCGGAACGCCAGTTGGTGTCTAAAGTGTAGTGGGCGTGAACTTCGCTACGCGCCTTCATATAAGTGAAGATATCCGCACCCCGGAATGCATATATGGCCTGCTTCGGGTCGCCAATTAGCAACAATGCGGTTTCCGGCTGATGGTGCCAGATACGGCGAAAAATTCGGTACTGCTGGGGGTCGGTATCCTGAAATTCATCGATCATTGCCACCGGGAATCGCGTACGGATCGCCGCTGCCAACACCTCACCGCTTTCGCTACGCAGCGCGGAATCGAGCCGACTTAACATGTCATCAAAACCCAATTCGCCACGGCGGCGTTTTTCACGCGCTACTGTTTCGCGGATCTCAGCCAATGCGCGGGTGATCACCAGATCGCGGATCGACAATGGTTCTGCAAGCAGTTGATCGATCGCCTCAAACAGTGGATGTCGCGGGGTTTCCCCCCCGGCCTTCGTGCGATCTTCTAAGAAACGCTGGGAGAATTTTTCCAGCGACTCCGGCAACTGATAACTGTTTGTCTCTTCTTCTGCCCAGGCGCTGATCTTGTCGATCCATTTAGCCTGATTGCTACGGTTAAACTTGCGTCGATCAATACCAGAAGATTCGATCAGCGCATCCAGTTCACCCACTGCGTCGCGCCACTGCTGTTTTACCGTATCAATACGCGCCACAATTTGCGCGTGACGGGAAGCCAGCGTTTCATCATCGGGCGGCGGTGCTTTGATAACCGGCGCTTCGCCTTGCAGATAACGATTAATATCGCGCAGCAACGCCTGCGGCCCTTTCCAGGTTTCAAAGACGACCTGGGCTATTTCACGCGGCAGCGGGTAGCAGTGGCGACGCCAGAAATCGGCGCAGGCCTGGTAGCGTAGCAGAGACTCATCTTCAATCAGCTGCTGCTCAAACAGCATGCCGGATTCAAAGGCATTCAGGTTGAGCATGCGCTGGCAAAAGCCGTGAATAGTAAAGACTGCCGCTTCATCCATCTGCCGTTCGGCTAACAACAACCACTGCGCGGCTTGCGCTTTATCGTCGATCTCTTCCAGCAGGCGTTCGTACAGTGGATTGTCGGTGGTTTCACGCAGACAGGCGATGCGCAACTCGTGGATATTGCTACGGATACGACCGCGCAATTCTGCCGTGGCAGCCTCGGTAAAGGTGACCACCAGCAGTTCTTCAACGGTCAGCGGGCGGGGAAAGGCGGCGGAACCGCCTAGTCCAAGTAACAGGCGCAAATAGAGCGCCGCAATCGTAAAGGTTTTGCCTGTGCCGGCAGAGGCTTCAATCAGGCGCTCGCCCTGTAAGGGCAAGCGCAAAGGATCTAGTGTCTCGGCGACATCACTCATTCTTTTCACTCATCAGGGGCATTGTTTGCTGCAACGCGCTGACGTTCTCCCACACTTTCCAGCCTTCAGGATGCACATATTCGGCTTTCCCATTTTGGCTACCGGAAATCTGCGACAGAATAGCCATGCCTTGCGGCTCGACCACCGCCTGATGGAAGAAATCAGCAAGTTTTTGCGGCGTCAGCAGTTTTATCTGGGCCACGATTTTATCACGCGAATCGAAGCGCATATTGCCGCGATCGAAATCTTTACTTAACTTCGATGCTTCTTCGCCGAGCGTTTGCGGTGCCTGCAGCATCTGGGTAATTACCGCCTGCTGGATTTGCGCAAACTCATCTGGCTTCATCGCTCGCAATTTTGCCTCTGCGGTTGGGAAAAACGCCTTGTAACGCTCCCACAAGAATGAAGGCTGTTTATCATTGCTTTGCAAAAGGAAGCCCATGCCCCACTGACGCCCCACGCTCATTGGAAACGCAAACACGGCATAGCCCAATTGTTCTTCGGTACGCAACTGATTGTAGAACCACGGCTGTACGATCTGCCCCAACAGAGAGCTATAGGCTGAGCTGGTGTATTCATCGTAGCCAGTCGGTACAAATACCGCTGCCAGTGCGGAGTCGGTGCTGTTACCGGCTTTTTCAAAGATGACGGATTGTTTTTTATCGACCACTACATCTTTGTTTCGACACCACTCTGAACCATCAGCGCCCAACTGTTTTTGCACATCGCGTGCCAGCGTTGTTGCCTGGGCCTCGGTCATGTTGCCGATAACCATAAACTCTGGTCGAGCCCCTGATTTTAAGGCGTCGCGATAGGCCAGCACCTCTTTCAACGTAATGGAGGGCAAAATTTTACGCCGTTCATCTCGCGAGAAGTACGGCACTTGCGAGAGCATCTGCGCGGGCATAATCGCCTGCTCAAACGCTTTACCCTTTTCTGCGGAATCCATCATCTGGTTATACCAGGACTTCGCCTGCTCAAGCTGATCTTCCGTGGCGGTATAGCTAAAGTAGCCTTCCAGCAATGCCTGGAACAGCTGCGGCAGACGCTGGGTGTAACCATTAGCATTAACCATAAGGCCGTTGTTAGCGTTGGTGGAAAAACTTATGCCACCAACCGACGCCTGGTTGCTTAACTGATCAAGCGCCAGCCCTGCGAGATAATCATTGAGCGCAAACATCACCTGATTGCGGGCGCTGTCCATGGCTTTCGGATTACGCAAAATCAGGCTGACATCGGCTTTTGGCTCGCTGGCAAAATAACGGCTTGGCGCATACACCACGCGCAGATTCGACTCATCAACAATCAGCTCTGGATGGTCATATTTCTTGTCTGACTTAATCAGCGAGAAATCGTCAGGAATATAAGGGTTAAGCTCTGGCAAAGAGAGCGCAATGTCGGCGGCTTTTTTCTGCCAGTCGGCGAAAGTTTGTGCGCTGATTTTATCGACCTGATACGGCGCATCGACAAAGTAAGCCGTTTTGTTGTGCGGCTCTTTCGGGCTGATATACCAGATACGCGCATTCTGCGGCGTCATCATCGCCAGACGTTCCTTTACTGCTTTAGCATCGTACCGATCGGCAATATTGACTGCATCCAGCGTATGCTCAACAGGAACGCGAATCATGGTATCTGCCAGCCATTCGACGTAATCCATATCACGGGTGATTGACGGATAACGGAAGTCGATATCCAGCACATTCGCCAGTTCATCGAAGTATTGTTTATCGATCCCTTTTTCACGTAACAAATTGAGGTAGCTAAAAATAGCCGCCACAACCTGATCGCGATTCGCCAGACCTTTATCGGTTAAAGACGCAGAGATCGCTAATACGCCGCTGTTGCCGTTGACGATAGGATCGGAGTTGGCGCTAATGCCCTCAACTAATCCCTGCTTTTGCAGCCAGTCGGAAAGTGTACCTGGGCTGCGATTACCAATCAGATAGGTAATCAATTCATCGGTTTTGCTACGGAATTTCGCCGAGTTGTTATCAATACGAAACTCTACGCGCAACACTTTACGCGGCAGCGCCGGGACGTAATGAATGATAATGCCCTTTTGCGCGTCGGTGACTACCGGCACGGTGATTTCCGGTTTTTTGCTCTCTTTGTTCGGCACGCGACCAAAGGTGTCCGCCGCCATTTTTGCCAACTCCGGCAGCGGTTTATTGCTGTAAATAACCGCCTTCATCAGATTGGCGGAATAGTACTTCTCGTGGAAATCTTTCAGCGCCTGCTGCACCGGATTACCAGGTTTGTCGCTTAAAGTTTCGAGGTTACCACCAGAAAACTTTGAACCGGGGTGTGCCGGGTTAATGGTTTCTGCGCTGACCTGCGCCATGCGCATCCCGTCACGCGTACGCGCCATGGTTAATTCGGCATTCACTGCATTACGTTCACGTTCGGCGTATTTCTTGTCGAGCAAGGGTTCTGCAATAGCGTCCGCCAGGCGGTCTACCGCACCGGGCAAGGCGTCGTTCTCAACTTCCAGATAGAAAGCCGTGCGATACGGTGCCGTGCTGGCATTGTGACTGCCGCCGTGCATTTTGAGATATTCGGCCAGACTGTCAGCCTGCGGGTACTTTTTCGACCCCATCAGACTCATATGTTCAAGGTAATGTGCCAGCCCCTGGTACGCCTCGGGATCTTCCAGCGACCCAACGGGCACCGCCAGCGCCGAGAGCGATTTAACCGCCTGCGGATCATAAACCAGCAAGACCACCATACCGTTATCCAGACGTATAGCCTGATACTGGCGGTTATCTTTATCACTTTTACGGATGGTTTCCTGAATCGGCTGCCATCCCGTTTCTGCCTGACTTAAGGGTGCCCAAAGGGCAACAAACAACAATAATGCTTTGAACCAGGTGCTGCGGGGCATTCACGGACCTCATAATCAACTTTATTTTCTGGCCAGATTCAACAGGTTAACGCAAATCATCTGCCAGAATTTAATCTTGTGCTGCACGAGTCAGCCTATGTCTATATATCCATCAGTCCGTGACTGGTGCGCATCATAATGTAAGCGAATGAATTGCGCAATTTTTATACAGCACTCATGACTGATTAAAGCGAAACAGCGGTAACAGGAAACGTTGCGACTGTTCAACGATGGCCTCCATTGTCTCTGGTGTTAATTGCCGCCAGAGCCGTTGATACCAGATATCATCACCTTCGCCACGCACCATCATGTTGCCTTCGTAAGCCTGAAGGAATTTCGTACGGGCTTTTTGCAACGTGGAATCGTCATCCAGCATGGCATCGTTTTGCGCGTCATAACAGGTTTTTAGCCACGCGCCGCCACTTTCAGGTAACACCAGCAATGGCGCGGACATTCCTTCACGATACCCCTCAATCAGTTGTGAGAGGTAATGCAAAGCCTGTTCGGCTGCAAGCGGCGGAAAACGCCACTCACCGTCTTTGCGTAGAAAAAGGCGACTTTCGCCATTACCACCGCTGGCACAGTAGACAAGGTGTTCCAGCCAAAGTTGCATTCCCTGCGCCACACTTAATAAAGAGGGACGCCAGCGCAACAGGCCATCCGGCTGCACCTGCGGCAACCAGCCAGTTATCTGCACACCGTTGCAGGCGAGATCAATTTCCATACTCTGCCCCGGCTGGCGACAGGCAATGACTCTGTCGGCAAGCTGCTGCATCTCCTGGCACTGTGTTTCCCAGAAAATTTCACCAAAAGCGCCATACGGTAAATCCCCTGCCGCCCGGAAGCGGCGGAACAAGCGTTCGGCATCATCCTGCTCAACCAGTGCATTCAATAACTGCTGATTGATTTGATAACGGCTAAGTCCTTCCAGAATAAATGGCTCGGTGTCTGGGATTTCGCTGTCTTCAGTACGGAAGTTCACCTGCAAACGCATCTGGAAGAACGCCCGCACCGGATGTGCCCAGAATCGTTGTAGCGTTTCCAGCGGCACGGTTTCCGGTAAGGTAAACGGCAGCGGCTGAACAAATTCAGAATGTGCTTTACCAGCCTGGCTGGCCGCAGGTAGCCATTCACGAGCATAGCTTTGTCGTTCGCCTGGCTGGTAGTTTTGTGGATCAAACGGCATCCGGGTATGGAGGCAAGTAAGATGCGCTTTTACCCTTGCCTCGCTTTCATCACAGTTGAGCGCTTCATCGCCCGGTAGATAATGACTTTGCCCGATGTAGTCGATCAGTTCCTGCACCAGTACCGACGGGAAACGTTCACTGTTATCCTGAATGGAACGCCCGATATAGCTGATATAGAGTTTTTGCTGCGCGGAAATTAACGCTTCCAGGAACAGGTAGCGGTCGTCATCGCGACGGCTACGGTCGCCACGCTTCGGTTTCTGGCTCATCAGGTCAAAGCCCAATGGCGCAAGCTGACGTGGATAAACGCCGTCGTTCATTCCCAGCAGGCAAACCACTTTGAACGGAATTGAACGCATTGGCATCAGAGTACAAATGTTAACCGGTCCGGCGAGAAAACGCTGGCTGATACGTTCTTGATCCAGACGCTGCGCCAGTTCATCACGCAATAGTGACAGCGGCACCGCGTCGCCATACTGCGCACCTAAACCTTCGGCGATAATCGCCTGCCATTGTTGTTCGATCAGCGTCATCGCCGCTTCGGTTTCCGCATCCGGCAGGAAGAAGGCGTTGAGCATATCGCGACAAACCGGCAACCACTCTTCTAGCGGACGCTCCTGTGCCAGCCCGCGACGCCAGATGTTTAGCTGCATTAGCAGTGAAGCCAGATGCCCCACCAGTTCTGCAATTAAGCCGCTCGATTCATCATAAGGTAGAACCGATTGCCACTCGCCCTGCGCGCTCTCCATCGCGTAGCCCAGCAACATACGCGTCAGGCCAAATCGCCAGGTGTGTTGTCCGGTGGCGGGGAGTTCCAGCTCGCGAACGTTGTCGTCATCTATCCCCCAACGAATGCCGGATTCGTTGACCCACTGGCGTAAATAACGCAGCCCTTCTTCGGTGATGTCAAACCGCGCCGCCAGCACCGGCACATCCAGCAGCGCCAGCACATCCTCTGACACAAAGCGACTGTCAGGCAGTGATAACAGGCTGATAAACGCTTCCAGTACCGGATGTGACTGCCGCGCACGACGGTCGGAAATGGCGTAAGGCAGGTAACGATCCGCAGGTGCGCTACCAAACACTGCCTGAATAAACGGACTGTAGCTGTCGATATCAGCCACCATCACGATGATGTCGCGCGGAGTAAGTGTCGGGTCTTCCTCCAGCATCGCCAGCAAGCGATCGTGTAAAACTTCAACTTCACGCTGCGGGCTATGGCAAACGTGGAATGTGATACTGCTATCCAGTGGATCAAGCGGGCGTTTGTTATCGCTACGGGAAAACTCTTCGATGTTCACACCCGCAACGGCGCGGTTTTCCAGTTCCAGAATGTCAGACTGAATGTTATGCAGCAGGTTATCTGGCGTGACATCGACAAAGGCGTCCAGCTCCTGGCTGCTCTCCAGGTCAGAAAGGAGATAAATGTAGTCGCGCCCAAGCTTACCCCATGAAGCCAGCAGCGGGTTGCCGACATCCTGTTCACCATCGCTGTTAAAGAGCTGCCCGGCATTTTCGCTATCACGAAATAGCGGCAATTCGCGATCTTCAAAACTGTGTCGACGCTGACGGGTCAGCAGTTTCGCCAGATAAGCAGGATCTTTAATATCGCCCCAGTAATAACGGCAGGGGTTGGTAAACAGGAGATGGATTTCAATATGTTTACCCAGCGCCTGGAGCGCCTGGAGATAAACAGGCGGTAACGCGGAAATACCGCATATAAAGACGCGCGAAGGTAACCCCGGCGGGCAGGTCGTCGCGGACTCCAGCGTTTCGATAAAGCGCTGATAGAGATTGGCGCGGTGCCAGCGCGGTTGTCCGAGTTCATAGATCGGAAGTTCATGGGTATATTCCACCAGCGCCTTCCACAACGGCGCTTGCCAGGCCTGTGCTTCTCCCAGCCCTTCAACCAAATGTCCTGTTTCCCATTGTGCCAGCCACTCCGGGCGATAGACCAGATACTGGTCAAACAGGTCCGCCGCTTTTGAGGAAAGCTGGAACAGTTTTCGCTTGTCGCTATCGTCAGTCAGATAATGCCGCAACAGGGTAAAGTCTTCGCGCTCCAGCAATTGCGGCAGCAGAGTCATCAGTTTCCAGCTCATGCTCTGTTTGTTAAAGGCGCTCTCTTTGGGGATTTCCGGTAACACCCGGACGAACATATCCCAGATAAAGCTCGCTGGCAGCGGAAAATCAATGTTTGCCGCAATACCAAACTTTTGCGACAGGGTCATTTGCAGCCACTGCGCCATACCGGTGCTCTGCACCAGCACCATTTCTGGCTCAAACGGATCGTCAAGACGCTCTTGCTCAACGATATACTCCATCAGTGCTTCCAGCACATCCAGACGATTTGAGTGGTAAACCCTTAGCATAAACGCTCCCGACTAGCGGCTAACCGGGCAATGCAGACGCGTCAACGCGCCCTGCCGCCCCAGAGGAGAAATAAGTGTGACCGTGATGCTGACACATCCGGACTGTGTTGTCTGCCCCCGACTGACCTGCCAGCCCGGCGGGAGCGTTAATGTTGAGATCTGCGACTGATTCCACGCATGATGCCATAGCTGGCGATACTGGCTAAGCGCCGCATACCGGGCTGCCAGCGCGCGATGATATCCGGATAACGCCGTCACAACTACAACCAGCAACATCATTGCCAGCAAAACCTCAACCATGCTAAATCCTTTTTGTCTGCTCAGGGTAACTGACATAGCGCACTTTCCTTAAGGGGGCAGAAGTCGCTCCAGCCGTGGGCAGAAAAGCGTATTTGTCCTTCCGCGATATCCCCGCCTCGCCATAGCAACAGATCGTCATTTCCGGCAATAAGCAAAACACGCTCCTCAAACAGCCTTACACAGACCCGCAGACCTTGTGTCTGCTTGCACTGAACCTCTGGCTGTAAAGCCCAGTCCTGAACGCGTCCCCACTCCAGTGCAGCTTGCAAGGCA
>ERZ773131.1270-NODE-1270-length-18722-cov-4.238281_pt1 | contig 18722 bp, 15 predicted proteins | sample MGYA00511082_ERZ773131 | MGnify/ENA primary metagenome ERZ773131 (study PRJEB29015, sample SAMEA2737813) | human gut metagenome | biome: human gut; feature: human-associated habitat; material: faeces | place: China | collected 2012 ... | reverse complement strand
AAAAACGAATATCATAAAAGTATAAAATATTAGTGCAGCATAAAAAATATTGATACACACGATAAAATATTGAAACAAGTTCAAGTATTGTAAAATTATAAAATATCAGTGCCATATAAAAAATATTAAAACTAGTTATAATCTCTAAATTTTTACTAAAATAAAGCTCTTGTTTCTGATATAAACATAATAATTCAGAAATCGCCTAAAAATACAGTCTTGAATGCAAAACGGAACTTGAAATTGCACATAATTTATATTAAAATACTTGTCAGACAAACAAAAAATCTTAATTTACATCCATTTCGGTCTCAATTCATTTTCCTACTTCTACCATGAACTTTCGTTAATCGCTCTAAAGGCTAGTTAAAGTGAATCACATAGTTTAAAGCACCTCACTTAAAACTCAGTCGCCAAAAATCTTCGTATCAGAGCAAAATTTCATCTCATTCGCATCCATTTCGGTATTCCGATTTTGTTTGGGTCGCTCACTCCTGCCATTTTGAACTCAGAAAATTTTGCTATCTATAGGCTAAATGAAATACTAGTCCATGCTAACCAGATGTTATCAGTCATTTAAAAGCCGAAAAATTCCCAATTCGCTGGCAAAAAATTCGCCTTTTTGTCCTAATTGCTAAGCCCCTTCCATTTCGAGGTAAATAGAATCTCAGTATGAATCTGAGTAAAAAAAAATCAGATATTCCTTGCAAAAATTTTATCTCATTGACACTTTTACACTCTTTAAAAATATAATCTAAATCCTCCTAAAGTATAACATGTCAAAATAAAATAGCTTTTTCACTACTAGCACAAAACCAAAACAAAAAGCACACCCAAATCTAAGGATACCCCTTAGAGCTGAGTGTGCATAAATTTCATATTGATGAATTTTTAAAGCTTGCAGTACAAGCTCATCTTGAAAACACTATTTGAATCTTCGTAACAGGTAAAATTTCTCCGTAGAACATAAAAACTCGTAAATAGACTTTTAATTGTCACTTTCGAGGAAAAAATTTAGAGTTTGAGAACTCAGAAGTACCCCTCGTCAATAACTTCCATACTTTTTCTGATACATTTTACATGTCTTATCATTTAAAAGATACTTCTCTATACCATCTTTAATGTAAGTCTTGTAGTTTCTCACATCTGGAACAACTGCATATAAACAAAGCACTGCACCTGAGTTTGTGCAAAATTTCTCATAATGATTCTCATAACTATCTGCTGCACTAATCAATCCAAGCACAATTGCGTCAAAATTAAACTTGATAAAATTTTCTGACATTATCACAATACCACTTGTTGGCTCGTATGAAATAGTCGAATCTACAATGAGATTATCTGGTAGCACAAGATACTTCAAACTTATCATATCAAAGCACCTATCTCCCAATTTTTCAAGCGTACTCGGTAGTACAATAATACCAAAGTTGCCGTCTAATGCCACTGGTAATAACTGCTTTACACCTTCAGGTATAGCCAACTCCCAGTTTTTATTTGCACCTGAATAATGATATCTACCTATAGTCTCTACAAATTGCGGTATTCTTGCCCCAACTGAGGTTTCAGAATAAAAATCACAACTGAAATCACGAAAATCAAATATAATTCCAAACTCTTCAGACCAACCAAATGTAACACTATCATTTATATCTACCTTATCCAGAAGTTTACTAGATGCTGTATATCTTCTTATATCTTTTAAATACGGTTTTATATGCTCTGCAATTTCTAAGAAATTCTCCCGTGTAAAAAGACAGGTTTTCTCTGAAAATCTATATTTCATCATGCATGAATCGGCTATTTTATTCGTAAATTGCGATAAAGCCCAAGAAATACGTACCTCTTTTCGTAAACTCTTTGACTCTGGGTGCAATACAACAGTGTCATTTAACACATTAAGTAATAACATCTCAATATCGCCGTTCATGTACAGTATTGCAAAATGATGTACTAAAAACCCTTCATAATCATCCTCATAGAAAGCCCTAATATCCGGATTCACTTTTTCTATATCCTCGATGCGGTCAGATACCCTTTGACCAAATAATGCACTTCTTACAGAGCCGTCCTCGTTAAAGAATATATACTTTGCATCTTCCGGTATTTTTTCTAAATCTTCCTTGTTTAACATCGTATCTCCTCCAAAGTTTGTAATCGGGTTTAGGATACCCCTCCACAATTACCAAAAGAAAATATTGCTGTATAATCAGAGTGTATTTTTCTCTAATATCAAAAATCATAAAATTAAAATTGGCATATAAATGCAGGTATCTTCAATAGTTATCTTAATAAGTAAGCTTGACTTTTGGTAAACTTGGCTCTTAAAATAAATCAATCATCTCTCGTAGTTTTATTTGTATTACCACTTCACTTTTGTTTAAAAAAGCTATAAGACACTTTTTGTCGATTAGGACTCAGTCTGAAACAAATTAAACTCAAGTTTTCAGCAAATATTCAGTGAAAATTTCTCATATTGAAATGCTTTAAAATTTATATTTCAAAATAACTAAGTTAAATCAATACTAAAATACAGTGCTGAGTGCATGAAAATCATAAATCAGTGAAATTTTCATATTTGCTAATAACTTGATTCGCTCGACACTAAAAATATAGTTTTAGAAACGATTTCAAAATGTCAAAAATTCAGGCTAAATATCACTTTCATGTTTTTAAACTAAAAATGCACCAAGAAATATCACATGATAATCTTATGCAATATCTCAAGGTGCATAGGCTTTGGTGTTAGTACCCCTTAATTTGAGTCTGCGGATTCCTCGTCAGTATCGTCATCTTCTTCTGTTATGCTCCGGTCAAATTCGACTTCTGGCTTGTTGAATACAAATATCTGATTATCATAATCTCCATCTAGCGGTGTTACTGTAGAAGTCTTATCCGGTTTTTCCACTAAATAAATTTTTCCTACGTTATTCACGCCGTACTCAACCATCACAAACTGAAAACCTTCCTCTGCAAAGATTTTCATGATGTCCATGATTACTCGCTTCGCCTCCGGATGTAAACCAGACAAAATTTCGTCCATAATCAAAATCCGGCGACCTTTCCGAATCTCGATTAGCGAAATAACGAAAAGGAACGAAATAATCTGTCTCAAACCTGTTCCGCTCTGCAATGTCAAATCACGCTCGCTCCCGTCCGCTGTTTCTACCTTAACACGGATGTGTGCCTTCTGCCCTGCGTGTAAGCTCTTCTCAAGATAGATTCTTCGAGTATCGTATGGAAACAGCTCACTCAAAGCCTTGTTAATCACACCTGTAATGTAATCTAAAACTGCATTTGTATTGTTATTGGACACTGTTGCAAGCAACTGCTGGGCTTCCAGCATAACTACATACTGTTTATTCAAGTTTCCAATATCAGCAATCAAAGAATCGATTTTCTCCTGCAAGGCAAGTCTCTGCTGATATGAAGCCTCAATCGCATCAATTTTTCTGGTAAATATACTCAAAATAATGCTCCTTTCACTCGCTTTCACTCCGCTTGCATAAAAACAGAGCAACAGCGAAAATAAAATTTTCACTGAGTACCCCATATATTAGTAACTAGGTCGCTACACCTCAAAAGCAGGCATAACTACAAGCTTATTGGACTTAAATCTGCTATCTGAGAATACAAACACGTCCTCTTGCCCATGTAAATCTTTAAAACCATTCTTATTTGCATAGACTGGAATAACTACAGACTCAGCCCCTGAATCCCGTAATATCAGCACATTTACAACAAACTCATTCCCAAGATAAGAGTACCCCGATGCTGCATCAAAACTGCCATGAACCTTTGTCCTGTATAAAAATATATCTCCTACATCTATTTTAGGTAGCATATACCTAGGAAATAAATCTCTCATATCAGATTCAAGACGCTCACGCATTAAAAGACTGACTTCCTCCCAGTTCTTTGGTATCTTGACAGATACCCCATTTACAGTCACAGAAGAATCATCCGTCATCTTTGGCTCTCTACGCAAAAACTTGACCACTTTTCTAAACACTCTTACACCTACTTGTAATACATCAAAATTTAAGCACACCATGTCTACATTTCAACACAGTGTGCTCAAGCGGGTTTTATAATATCCAACACTTAGAAGTTATCTCAGGTTGCATCGCTAAAATACTCCTCGTTCCAACATGCGGCACAATCACCGCCTGAACAAGTCATATCACCATTGAAAATAGCCTTTCTGCAAGCACTTTCTGCCATATTCTCCAGAGTAATATCTGAATGCGGAAAACGCAATCTGTACTCTGCAAAATACGTATGCCCCTTGTGCAAGTCCTGCTTAAGCAAACTTGCTGCTCGCTTCGGGTTTCTTTGGATGAATGTTTCACAAGTTGTATCTCCTGCAAATTCATCCGCAAGCGGACAGCCTGCACAATCTGGGTGCTTCGAACAGACGTTAATATATGCTGAAACACCATCTACAAAGCCTTCGTCATAAGTCTTATCCATTTTTATATGCTCCTCTCGCAATTGTTTTGATATTACTTTATACCAAGAAACCTCTTAAAGCTTCTTTTTAACTTCTCCCGATGAACACTCCTAAACTGATGTGTTCTGAGATACCCTTCATCAGCATATATACATATTAGTCGATTCGAGTAGGCTTCCATGTCTAGTCTACTCTTCTTTCGCAAAGAGTCCAAGAGCTTGACCTCTTGATAACTGCTCACATTGAAATATTCGTAGAACTTTGATAAAAGACCTAGTCTAATAACCTCCTCCGTAAGTTCCGGTAGATTATCCTCATCTCCACTGCTTATTTCCGTGTATTCGTCTAAATCGTTATCATCTGAATCACTTTTTGACGAATTTATATAGCAAACAGCACAATGCAATGTAGTCTCCTCGGTATAAAGAATAGCTTCGATAAAATAAACCGTATCGTTTTCATATTGCACTGCTTCTTCATAGGTATCGAATAAAAAATCATCGGCTGTGCGATATTTCCCCAGCTTAGAGTCAAAGTGCACAGATAAACTCTTCTCATCGTCATCAAACAAATGTTTGAAAACTAGGTACTCTTCCGTGGCTGTCTTAGCCGTGTTCGGAATGGATACCCCTTTGCCAAAAGTATCAGAGGATTCTTCTGAATCATTCTCACTCTGAAATTCAACTTTGCTAGAGTCCTCTGTCGCTGGCTCTGCCTCTGCTCCTTTTATATTCCTCTTTGCATTCTTGGCTGCACTTGCCTGTATATCCGAATTTATAACACTTGTCTTGATTGCTTTTACTGTATCTTCTATACTCATAATCGCTCCCTAATATACATAACGCCAGTAAACCAGCTTTGCACTAATTACTGACGTCTTAATTATTTAAGAAGCATATTAAAATATGTTATCTAATTCTTGCAACGGAATTCCAGCTACCACTGTCATCAGAGAATGTCAGCGAGTACCCACCGTTATCTAGCGGCTCGATATACATGAATACGCTGTTGCTAAATGCGTTATCATCACCAATAATCGCATTGGTGAACACTTTCGGCAACACCTTGAATGCAATAGTACCCAACTCGGACATTGCTTTCTGCTGCAAAATTGGAATCTCCTGATTGAACTTTGAGTTCTTGACCTCTACCATTTCCTCATCCGGCTTTACCGTGAAAACAATAGATTCGTCAATCAAACTCAGCCGTTTCAAAACGTCTTTGAAGTACTGTCTGTCAAGGACGATGGCATGTGAACGATTAATCATCTTCTCATAGATTTCGTAATTCGGCATTTTGTGCTCGTATCGAACGAAAGCTACCGAATTGCCCATCTTAAAGCAAATTCTCTCGTCTGTTTTTGCATACTCAACAAGCTGCTCTGCACATACAGTACCCTTGATAAATGACAATGCACGATACGAAAGACAGAAGTTTGTGAAGTCGTCTCCGATGAAATTCCGCATCATCGTTGTAGATGACGTGCTGAATGCTACAACACTGTTCTCTCCAAATGCAAGCTTTGAATACAGGTTAGCACCGTTCTGCATCACAGGGAATAATGAAGAAACATACAACCCAATTGCAGGTACGTCAAGCTGTTTCAACACCTCCGGCACTTCCAGATTGATGCTCGATAGCATATTTGGCTTAATTGGGATGTTGTCAAGTACCCAGTTGGAGCAATACTCGTGTCCAGTGTCCACATCGGATTCCTTCACAGTTACCTTGACCTTATTCTTCACTGTTTCAAACTCTACATCAGTTACACGAGTTCTTCGTACAGATTTGAAAGTGTCAAGGAAACTGTTAAGCTCCTTACTTTTTACCTGAATCTCGGCGTATCCAGTGTCTTTGTACTCAGACTCATCAATCTCGGTGGTGTAACTACCCTCTTCGAGCTGAACCTTGTAAGTGATGATGTTATTAATGCCGATTAGTTCTACAGTATTGTCAGCTTTGTATACTCTGAAAATGACGTTTTTCAAGTCTTCCGAACTCATCGCATCTTCTACCACGGATGCCATGCTGCTAAGTACCCCACTCAGGTCTTTATAGCTGCAAGTAATTTTCATTGGTGTTCCTCCTCATGCTTTCATATTTCCTCTTAGTTATTACTGGTTGCCACCTTTAAACGAACTCCCTCCAAACATCGCTTCGAAACGAGCTACATTGCTTTCCTTCGGCGGTTCTGGCTGACTAAAACCAAATGCATTGCCTACTGCACCAGAACTCGGTGCTTTTACGAAATCATCCATCATGCTTCCACCTGTGGGTACAGATGTTGGTGTAGGTGCTACCGGAGATGTAGGTGCTGATGGAATAATAGGCTCGCCAGACGGAACACCAATCTTCGGCTTTGAACTGTGTCTAGCACTGGAATAAACTACTCCGTCATCATCGTCTTCCGTATCTACAGGTGCGGCTACACCAATCTTCGGCTTGATATGCGGTGCTTTTACCTGAAAACCAGATTTCTGCGTAGGCTGTGCAGATACCCCACTTGGTGCTACTGGCTTGACAGTTGGAGAAACTCGAACATCTTCATCCTCACCTGCACCAGTCTGCGGATTATTAAGCAACTGACTTGCTACATCTGCATACGCACTTGCATGGTTCTTTGGCTTTAAAATAGAACTTGATGGCTGAGTCTGCTCAGCTGTCGAAGTTGCTACTGGCTCTGCTGTCTGCGTCTGAGTACCCTGTACACCAGAGTTTACAACTCTCTGTGCCATCTGCTCAGCTGCCCCTGTTGAAACAGGCTTATTGAAATCTCGACTCATAATCTCCTGTTCCTGCATCACTCTATCAGTAGAAACTCCGTTGTTAGCTAGTGCTTCCTTCAGAGCTTCGTCCTGATATTCGATGCCCATTAACGCATTTGCATGAGCATAATCACCGGAATCAATAGCAGAAAGCACCGCACTCAGCTGTTGTACTTCCTTCTCCTTTTCAGCAGTGACTCTCTGGATTTCACCCTGCAATGTCTCCTGCGTAAGCTCAACTCCGTACTTCTCACTGTACTGCTCGAATAGTTCAGCACACTGAGCCTCCAGAGTCTTTCTTTTACCAATATTCTGATTGCGTACCGTATTGACCTGTGTTGACTGTTTATTCAGCCTATCAATAGTAGCTTTCAGCTGATTGATATCCATACTGTTAATGTCCATTTGCTTTTCCCAACCTTTCATAAATTTAAAGATATGCTACAAGCGAAATATTATATCGCCTGTAAATCACTCGAAATGCAATACTTTCATGAACCAAAACCAAATAGCAAGCATCAGGTTCAACCATGAAACAAACATCAAAGCTACGCTCAAAACAAGCGATTCAATAATGTTAAACTCCACATTTGTAACAGCATGCATTCCTAAATAAAAGAACAAAGCCGCAACTGCACTAAAAATAAGCACAAATGCATAACATTTTCCCTTTGTCAAACCTTTTATTTCTCGTTTGTATTTCGGTTTCTCGGACATGATAGTACCCCTCCTTTACAGCTTAGGCAAAAAACCTAGAAAACTGCAAAAAGTTTTTACACTCTATAGCCTAAGTATCCGGTTTAACATTGCATATAAGGAAGATATTGCCTGTTGATGCACTGAGATGCAAGAGATTCTCATCTGCTGGAAATACTGGTCGGAACTCGCATATACTTATATTTCAACACTTTCCAAATTGAATCTCCAATTGGTTCTATACTATCTGATAATAATTTGTTTTGTATCAGATACTCCTCAAGCTCTCTTGACACTTTCATTGCAAATGTCTTTGACATTGTATAAATGTTAGGCACGTCTACGCTATCAAGAGTACCCCAATCGCTGTACTCATGGCGAAGTCCGGCTAGGCTTATTGAATCTATCTGCTTATAGAGTTCATGCTCTCTCACATAGTTATTGAAATCTTCCTCACACATCTTTACGATACCCTGTGAAGCAAATGCATGATAACGATGTAACATAGGTGAAACAATACTGCTGATATTGCCTGCAAAATACTCGCATCTCATAGCATTTGAATTAAGGTCACTTGGAATCAAAAACTTTATGAAATGATAATCTCTATAGATTCTCTTATAGCCTGTTCCGTCATTTGCATCTCCTACTCTAAAAATAGAAAGTAGGATACACATAAAGAAATCTTCGCCTATTTTTAACAACATCGGCGTTGCCGTGCGATACCCTGAGTTTCGTGCATCAGGCATGATATACTCACTCATCGGTCTCTTGTTATAGATGCTCGGATTCAATCTGATTTGAAACTCTTCATCACCTATCCGATAATCCACAATCAACTCCAAAGAATTAGCCTCATTTGGCGTGAATTGAACATAAAAGTCTGGGATACCCCTTACCTCGTATCTGGATACCCCATTCTTCTGCCTATCAGAGATTGTGTAATAATCCTCACAGATAAAATCTGAATCCAAAAGAATATTTATATCTCTATGCAAAAGTACGCTGGATGCCAGCAAACTACTGAATCTTACTCTGCTCATATTGCCTCCTAAGTATCTAAGTATTTGAATATTCAACATTTAGATACTTAGGCTTGGCTCTCGATAACAGAACTGATTAGGCTAAATTATTGAACTCTGCTGTTATCCAATGCAATCTGCAGGTAATGAGAAGCAACACGCTTTGCATCTTCAGAAGCATTTGGAATATTGTAAACCTGAGAAATCAAGTCGCCATTTGAAATTCTGCAACACATAATCTCATCTAGCACTTCTTTTAAATTCTCCTTGCGTTCCAGTTCGGCTATTTCGTCCTCAGACATATCTTCTACGAAATCATCATCGAAAAAGATACCCTGCTCCAATGGAAATTCAACAGCTTGATAATCTGTGCAACCGTTCTCCTCGGAATATGAGAACTCAACAAACCAACAACTGTCGTAACGCTCAGCAGGTCTCGTAGGACTCCCTGCGTAAAATAAACAGCAAGTACCCCCACATTGCATCTCCGTAGCTACAATTTCCGGACTCGGCGTATGGATATGACCTGAGATGACCATGTATACACCTTGCATGTTATCCAGAGTGCTGAGTTCAATTCCATCATGGCTCTGATACCATACAGTTACACCTTGAATAGTGAAATTGTTATGTGCAAGCACAATATCAGTCGTATTGCCACCTTTTATCTTAAGTTCCTTTCGTTCACAACCATAGTCGACTAGATGAAATCTAACTTCAGGTTCTGAACGCTGTCTCTGCTCCTCTGTTCCGTAGTAATCAAAGAATCCATCACATGTCTCCGATGTTTCAAACAAACCTAGGACAGACAGGAACTCGAACTCAGGATAATCTCCGCTGTCATGGTTGCCTCGTACACAGAACAACTTCGCATATTTTGAAATGTCCTGAAAGAAACTACAAAACATAGCAAGCACTTCTCGGCTTTTAATATTACGCTCAGAAATACCAACTAAATCACCTAAGAAAACTACCGCACTCGGCTTTGTTTCCTGAACTCGGTCTCGTATTTTTGCAAGACAGTCAAAGCAATTTTTCAGATAGTTCTTATGCTTTCCTACAACTGCCCTATCAGAGATGTGCAAATCGCCTACAATCATAACACCTCTGCCAACAACAAATTGATACATAGAATCACCTCAAACAAAATAAATAATAAAATTAAACTGTTTTATATTCCAAAGCTCCAGACATAAATTAAAGCACCAAGAACTCACAAGCAATATGCAAGTCCTTGATGCTTATTTTGAATATTTGTGTGCATAAATAAAATTAAAATGAAATCAGCTGCCTTCTAAAATACCCCTCAATGCACACTCTGCACTTCTCTAGGTTTATGTACCTGTATCCTATGCGTATGAATCTTTGAAAACAACGCAGCAAACTTATGCGGCTTTTCTGCTAACTGCTCCTCTATGAGAACAGCTTCGTCAACATACTGAGCAATATTGCCATGTTCATCCTCAACTGTGTAACGAATACCCTGATTGTAGTTTCCAATTATAGAATCCATAATAGTCACACGAGTACCCCTCACCATGACTCCATTCATATTCGCCACATCATATTTCAATACCATTCTTGTATCTTTCTTGTACTTCGGCTCTGCTCCAGTTACTCTGGGAAACTCTTTAAACATATCAAACTACCTTCCTTTCACACAGGTGCAACTAACATATACTTAATCGCCACAAGACCTACTAAAATCAGCAGGTATAATACATAATTGATGATACCCCATTTTAGGTCGCCAGACGTAGTAGCCTCTTCCTGCACTGGCTTATCAATATTTATTGTGGCTTCGTCTACAGTAATGTCATCTCCATTACTTTCAATCGTGTAAAGTACAGTTCCTGCATCTGTGACATTCACATCTCTTATAACGTACTCCGTATTAGGCTCGAAAGAACAAGTCCTCGACTCCAAGGCTAGACAGACCGTTACACAGTCTCCAACCTTATACTGAGGTGTTGCTCTACACGAGCCTCTCCCTTTGTTAAGCAACACTATCATCTCCAAAATATTAACTTATTCATGTTAATATCATCTCGGAGTTTTCAACAGCGTCTTTAATTTAGTTCGTTATAAATCTGCTCCACCAATGCCTTAGAACCACTGCCATTAAAGTAAATCAGGTTGCCACCCCAGTTTATCTCCGACTGAGCTTTGTAAAGCAGCTTGTGAGAAACAAACTTCGTGCAAACTACAACGTAATCATAGCTTTTCAACTGCTTTATTTCAGTACAGCTGCAAAGTTGCTTGAAGTTCTTGAAACCAAGTTCCTTTAATCTCAGCGACAAGGCTTTATCTCCTCCGATAAAAATAAATCTGTACCCCTTTAAGAATTCCACCTTTGAATCAAAAGATACCCCTTCTTCAAGAGCGTCGATTTCTTCAGTGAAATCCATTAACTCATCAGAGCAAACTTCGTCCATCTGGGCTACTCGTGCTTGGGCTTCTTCATATAAAGCTTTGTATTTCTTAAGCTCCTTTAAAGCTTGGCTACATTCCTGCGTCTTAGCGATGTACTCATGCTCCAGTCTCTCAAGATTATCTGAAGCTTCCATTTCCCGTGCTTTTGCAGTAGCAGATTCTTCTCGAAGATTATCTACCACAGCTTGAGAACAACAGTTCAGCTTAGCTTCCAGTTCTTCATTTCTCTCCTGCAATGCATTGTTCTTTGCCTCCAATTTCTCTGCCTTGGACTGTAGAGAAACAATCTTCTTGCTCTTTGAATTGATATCATTCATTGCAATAGCAAGGCTTCTACTTAATTCGTCACGCTTAGTAGGATCAAAGAACAAACTGAACGCAATAGAAATATATCTGTAAGAGCAAAGCGGCTTTAACCGAATATTTGAAACACCTCCAACAGGAGTTACAGTAGCTGAGTTCCAACGCAAGATATTATGAGTTTTAAAAATTCTTTCCTTTGTAATATCAAGAGATTTCTGCAAAGAAGCTGTCATAATATTAGCACTTTTTACACCACGATTATATGCACGATTGATAATCTTGCTTGTTTCAGCAGTGGCTTCAAAGTTGACTTTGAATCTCTTAATATCATTCTTCAAATCTTTTCCCTGAAATGCCCCTACGTTCGATGCAAAAATCATATCCAAATCAGCCATCGAAACCAGCACCTCTCCTGACTGAAATGGTGAGATACCCTGTTCCATGCTTGTCATCATGATATTTGAATTCTTCCAGATAAAACTTGTTGCATGTCTGTCTATATCATCTACACAGACTTTCTGTCTATCACCAAGAGAATTGCTGGTCTGCAAGGCACTCAAGCTATCGTAGAGTTCCATTAAATAGTCAAGACTCGGAGTATCAATCTTCATCGATTCATAATCGGTCTTTGTGTAAAGAGTACCCGTTTCAGCCTCGTCTGATTCACCTGACTCACTGGAATCATTAGAATCAGCAATCTCGCTGGAATCACTTAATTCGTCTGCCTTTGTAATTAGTTCATCTATGTCGAAAGTATATAATCTCAAATACTTGGAATCGTCATACTTGACAATCGGTTCTTGGATACCCTTTTCATCCTTATCAACATTGGCTTCGTCATACTCGTCCAAGTAATTGATATATCTGAAGCAATAAAGCAGGTCTAGCAATGAAGTTGTAAGCTCGAACAGTGATACATCTCTGATACCAATCTGTTCATACGGCTCTTCACGCAATCTGATATAATCCTTTGTATAAATCTGTGTAAATACAAAAGATATCAAGCCACCAAAATAATCTCGATACTGTAAGAATACCTTGAAAACACCTTCCAATTTGTTCTTAACCGTTGCAACCATCAGCAAACCGTAAATCGCCTGTGCGTATATGCTGCCATCGTAAAAATTTGTCAACTCGCCAATTCGATATGCATTGGTAAAGCCACGGTCTTCACTATTTCTATTCATGTCATTCATGTAATACATAAACTCCGTGTTGCCAATAGTGGAATCCTTCACGTCGAAATCGTCTTCAGTGATGTCACATTCCTTGATAAGGCTTTCGTACACGTTCTTAGCGAGTACCCCATAGTCAGAGGTTTTCAGCCTACAAGCCATATTCAAACCTGTTGCAATCACCCAGAAATATTCCGGCATAATCTCACTCTTTGTCACAGTAGGACAACTGTAATTCTTAGAGGACAGATTAAAGAACTTATTATAGCCTTTTGAAAACTTGATATGGTCTAAATCATATCTCGGCTCGAATTCTCGATATTGCTCCAAAATTTCATCGAAAGCATCATCATCCATCTTGTTTAATACTTTTTCAAACTTCGTTGCAATGATATTTTCTCCCTCACGGGTATTGTATATTTCCTGTAATGATACCCCTGCAAAAGACTTGTCCTGAGAACTTAAAGCTCGTCTTACCAACTGGTGATAAAAATAAGAAATTGCAATTGGAGAAAACATAACTGCATCTCTCGTTGTAATATATGCAACTGTATCGTTTGAATGCTGTCTCTCCAATTCAAAGAAACTTGCACACAATCTGTTAAATCTGCCCACACCGCCTTTACGTGATACTCCAGATGCGGTATTGGTCTGCTTTCCTTTCGTCTTAACCTTCATTTTTATACTCCTTTCATATTATAGGATATAACAAGAATAATAACCTACTTGATATACCTCGTATCGACAAGTTACTCCTATATATATATAAAATAAAATTGCGTAAAAAGAGAGCTAACTTGCCAACTTTCTACGCAATTTTAGAAGTATAAAGGTATGAAAAATTTAGAGGATGTCATTAACAATAAATAAACTCAGTGAACATGACCAGAATCTATCGCTACCATAGCACCGCAGTTCTGACAAACCACATATTTCTCACCAAGCTCTTCAAGCTTGCTCCGACAAGCCTCCAGAGTATCTGAGATACCCCTCAACTGGCTGTCACAGGTTTGAATATCTTCTTCGCTCCTTTTGTAGCTCTCGATGTAAGATTCAATCTTACTTAAAAATTCGAGTCGCTCAAGACCAATTGTGCTGCACTCCGGAATATCTGGAATGCTCTTTAATTCATCAAGACTTGACTGAATAGAAATCAAGGCTACGAGCTGCTTGTTATCAATCTTTTTCGTCTCAGGAATATTCGGAATAGAACTTAATTCAAATACTTTTGAAGATAATACCCCAAGCTCGGAGATTCTGGATGTATCTAAAATAGGAACTTCCGGAATATCGGGAATTTCCTGAAGATTTTTCATGGAATTAGCACAAAGACCTAGCCCAGTCAAGCGTTCTTCACTTATATCAAGGTTTTCATCATGCTCTCGCAATGCCTGTATAAACTCCGCTGATACACCTCGACTGCTCTTAATCTGTCTCTTGTAGATATCAAGTTCTTGGTCTGCTGAACGAATGTCAGCATTCAGTTTATTCTTATCGGCATTCAGCATTTCACTTGCGACAGTAATCTCTTCTGAACGCAACGCCTCGTTCAATGCACTATAGTTCTCGCTGCCTGTTGTTTCAACTAGTAACTGCTTCTCGAAACAGCTTCTTGAGTTTACATTCCATTTGTCACACTTGATAAGTCCAAGATACTCCTGAACAGGCTCTGGCACTTCTCGGATTTTGGAAAGTACCCCATTTAGCTTAGTTGTGAAAATACACTTATTATCTTTGTAGATTTCATAAAGCCCTTGCCCGTTAATATACTTATCTCTCAGGATAAAAACACCATCATCAAAATAAGCAATTACACGGAAATATTCTTCTCCGTCTTGAATGAATCCGGTCTGAGCCGTGGGTTTGATATTGAAAAACAAAACGTCTAATGCACGAAGCATAGCTGACTTGCCAGAATCGTTGTATCCCTTGATATTGATGATGTTTCTTTCATCAAATTCCACCTTGCCATGCTTGATAGACATGAAATTCCAAACTTCCCATGCAACAAGCTTACTTGTATACTGACTCGTGCGAAACTCGGCACTTCTCGTCTGATAATCTACTTCAACAGACTGCGTCTGCACTAAAGACATTTGCAAAACCTCCAATCAAATCAATATAAACAAAAATAAATCCTGATTAGTACCCCTAGGCTCTGTATTCAAATCAAAAGAAAGAGTCGGCTGACGAGCATCAACCGACTCAGGCAAATATTAGGAGTTCCCACCAATCATGATTAGAACGAATTGTCGATATCGACAGCTTCAATCTCAGTGAAAGATGAAAAACACTGAAATCAAAACTGCCGAGATAATGAAGAATGGAATAGAATGCCTACTCTATGCACAGAATGCATCCTGAATAAAAAATCGGAAAAAATTCGTGTACGTAAACGAAATCAAGCTGCAATTTAGGCACTCTTTCATAAAACAGATACCCGTTTAAGCATCTGTCCCATGAAAGAGCGTCTAAGACGCTCAAATGACAATAGGATACAAAAAAGTGATAAAAAAAGTGTGTGCCAGAGTGCTTTTTAACACTCTGACAAGTACCCAAACCTCGAAGTAACTCGGCGATATTAAAGGCTAAGGTACTTGTCAGAGCATTCAAAATAAATCTGAATGCACTGAAATAACGGAAGTCACAAAATTATAAAGAAAACAAACAAATGGACGGCATCTTCAGCTTAGATGCCCTGACAAGCATACTACATGAGTCGAAGTAATATACTCGCCAGAGAACCTAAAGTCTCTCATGAATCAGTATGTTCGGCACTAAGGAGAGGGTAAGTGCCCTATTAAATATCTGCATCTTGCTGATTTACAAATTTATAAGCAAAATCAGACACTTAATAAGGAACTTACAAACTCTGAGCTGTAAGTTCCATTATATGAAACACACATATCCTTAATTAGAGTACCCGATTGAGGAAAAGTACTCTAGTAAGAACTTAATTAGATATCATAAAATATAACCTCTGGAATTACATAATACGTATCTAGCCCTTATTAAGTTCTTACTAGAGGGCTTTTACACCCTCTAGGTTGTATCACATCTCTAAACAAAGGACTGGTATCACATTGTAAGATGCTCTTATGAAAGCTAAATCTGTAAACTTAGCCCTCATAAGAACATCCAAACGGCAGAATGGACGCTCTTAAATTTTGTAAAAAAGTAATAGCATTGGGTGACTCTCGATACGGAGAATCGATGTAAGCCATCCATTGAACCATTGAAACAAAGTATCAATGACTCAATGGGTAACTTAAACGATGTGCTAGTACCCTCTGTTGGTAATTGGAACTTTTTGAGATTAAACTCCCAAGCAGATAAGCATATGCCGTGGAACAGGTGGCAACTTATCTGCTTGGGAATTAACTCTCATACTATAAGAACTATATAAATGAAAGTCAATTCCAAAAACACATAAAAAGGGAAAATTGAATGGCAACCAACCATCTTGCTAAACTGTGAATCTCATGATTAACAGTCTCACAAATTGCACATTGATACTCAGAACGAGTAGCTGAGTATCTTATGAACACCCAGTTGAAATAAGACACAAAACGCTGGATGCTCATAAGATACCCCGTGATTGCTCACAGAGTATCCAAAAAAGGATGTAAATGATATGTTTGCTGTATATAATCGCATCTCACGCCATATAAGAAACATATCGCAAATGGCAGATACCAAGTCGAGATACCTATTAAGGACATACCATCGTTATATGCCCTTAAGAAGTATCTCGATTAACTAGTAATAATCGAGATACTGAATTCAGACTAGAGTCTGACCGCATTCATAGCCATATTGCAGACTAGACTGTATTAATCGGTGGTAATTCCGACCTGCGGAACACCAGACGGAACTACTGCAGATACCCCTACCTGCGGTACTTCGGTAGCTCCAAAAGCCTTCAGAGCATCTTCAGCACCCTCAATAGAACCAACAGCACCCTGTGCAGTCTGAGCGTTCGGAGCAAGCTCGAACATAGCAAGCTTATCTCTTGTGGACTTCATGATTTCATCACAAGCAACCTTCTGCTCCTCGCCGTCACGAAGAACATTGTCAACAACTACTTCCATAGCCTTTGCAGGTGTCCACGGTTCAGTCAGTGCATCGAACTGACGTGCAACTTCATCGTAGCTTGCATTCATGGACTTGTAGCCTACCTTGAGTGACTGAGCAGAATGCATCTTGTCATGCTTTCCAGTCGGGTCATCATACTCATAATTCAGAACTGCCCACAGTCCTGCAGGACTGTCCGGAACAGTATCATCATCTGTAGTTACAGTATCCAAAGCGGCGAGCCATTTCTCGTTATAAGTCTTTTCCGCTACAGTGTACCACTGAACGGAATAAATCAGATTGCCATCTGCATCTTTCTTCGGTGTTGTAGTCTTCTTGCCGTCCGGCTTCTCCTCACACTCAACAACTACAATCGGGAAAGTAACATAAGTGCGTCCTGCACGGACAGCCATACCTTCCTTGCACTTCTGCCAATCTGCTTTGTAAGTCTCACGAGTGGATTCATCGTCCGGATTACCGCCCTTGCTGCGAACAATCTGACTATACTCAGCGTTCACCAAATCCCAGACTTCACTTACAGAGTCGCAGAACGGACAACTGCCATCCAATCCGAGAGCATCGCTCACAATACCCGAAGTACAACGGATACGGTAGAACTCTCTGCCTCTCAGACGGCAATCGTGTGCTGCAAATTTGTCCATCTGCATAATCATAGAACCATCTGGGGCTTGAACAACGTGATTCGGGATATACGCCAGAACCTTGGTATTTACCGGAACTTCGAATACCGGAAAGTCGGGGTCGTAAGTTCTCTGTCTTACAGCCTTACCAGTCTGCTGTGCGGATGCCTCCAGCACATGACTCAGTTCATCAGCATTCAGTTTCTTCGGCTTCGGTCTTTTCAGTGGCATAATAATTTCCTCCTTGATGTTCAAGCATCATACTCAATCGTAAGAGTACCCCAACTTCCGAGATCGTATTAAGCTTGAAACACTTTTAAAATTTAGATTTCATAACATACGATTACATCAATTTTTCAATCTCAGTTCCCATCAGAGCCATACTATGTATACCTAGGACAGACTCCTGAACACAGTAAAGCGAGATTTGCAAAACTAAAAATCAAAAATACTTTGAATAAAAACTGGTTACGATATGCATCGCTTTTGGACAACTAACAATATATGCTAATGTCAAACCAAGTTAAGCACATCTGCGGTGGGTACTTTTTGCTCACCTTTCGGCGAGTACTTTATGATAAACCCCTGCGAAAACCGCAAAGGAAAATCAACAAGAAAAGAAGTAAAATAAATTTACATTTTATACGCCCAAGCTCGTTTCAAAACTTGAACGAAACTAAAACTCTCTCGCAACTTTCAGAACCAACTGAAAATTTTTGCGAAAAACATTTACATCAACTATAGCAGCACTCAGCAGTAAACTCAATGCAAAGACCTATATCAGCTCATATTCTCCTTTGGCAAACTGCTGCCAGAAATCTGAGTAATCTGTGATACAGCTCCATCAAATACAGAATCACAAATGCCTGCTATAACCTCATCAGACGTAAGTACATACTTATCTCCATCTTGCTTTACTGTAAATAAATATTCAGCAGTAATATCTGGATAGTCAGAATACCCTATCGTCTGATTGACATATTGACTAACTGAAATCATGGATACCCCATGTACGTTTAAGAACTGAGTCATCTCATATGAATATCTTAAATAATATTCAAACAACTCGTTGTTGTCTGGCACAGTTAAAGTCACATAGCAATAATAAAGTCCGTCTTTGTAAACAATATCGTTTACTCGGTTTAATTTAATCTTTGAAG
>ERZ773131.1268-NODE-1268-length-18739-cov-13.131610_pt1 | contig 18739 bp, 10 predicted proteins | sample MGYA00511082_ERZ773131 | MGnify/ENA primary metagenome ERZ773131 (study PRJEB29015, sample SAMEA2737813) | human gut metagenome | biome: human gut; feature: human-associated habitat; material: faeces | place: China | collected 2012 ... | reverse complement strand
CGCGGCCTTTTTCCAGTGCAGAGCGCCCTTGCCGGCGGCCTTGGACAGCACAGAAGTAGCGGCCACCAGGGCCTCGCCGGCCTGGGCCTTGTCGTTGCCCTGCAGGGCGACGCGCACCTGCTTGACGGCGTTCTTCACCCTGGTACGGGCGGCGCGGTTGCGGCTGGCGCGTTGCAGGCTCTGCTTGTGACGTTTAAGGGCAGACTTATGGTTAGCCACGGTGTTCCTCCGCTCAGTTTAAAATGCTTCAGGCTTGCCGGGCAAGCCATGATGGCGTGTTATTGTCGCCCGATGGCGAATTGGTGCTGTTAGCACAGTAAAAAGGACCTGTCAAGAGCTCCCGCCCACAGCCGCTTGCGGCCAACGCCCTGCCACTGCCCGGAAGCGGCCTCCCTGAAAGACTCGCGTCCTCCAGAGAAACAGGACGACGGCCGCCGCCTGGGCAGAGAAGCAAGGCCAGCCCCCTTGGGAGACGCTTGCCTGCGCAGCCGTCAGAAGGACGCCGCATCAAGTGCCTACTGCTGCAGGGCGGCAAAATCCGCCAGCCGGGCAAAGCGGGAACCCAAGGCCCGCAGCATGGCCAGACGGTTGCGGCGCATACGCCGCCAGATCTCAGCCAACTGGCTGCGCTTTTTGCGGCGCACCGGGGCAGATTTTTGTTCGTTCATTGCGCTGCGCCTACTTATTTGTACTGAGACTTGATGCGGGGATCGATAAAGGCGTACAAAATGTCGATGAGCAGGTTGACCAGGCTGAAGATGATGGCAAAGGTGATCAGGCAGCCCAGTACCACCGGCTCGTTTTTCTGGTTGATGGCGTTGATCATCAGGGTACCCAGACCGGGCAGGGAGAACACGGTTTCGTTGACCACTGCGCCGCCCAGCAGCGTACCGATCTGCAGGCCGATGACCGTGATGACCGGAATCATGGCGTTGCGCAGCACATGCTTGAACATGATCTCGCTGGAGCTCAGGCCCTTGACGCGGGCCAGCTTGATATAATCGCGGGTCAGCTCGTCCACCATGTAGCGGCGGGTCCACAGAGCGTAGCCTGCGATAGACGCCAGCGACAAGCAGACGATGGGCAGCACGCTGGACGGGCCGACATTACGGGTGGAGTACAGCGTGGGGAAACCCAGGTATTTGGAGCCGAAGACCAGCACCAGCGAATAGGAGACCAGAGAAGGCACAGCGTTGACGAAAACGGTGTAGGCCGTGCCGATCCAGTCAAAGACCTTGTCCTTGAAGGCGGTCTGCAGGATGCCCAGCATGATGCCCACCAGCAGAGAGATGCCGGCGGAGATCAGGCCGAGGCGCATGGAGACGCCGAATTTCTTGCCGATCACCTTCACGACAGAAGCGCCATTCTGGATGCGGCGGGAAGTGCCGAAGTCCAGATGGAGCAGGTCGTTGTAGAAGTGCAGCAGCTGGGTGCCGATGGGGTCGGTCAGACCGGCGGCTTCCAGCGCGGCGTATTTCTGCTCTTCGGTAAACTTCATGAGCTGTTCTTCCGTGAAGTAGTAGTCCGTAGGCAGGCAGCGCATCAGCAAAAAGACGATGGTTGCGATCAATAAGATCGTGACGAGCGACTGAGCCAGCCGCTTGACGGTGTATTTTAACATGATAACCAAACCTTTATAAAATAATCATCAGGCTTTGGTTGCTGCATTGAAAGCAGCGGAGAAAGCCTCGTACTCCTCGGTGGTGTAGCCGTCGCCCTGACGGGTCTCCCAGTTGACGGCCTTGTAGTTGCAGGGACCGTACATGGCGTTGATCTTGGTGTACTCGTTGACGTGGGTCAGGCACCAGAGCACCTCGTACAGGCAGGGGATGCACAGTGCGTTGTTCAGCATGGAAGCCTCAGCCTTTGCGAATGCGGCATAGCGTGCATCGGTATCGGTGACGATGGCCTTTGCCTCAGTGACCAGATCGGTGAACTCCTGATAATCAGCCAGCAGGTCCTTCTGGTAATCCTGAGGATCCTTCTCAACGGCTGCGATCCAGGAGGTGGTCTGAGCGTAGTAAGCGTTGTCGTCGCTCAGGACTTCCTGACCCAGGAAGTTGACGGGGTCGCCGAAGTCAGCGCCCCAGCCGTTCTGCAGGATGGAGTGCAGCTGGACGTTACGGACTTCCTTATAAAGAGAAGAGACGTAGGTGCCGATGTCCAGCACGACGAAGTCATCGCCCAGACTGTCGGAGAAGCACTGCTTCAGAACGGTGGCGGTATCCAGAGCAGTGGTGTCGCCGCTCTTGATGTAGTGGTAGCAGTGGACGGGGAAGGTGACGCCGATAGCGCTCAGCTCTTCCATGGCCTGCTTCTTCAGGTCAGCGATGTCGCCGCCGTTGTCGCGGAGGCGGATCATGGTCTTGCCGTCGTAAGACTGACTGTCGAAGCCCATCTCCTTGGCGACCAGAGTGGTGTACTCCTCACCCTTGGTGTTGTAGCAGACACCGGGCATGGTGTAGTAGTCGTTCTCGCACTTCAGGGGGTTGATCTTGTTGGTGCGGGCGTAGTAGTTGGTGAAGTCGATGCCCTTGTAGAAGCACTGACGGAATGCGCGGTTGGAAACAGCCTTGTTCCAGTTCTCGTCCAGATTGCCGTTCTCATCCTTGCGCTGGAAGTTCAGGTGCATCTGGAAGCTGAACTTGGTGGGGCGCTTCTCGCACAGGAACTTGTTGTGCTTGTTGTTGGGGTCGGAGGTGATGGTGGTCAGGTTGGACTCGGTCAGGTCGATGTTATCGACCTCGCCGTTCTCGTACAGCTGCAGGCCCATGGACAGGTCGGGGATCATGGTGATGGTGTGATGCTCGAAACGGGTGCAGTCGTTTGCGGCGTAGTAGTTGGGGTTGGGGATGAAGCTCTTGGTGTTCTGCTGGATGTACTCCTCGATGAGGTACGGACCATTGTACCACATGGTGGAGTAATCGCAGGAGCGGAAGCCATCGATGCCCAGCTCGTTGATGAGGTCCTCAGAGGCGGGGTAGAAGCTGTTGTAGGCAACGACAGTGTCGAAGTAGGGGCAGGGGTTCTTGCAGGTGAAGACCAGAGTGTAGTCGTCCGGTGCCTCGACGCCGACACCGGCAGCCAGCATATCCTCGTAGGTCATGTCAGCAGCAGCGTCGCCCTTGTCCTTGGTCAGGTCGTAGTACTCAGCAGCGCCCACGACGGTCTCAGAGGGCATGGAGGTGTTGAAGGCCTCGTTCTTGAGCGCGTTCAGGACCCACTCAAGACCCACGAGGAAGTCCTTGGAGGTCAGGTGAGACTTGACCTCGCCGTTGACGTCGCACCAATCGACATCGTCGCGCAGGTGGAAGGTCCAGACGGTGGAGTCCTCGTTGTGCTCCCAGCTGGATGCGATGGCGGGGGCTGCCTTGCCGTAGCAGTCGAAGCTCAGCAGGCCGTCCCAGCAGTTGGTGGTGACGTTCAGGTCGGAAGCGGACTGGCTGTACAGGAAGTTCCAGGTCTCCAGCTCACGGTTGGCAGTCTCGAAGGAGACGTAATCGGTGATGGCGTCGGCTGCAGGTGCAGCTGCGCCGGAGGCAGCACCGGAGGTGCTGGCAGCAGTGCTGCTGGAAGAACCACCGCAAGCGGCCAGGATGCTTGCAGCGCCCACGACGCCGGAAGCCTTGAGGAAGCTGCGGCGGCTGATGGAATGAGACTCAAAATTTGCGTTCATTGTGTTTTCCTCCCAATTATTCTTTCGTGTCTCGGCTCTATGGCGCAGGGTACCTTGCCCTGCCGATTTCCCACTCCTACGAGATTATCTGCCCCTCTGTATTACCAGAGAATACAAAAGAGCGCAGAAACAGACCCCTCTGTCTGCGCCTGTGCTCCTCCCGTAAAATCCTTAACACGACATATATTGTACCATCGAAATAAATGGTTGTCAATGGAATGGAAATCGCTTTTTCTTCTAAAAGAAAGCCGTACCCTGCATAGAGATGAAATAAATTTACTTTACTGTGATGAAGAGTGACGAAAATAAGATAAACAGGCCCAAAAACAAAACAACGGGAGCTGTTCTTGGGTTAAGAACAGCTCCCGTGTGTGGGATACAGGCCGGAAGCAGGAACTCCCGGCGGAAAAGAGTTAAGAAAAAGTTAAGATTTTGCGGCGTCGAAAGCCTTGGCAAACTCCTCGTACTGAGCGGTGGTGTAGGCGTCCTCGCTGGTCTCCCAGTTGACGTACTTGAAGTTGCAGGGGCCGAACATGGCGTTGATCTTGGTGTACTCGTTGACGTGGGTCAGGCACCAGCGGACATCGTAGTAGCAGGGGACAGCCAGCGAGTTGTTGATCATGTAGGCCTCGGCCTTTGCGAAAGCCTCATAGCGGGCGTCGGTGTCGTCCACGATGGCGTTGGCTGCGTTGACCAGGTCGGTGAACTGTTCAAACTCGTCTACCAGCTCCTTCTGGTAATCGGCGGGATCCTCCGCCACCAGCTGGATGTTGGAGTAGTTGACGGCGTAGTAGGCGTTGGAGTCGTGCAGGATCTCCTGACCCACAAAGTTGACGGGGTCGCCGAAGTCTGCGCCCCAGCCGTTGATGACGAAGCCGTGGAGCTTGGGGATGCGGACTTCCTTTGCAAGGCTGGAAACGTAGGTGCCGAGCTCCAGCTGGATGAAGTCGTCGCCGAAGCTGTCGGTGAAGCACTGCTTCAGAACGGTGGCGTTGTCCTGAGCAACGGTGTTGCCGGCCACGAAGAAGAAGGGCGCCTTGACCGGGAAGGTGACGCCGATGGCGGTCAGCTCATCCATGGCCTGCTTCTTGAGGGCGGCGATGGAGTCGGCGGTGGACTTGCGCAGATGGACCATGGTCTCGCCGTCATACTTCTCGCCGTCGATGCCCAGCTCCTTGGCCACCAGATCAACATAATCGGTGCCTTTGGAGTTGTAGCAGACGCCCTTCATGGTGTAGTAGTTGTTCTCACACTTGAGGGGGTTGATCTTGTTGAAGCGTGCGTAGTAGGGAATGAGGTTCAGGCCCTCCTGGAAGCAGCGGCGGAATGCCCGGTTGGCCACGGCCTTGTTCCAGTTCTCGTTGGGGGTGCCGTCGGAGTTGAGGCAGTAGAAGTTGAAATGGAAGTCGTAGGCGTACTTGGTGGGGCGCTTCTCACAGAGCTGGTCGTTGTAGGCGTTGGAAGTGTCGGAAGTGATGGTGGTCAGGGTGCTCTCGCTCAGCTCCAGCTCGTCCAGCTCACGGTTCTGATACAGCTGGTAGCCCACGGTCAGGTCGGTGATCATGCTCAGGGACACGCGCTCGAAGCGGCTGCACTCGTCTGCCGCATAATAATGAGGGTTCGGGATGAACCGCTTGGAGTTGTCGGCCACAAATTCCTCGATGAGGTAGGGGCCGCAGCACCACTGCTGGGTGTAGTCCACGCCGCGGAAGCCCTCGACGCCCAGCTTTTCCACCAGAGCCGGGGGTGCCGGATAGCAGCAGACGTAGGAAGCCACGGTGTCGAAGTAGGGGCAGGGATTTATACAGGTGTAGACGACGGTGTAATCATCCGGTGCGTCGATGCCGACGCCTGCGGCCAGCATATCTTCGTAAGTAAGGGCTTCGCCTGCGGCGTCATCCATTCCGTAAGTCTTGTCGTAGTAGTCGGCTGCGCCCACGACGGTGGTGGAGGGCATGGAGGTGTTGGCGGCCTGATTCTTCTTTGCGTTCAGCACCCACTCGAAGCCCACGAGGAAGTCTTTGCTGGTCAGGTGGTCCTGCACCTCGCCGTTCATGTCCACCCAGTCCACGTCGTCACGGAGGTGGAAAGTCCAGACAGTGGAGTCCTCGTTGTGCTCCCAGCTCTTAGCCAGAGCCGGCACAGGCTTGCCGTAGTTGTCGAAGCTGATAAGACCGTCGATGATGTTGGTCGTCACGTTGAAGTCGATGGCCTGCTGGCTGTAGAGCATATTCCAGCTCTCGATCTCACGGCCGGAAGTCTCGTAAGTAAACAGCTCACTCAGGCCCTTGCTGGAAGCAGCTGCACCGGAAGAAGCCGACGAAGCACTGGCTGCGGTGCTGGAAGAAGAGCCGCCGCAGGCAGCCAGCAGACCGGCTGCGCCAACAGCGCCGGCACCCTTGAGGAAGCTGCGGCGGGTGATGGTGTGAGACTCAAAATCGTGGTACATATTCTTTCCCTCCTGTAATGACTGGTACGGCTCTGCGTTTCCCAAATCCCTACCCTGTCCATACTGCTTTACCTTCCCACAAGGTCTGGAAGCCGTCTTCATAACCATTGTACGCCGTCTGAACGGTCTTTTTGCTCACATACTGCGTTGCTCTCCCTTGCAATCCGTCAGGATTGCTGCGGAAAATCGCCTTGTCTGTGGGCAAAAATCCTCGCCTATCCGGCGCACTCTGGCCATGAACCCGGCTTCAAAAGGGTACAAAAAGGGCGCAGAGACAGATTTTATTGATCTGTTTCTGCGCCATTGCAGAACCCGTATCGATTGCAGATATTCTATCATCCCACAGGCGGGAAGTCAAGAAAAACCACTCTGGTACGGATTGAATCTTATTGATTCAGCAAACACATAAAAATGAAAATATTTCATGTGCCGACTGAAATGGAATGGCTGTTCGCGCCGGATCAGCCCTGAGAAGCCTGCTCGAATGCCTTGGCAAACTGCTCGTACTGGACGGTGGTGTAGGCCTCTTCGCTGGTCTCCCAGTTGACGGCCTTGTAGTTGCAGCTGCCGTACATGGCGTTGATCTTGCTGTACTCGTTGGCGTGGGTCAGGGACCATGCGACGTCGTAGTAGGTGGGGCTGACCAGCACATTCTCCAGCATATAGGCCTCAGCCTTGGCGAAGGCCTCGTAGCGGGCGTCGGTGTCGTTGACGATGGCGCTGGCGGCATTGACCAGATCGGTGTACTGCTCGAAAGCATCCATCAGGTCCTTCTGGTAGTCGGCAGGAGCCTCAGCCACCCGGGCGATGTTGGAGTAGTAGTGTGCGTAGTAGGCGTTGTCATCGTGGAGAATCTCCTGACCGAGGAAGTTGACGGGGTCGCCGAAGTCGGCGCTCCAGCCGTTGATGACAAAGCTCTGGAGCTGAGGAGTGCGGACCTCCTGGGTCAGGCTGGAAACGTAGGTCTGGACGTCCAGCTTGATGAAGTCATCGCCGAAGCTGTCGGTGAAGCACTGCTTCAGGATGGTGGCGTTGTCCAGTGCGGAGGTGCTGCTGGCGATGATGAAGTAGGTGGCCTTGACGGGGAAGGTGACGCCGATGGCGCTCAGCTCCTCCATGGCCTGCTTCTTCAGGGCGGAGATGTCGCCGCCGTTGGCACGCAGGCGGATCATGGTCTCGCCGTCGTACTTCTCAGCGTCGAAGCCCATCTCCTTGGCCACCAGAGTGGTGTACTCAACGCCCTGCGTGTTGTAGCACAGGCCCTTCATGGTGTAGTAGTCGTTCTCGCACTTCAGGGGGTTGATCTTGTTGTAGCGGGAGAACCATGCCTTCAGGTTCAGGCCGCGGTAGAAGCACTGACGGAAAGCGGTGTTGGCGATGGCCTTGTTCCAGTTCACATCGGGGGTGCCGTCGGCGTTGTTCTTCTGGTAGTTGAAGTGCATGGCGTAGGCAGTGGGGCGGGCGCGCTTCTCACAGAGCTGGCTGTTGTACTCGTTGTTGGGGTCGGAGGTGATGGTGGTGATGGTGCTCTCGTTCAGGTCCATCTCGTCCAGCTCGCGGTTCTGGTAGAGCTGGAATGCGATGGCCTGATCGGAGATCATGGTCACGGTCAGACGCTCGAAGCGGCTGACGTTGGCAGCATCGTAGTAGTGGGGGTTGGGGATATAGCTCTTGGTGTTGCCCTGGATATACTCCTCGACGATATAGGGGCCGCAGTACCACATGTTGGTGTTGTCGCAGCCACGGAAGGTCTCGATGCCCAGCTCGTCGATCAGCACCTGAGAGGCGGGGTAGAAGCTGGTGTAGGAGGCCACGGTATCAAAGTAGGGGCAGGAGTGCTTGCAGGTGAATACCAGAGTGTAGTCGTCGGGAGCCTCGATGCCCACGCCTGCGTCCAGCATATCCTGATAGCGCAGGTCGGCGGCTGCAGCGCCCATATCCTTGGTCTTCTCGTAGTACTCCTCAGCGCCCACGATGTACAGGGTGGGCATGGAGGTGTTGTTGGCCTCGTTCTTGGAGGCGTTCAGCACCCACTCCAGACCGACCAGAAAATCGGTGGCGGTGATGTGCTCCTTCACCTCGCCGTTGCAGTCCACCCAGTCCACATCGTCGCGCAGGTGGAAGGTCCAGACGGTGGAGTCCTCGTTGGCCTCCCAGCTGGTGGCGATGGCGGGCACCAGCTTGCCGTAGCAGTCGAAGCTCATCAGGCCGTCCCACAGGTTGGTGACGACGTTGGCGTCGGTGAGGGTCTGGCTGTACAGCATGTTCCAGCTCTCGATCTCACGGTTGGCAGACTCCCAGGAGATGTACTCCTTGAGGGGGGTGGCACCGGTGGAGTTGGGGGCCTGTGCGCCGGAAGCAGCCGTGCTGCCGGAGTTGTTGGACTTGCTGCCGCCGCAGGCGGACAGCAGGCCGGCGGCACCCACGACGCCGGCGCCCTTCAGGAAGCTGCGGCGGGTGATGTTGCGGGACTCAAAATCGATGTTCATTGAGATATGCTCCTCCGAGATATTGTTTTCCTTTTTTCCTATCCTAAATGCAAAAAACGGCGCGCTCCGGGTGCCAAAAACGCACAAAGCGCCCGGGACCGCACCTTTCGTATTCTAACATTGTGGGCAAAAGAAGTCAATGACATACAGCGCTGAAATAGAAACAAAATGGTAACGGATGCTTTTTTCTGAAAAATGACGGCAAAAAAACGGTAAAGAATGGAAAGAAGTCATACCTTTACAAGATGACGAATAGATACAACGAAAGTTGGAAAACGCAAAGCGGCTATCTTTTTTCATAAAATCATGCTACAATAAAAAAGAATGTTACTTCTATAAAAGGAGCGTCCTTGGATGAAAAAGCTGGTTTCGATGTATCAAAAATATATGTTCCGCCCCATTCTGTATAAATCTGTCACCCGGGTGTCGGTGGTGGCTGTGCTGATGCTGCTGTGGGACCGCTACGTCAGCGACGGCACTTTTACCATGTGGCAGGCCCCGGCCCTGCTGCTGGGCGTCGTGCTGCTGATGTGGGCGTGGGTGAACTACCTCCGTCTGGACGGTGTGACCATCCATCATCTGGGCGAAGAGTTTAAGGATATGGGCAAAAAGAAGAAGTTCCACTCTACCAAGTCCATCGTGGACTTTGCCGATGAGCGCATCGTCTCCTTCGAGGAGCTGGAACCGGAAGAGCGCACCTATTGCAGCATGCTCTCGAATCTCATCCTGGGCGGGGCGCTGCTCATCATCGGCCTCATCGCAGGCGCAGTGTGAGGGCAGCGGACATGGCAGAAAAAAGCGAAAAACAGCTGGTGGTGGGCATCCTTGCCCATGTGGACTCCGGCAAGACCACCCTCTCCGAGGCAATGCTCTACCGCGCGGGCAGCATCCGCAAGCTGGGCCGGGTGGATAACAAAGATGCCTTCCTCGACACCGACACGCTGGAAAAGGCGCGTGGGATCACCATCTTTTCCAAGCAGGCCCTGCTGAAAACGGGAAGTACGAATATCACCCTGCTGGACACCCCCGGCCATGTGGACTTTTCCACCGAGACGGAGCGCACTTTGCAGGTGCTCGACTACGCAGTGCTGGTCATCAGCGGCACCGACGGCGTCCAGAGCCATACCGAGACGCTCTGGCGTCTGCTGCGGCGGTATCATATCCCGACCTTCGTGTTCATCAATAAAATGGACCTGCCCGGCCCGGGCAAAGAGGCGCTGCTGAGCCAGCTTTCCCACCGTCTGGGCGACGGATTCGTGGATTTCGGCGCAGAGCAGGCCGAACGGGACGAGGCACTGGCCCTCTGCGACGAGCGCCTGATGGAAAAGATGCTGGACGCGGGCAGCCTGACGGCGGAGGACATCATCCCGGCCATCGCCCGGCGGCACGTCTTTCCCTGCTGGTTTGGCGTGGCCCTGCAGAGGGAGAATGCCGGCGGACTGCAGGGTGTGGACGAGCTGCTGGCCGGCCTCGACGAATACACCCGCGCCGCCCCGGCGCTGGAAGCTTTCGGTGCGCGGGTGTTCAAAGTCTCGCAGGATGAGCGGGGCGAGCGGCTGACCTGGCTGCGCGTCACCGGCGGTGAGCTGAAAGTCAAAGCCCAGCTCACCGGCGAAGCGGACGGCGAGCCCTGGGCCGAAAAGGCCAACCAGCTGCGGCTTTACTCCGGCGCAAAATATACGCTGGCAGAGGCCATCGGCCCGGGGCAGGTCTGCGCCGTCACCGGACTGACCCGGGCGAAGCCCGGCACCGGCCTCGGGGCCGAGCGGGACAGTGACCTCCCGGTGCTGGAACCGGTGCTGAGTTACCGGGTGTGTCTGCCCGAGGGCGCGGATGTTCATGCCGCATTGGGCAAGCTCCACCGTCTGGAAGAGGAAGAACCTCAGCTCCATGTCGTCTGGAACGAGACGCTGGGAGAGATACACGTCCAGCTCATGGGCGAGATTCAGCTCGAGGTGCTCAAGAGCCTGCTGGCCGAGCGGTACGGGCTGGACGTGGAGTTCGACTCCGGCGGCATATTATATAAGGAAACCATCACCGAGGCCATCGAGGGCGTGGGCCATTATGAGCCTCTGCGCCACTATGCCGAGGTGCATCTGAAGCTCGAGCCGCTGCCCCGGGGCAGCGGGATGCAGTTTGCCGCCGACTGCCGGGAGGAAGAGCTGGACAAAAACTGGCAGCGCCTCGTGCTGACCCATCTGGAAGAAAAGCAGCACCTCGGCGTCCTCATCGGCGCGCCGCTGACGGATATGAAGATCACCCTCATCGCGGGCCGCGCCCATCTCAAGCATACCGAGGGCGGCGACTTCCGGCAGGCCACCTACCGCGCCGTGCGGCAGGGCCTCATGATGGCAAACCAGATCAAAAAGACCCAGCTCCTCGAGCCGTGGTATTCCTTCCGGCTGGAAGTGCCTGCGGAGAACATTGGCCGCGCCATGAGCGACGTCCAGCGGATGGAGGGCAGCTTTGACCCGCCCGAGACCGCCCCCGACGGCCAGACCGCCACCCTCACCGGTTTTGCACCGGTGGCTGCCATGCGCAGCTACCCCATGGAGGTGGTGAGCTACAGCCGGGGCAGGGGACATCTGAACCTGACGCTGGACGGATACCGCCCCTGCCACAACGCGGCGGAGGTCATCGCGGCAGTGGGCTATGAGCCGGAGCATGATTTGGATAACCCGGTCGATTCGGTCTTCTGCTCCCATGGCGCGGGCTTTGTGGTGCCGTGGGAGCAGGTGCGCAGCCATATGCACGTGGACAGCGGCTGGGGCCACACCGCCCCGACAGCAGAAGAAACCGCGGCCCGTCCACGCCGGATGGCGGCTTATCGCGCCACGCTGGAAGAGGACGCCGAACTGCTGAAAATTTTTGAGCGCACCTACGGCCCCATCAAACGCGACCCGCTGGCGGCGTTCCGCCCGGTGCAGAAGCGGGAGCGGCCCGATTTCGCCGCCGAGCAGTGGGAGATCGCCCCCGAATATCTGCTGGTGGACGGCTACAACATCATCTTTGCGTGGGACGAGCTGAACGCCCTTTCCAAGGAGAGCCTCGACGCCGCCCGCCACCGGCTGATGGACATTCTCTGCAACTATCAGGGCTTCAAAAAGTGCGTCCTCATCCTCGTGTTCGATGCCTACCGTGTGCCGGGCAGTCCCGGCAGCATCGAGCAGTACCACAACATCCACGTTGTCTACACCAAAGAAGCCGAAACGGCGGATATGTTCATCGAGCGCGTCACCCACGAGATCGGCAAAAACCGCCGGGTGCGGGTGGCGACCTCCGACGGCATGGAACAGGTCATCATTCTGGGCCACGGCGCCCTCCGCGTCTCGGCCCGGATGTTCCACGAAGAGGTGCAGGACGTGGAAAAAGAGATAAGGCGCTGCATTCAGGGGGAGGCGTGAGCATGGCACCCGAAATTACGGCTGAATTTGTCTGGTCACATATTCCAAAACGCCCGAGGGAGAGCAACAAGGGCAGTTTCGGCGCGGTGCTGGCTGTGGCGGGAAGCGCCTGCTACCGCGGTGCGGCGTCGCTGACCGTCGAGGGCGCTCTGCGCACCGGCGCAGGCATCGTCACACTGGCAAGCGTCGAGCCGGTGTTGGCGGCGGTGTCGGCACGCCTGCCGGAATGCTGTCTCTGCCCCTGTGAGCCGGGGGCAGAAGGGGGCATCTCCCCCCAGAGCATCCCCCGCATCCTCCGGCAAAAGGCCACCGTCCTGCTCATCGGGCCGGGGCTGGGCTATCTTGCCCAGAGCACGGCCCGCGCCGCCGAGACGCGGACGCTGGTGAAGAAGCTGCTCACCGGCTTTTCGGGCAGTGCGGTGCTGGATGCCGATGGCCTCAACGCCGCCGCCAGCCTCATGAACGCGGGTGAGGAACTGCCGCGCCCGGCCAAAGAGCTGATTTTGACGCCCCACCCGGGGGAGATGTCCCGGCTGACGGGGCTTTCGGTGGAGGCCGTTCAGGCCGACCGGGAGGGTGTCGCCCGGCGGTATGCCGCTCAGTGGAATGCGGTGGTGGTGCTGAAAGGGGCGCGGACCGTGGTCGCCGCCCCGGATGGCCGCGTCTGCGTCAACCCCACCGGCAATCCCGGTCTTGCCCGGGGCGGGAGCGGCGATGTGCTGGCCGGTATGACGTCGGCCCTGCTGGCCTGCGGTCTGTCCGCCTGCGAAGCCGCCGCCTGTGCGGTCTGGCTCCACGGTGCCGCCGCTGACCGTGCCGCCCGCCAAAAAGGCGAATACGGGATGCTCCCGCAGGATATTTTCGCCCATCTGGGGCAGATATTTGCGGAAAATGACCGTTGAAATGTGAAAAACAAAATGCAGAATACATAAAATTTTGCACTGATTTCCGTCGATAGATACAAAAGAGGTGTTGAATATGGTTGAAAAGTTGGAAAAAATCATTTCGCAGAGCCAGAACATCGTCTTTTTCGGCGGTGCAGGCGTGTCCACCGAGAGCGGCATCCCGGACTTCCGCAGTGTGGACGGCCTCTACCATCAGAAATACGATTACCCGCCCGAGACGATCTTGAGTCACACCTTCTGGGAAGAGCGCCCCGAGGAGTTCTACCGCTTCTACCGCGATAAGCTCATCGTCAAGGGAGCAAAGCCCAACGCGGCGCATCTGCGTCTGGCGAAGCTCGAGCGGGAGGGCAAGCTGAAAGCCGTCATCACCCAGAACATCGACGGCCTCCATCAGGCGGCAGGCTCCAAGACGGTGTACGAGCTCCACGGCAGCACCCTGCGCAACTACTGCGTCAAGTGCGGCGCGTTCTACGATGTGGACTTTATCGCCAACAGCACCGGTGTGCCGCGCTGCCCCAAATGCGGCGGTATCATCAAGCCGGACGTCGTCCTCTACGAAGAGGGGCTGGATGAGCAGGTATTGTCCGGCGCAGTCTCGGCTATCCGCCGCGCTGATACCCTCATCATCGGCGGTACCAGCCTTGTGGTCTACCCGGCGGCGGGACTCATCCGGTACTTCCGGGGCGACCACCTCGTGGTCATCAATATGCAGCCTACGAATGCGGACGCCGAGGCCGATCTGTGCATTGCAAAGCCCATCGGACAGGTGCTCAGCGAGGATGTTGTGCTGGACGATTGAATAAAGGGTTCGTTTGATTTTTGCTCTGATGGTTACAAGGGGGCGGAAAAATGGCGTGCATACAGACGGAAAACTTCTATTTTGCAATCCGAAAAGATACAGGAGAACCTGTACATATTTCGCAGATGCTGGAAAAAGACAGGGGATTGGACTGTAACTGTGTCTGTGCTGCCTGTAAACGCTCACTTGTGGCGAAATTAGGGCGAGGAAAACGTGTCCGACATTTTGCTCATTATGCAGAAAGAGATATAGTGCTGGATTGTTCCGCTCAAAAGGCAAACGAAAGCGGCCTGCACCAGATGGCGAAAAAAATCGTCAAAGAGAGTACATATATCAATCTCCCAGAAATTCAAATCAGCGCACGGCGCGATTCATCTCGTAACGAAGACGATTGGGAACAGCTTCAACCATTGATTCTTGAGAAAAAGAGAAAGTTACAGTTTTCAAATGCAGAAACAGAAGTGCGATGTGATGGGTTTGTTCCCGATATTTATATTCCTATAAGAGATTCAGTGCTGCTTGTTGAAATTGCGGTTACACATTATGTGGATATAGAAAAATACAATCGAATTAAACGGGCAAAAGTGCCGACGATTGAAATTGATATTTCAGACTTCTTGAAAAATACAGAAAGCTTTTCAGAAGATGAGTTGCGAAAAGAGCTGATTGATTCAGTTGAACATAAGTGGTGGATTTATCACCGAAGAGAACAGGAAGGAATTCAGAAACTTTGTGAACGAAATAGAAAGCGGGAGATTGAGTATCAAGCCCAATGTAAGCGGGAGCGAGAACGAGAGGAACAACGAGAAAAGTGGATTGAAGAGCAAAAACTTCATGAACAGAAAACACTAGAGCTGTTTGACGAGCTAGAAAAGGATGTGGCATACTATCTTAGCTTCAGCAGAAAATTGATAAATTCAGAGCAGGCATTAAATGAAATCAACAGGCTCAGAATCTGCGATTTGAGCTTTTCTAGGGTGAAAGATATTCCGTTTTATCTCAACATTCCGGTTTTTGGCGAAATTGCGTTCAACTGCGATCGAAGAATCTGGCAGACCATTTTATTTGAAAATTTTATTTATCGTCGAAAAGAAAATTCAGTGCTTCAGCCGGAGAAAGTGTATTTTTATTTTGGAAATGTGCAAAAGAACTGGCTGAATTTGGATTTCGTCCATTTTTGGAAAAAGAACTTCCCTGAAAAAAGCTTGCTTCGATGTGCACTTGAAGAATATATGATTCACTTGTCTGGCCTTGGTTTTATTGATAGAGCTTTTTATCGAGATGCAAATGTCTATAGAGAATACCCGGTGCGGCGGTGCACCTTAGAACCGGAAAATACCTTATACGCAGAGTTTTTGAAACAGGCTCTTGCTCAAATGCCGCCGACGAATAATCCGTTTGGCTATCTGCAAGAAGGCTGGATAAAAAAGTGCTATGAATTGGAGCAACAGGGCTTTTCTTTAGAAGAATAACATGAAACGCATCTGCGGTTTCGCTGTTTGTCAGCGGGCCGCAGATGCGTTTTGTTTATGCAATCGGTAAGATATAAAAATCAATCGATCGTCGTCTTCGTCCGTCCAACACCCAACACGGCGGTGGAGATCTTCTTCCAGCTGTTGCAGCCGCAGACGCCGTCGGCGCGCAGACTGGTGCGCCGCTGGTAGCCCTTGAGGGCTTCTTCCGTCCGGCTGCCGAAGATGCCGTCGATGCGGTTCCCGGTCTGGTAGCCCAGCGTCGAGAGGGCGTCTTGGAGGATCATGACGTAGCAGCCCCGGCTGCCCCGGCGGAGGGTGGGGTAGCCTGCCGTGGTGCCTCTGCAGGCAGGCGTGCCGTAGCGCCGGTCGAAGTGGACCCATGTGGGGGTCTGGCTCAGCGGCTCGACATAGCCCCACGCCCCGGTGGAGCGGGCGGCGTTGTAGATGGCGGTGCGCTGGGTCTGGCTGAGGCTCTGCCCCACGTCGAAGGCCACGCCGGCATAGTGTTGGCTGCGGGTGCCGTGGCCTCCCTCCCAGATGCGGCGGAAGGCGTATCCCACCGGGATGCCCCTGCCGTATTTGCGGCGGGTGAGGTTCCACGCTTCCATTGCCGCGATGGTCGTCCAGAGCACCGGGCTGTTCGATTTGCCCCGGAACTCCCGCACGGTCAGAGTCCTGCCGGTGCTGTAGGGCATGGGGTCGTTCTCGCGCAGGCTCGAATAGGTGTAGACTTTGTTCTCGTAGGCGTCATAGACCAGTAAGCGTGCCATCTTTCATCCCTCCTCGGTGCAGTTGTCGCAGGCAGTATGGCTCTGGGCGCGGAGTGCGGCCCAGGTGGGCCGGTCCACGACGCCGTTTGTCTCAAGGCCCGCCCGCTGCTGCGCCTCCTTCACAGCGGCGGTGTCCTCCGGGCCGAAGACAGCGTTGTCGGCGACGTAGTCCTCCTCGCAGTAGAGCTGGGAACGGCCATTGAGCCAGCCCTCGATGAGGCTGACGTCAGGCCCTGCGCTGCCCTCCTTCATGGCCCGGTCCGGGTAGTCCGGCCCCTGCTCGGGATGCCGGTCGGGGTTGGGGGTGAAGGCCGCCAGCTGTAAGCTCAGGGCTTCCACTGATGTCCACGTTTCGGCGTCTGCCACGCCGGTGGCGGGCAGGCCCAGAAGCTCCTGCGCGCTGGCGGTGGCGTCCGCGGTCTCCTGTGTGTACTGGCTGGAAAGCGCGGGGGACGCTACACTGTCGTAGTAGTAGGCGATGCGCTGCAAAAGCAGGGTGTAGTAGAGCACGGCGCTGCTGTCGGTGCCGACGGTGAGCGGTGTGCCGGGGTAGGGGAGACGCTTGAGGGTGACCACCGGCCCGGACGAGCGGAGGGCCGACGCTTTGCCGTAGAGCGAATCCCATGTCTTCCGGCCTACGATGCCGTCCACCGTCAGCCCGGCGAACCGCTGATAGGCCCGCACGGCGGCCTCAGTGGCCGCGCCGAAACGGCCATCAATGGAGACAGAGGGGATGCTGCTCTGGTAGGCGCTCATGAGGTAGAGGTAGAATTGCAGCTCTCGGACGGCGGTGCCGGTGGAGCCATTGCGCAGCACGCCCGGGTACTCGCCGGGCCGCAGGCTGGGCGAAAGCAGGCGGTTGGCGATGTCGTTGTAGACTTCGTAGAGCTTGTTCCATGTCGTCCGGCCCACGACGCCGTCGCTGGTGAGGCCGAAGTAGGTCTGGAACCGCCGCACGGCCGCTGCGGTAGACGAGCCGAAGATGCCGTCCACGGTGATGTTGTTGAGACTGGAATAGACCGTCCGTGCGATCTTCAGCCAGAACTGCACCAGCCGGACGTTCTGGCCGCTGCTGCCCTGGCGCAGGGCGGTGCCGGGGTAGGCGTTGGGGGTGCCGTTGTCGGACTGGATGCTGCGGAACTGGTCGTACAGCTCGGTCCATGTGGTGAGGCCCACGATGCCGTCCACCGTCAGGCCGTAGAGCCGCTGGAACGCCCGGACAGCCGCCGCTGTGCCGCTGCCGTAGACGCCGTCCACCGTGACAGAGGGGATGCTGCTCTCATACTGAGCCAGCGTACTCAGCCAGAACTGCACCTGCTCTACCTCGCTGCCGGTGGAGCCCTGTTTGAGGACGCTGCTGCCGAAGTTCCATGGGCCGTCCGGGAGGGTGCCGCTGAATGTCTCGCCTTCACTGGTCAGCTCGGCGAGGTCCTTCACCGAGACATAGATATAGCTGATCTTATACCAGGTGCTGCGGCCCACCACGCCGTCGGCGGTGAGGTTGAACTGCTTCTGGAACTTTTTGACCGTCTCGGTCATCTTGCGGCCGAAGATGCCGTCCACCGTCAGCAGGCCGAGGAAGGGATAGTCTTTGGTGATGCGGTTGAGCTGCCGCTGCAGGGTGAACACCGCCGCTCCGGTGCTGCCCTGCCGCAGAGGGCTTCCGGGGTAGCTCTGGGGGATGGACTGGATGTTGTTGGTGCGGATGATCTCGATGTTGCTGCCGTAGTAGTATTTGAGGATGCTCAGTGCGCTGCGGCCCTGATTGGCCAGCGTGAGTGTCCCCCACTGCTTGAGGCCGGGGCAGGTGACGGATTTTCCGTCGCAGTACTCGGCGTAGTAGGGGTTCACGGTGCCGGTCTTGCGGATATAGGTGTTGAAGATGTCGTCCGTCAGCCGCACCATGACGTCGAACACCGTCCGGCCATGGACGTAGTATTGGTCGTAGCTGGTGGAGTTGGTGATGTTGAAACTGTAGCCCTTGCTGGGGTACCACTCGGTGTAGATGCGGTTGAGAGCCAGCGAGATCTGGCAGTGGATGTTGGCCCGCAGGGCCTGCTCGGGCCACGGGGAGCAAAATAACCCAACTGGCCAAAGCTGCCGCGGAAACCGCCCCTGCAAAGGTCGTCCGTGTCGGCTCATTTGAGGACACCTTCAACTATGTCAACGAGAAGGGTGCAAGAAAGGGCTGCAGCACATAAGAATACTGGCAGCCCGCCTCACCCTGTGCGTTGATACAAAAAGCTGCATCGACTGGCGCAAAGAAATCGGACGCGCTGCTTTTATGAATCAATATATGAAATTTTATTGAAAATCCATCATGGCGGTGGTAAAATAATCCTATAGTTCTGTCATGCTATATCGATGCCCTTTTGTGGTATTCGGGAGTGCAGAACGGCAGCTGCCCAAGAGTTGTGAGGAGAACAATTTAATGAACAAAAGAACATTGCACCGCCTGTTTTCCGTGCTTGTGGCACTGGTGATGGCGGTCTCTCTGCTGACCGGCTGCGGAACAAAAACCGCCGAAAATGTGGAAAAGCAGGAGGATGCTCAGACCATTCAGGTGTATCTGTGGAGTACCAGCCTGTACGAAACCTATGCGCCCTATATCCAGTCCCAGCTGCCGGATGTAAATATTGAATTCATCGTGGGCAACAACGATTTGGATTTTTACAAGTTTTTGCAGGAGAACGGCGGTCTGCCGGATATCATCACCAGCTGCCGCTTCTCGCTGCACGATGCGGCTCCCTTGAAGGACAGCCTGATGAACCT
>ERZ773131.1263-NODE-1263-length-18794-cov-10.107370_pt1 | contig 18794 bp, 16 predicted proteins | sample MGYA00511082_ERZ773131 | MGnify/ENA primary metagenome ERZ773131 (study PRJEB29015, sample SAMEA2737813) | human gut metagenome | biome: human gut; feature: human-associated habitat; material: faeces | place: China | collected 2012 ... | reverse complement strand
GGTGATGGAGCCGGAGTAGCTGGACATGATGTAGGTCTTGTTGGCGGCCTGCACCGAGCCGCTGGACTGACTGACGTAGGTGCGGTAGTTTTTTGTGCTCCACACCACGAGGAAGAGGATGAGGGCAGCCGTCAGGAGAATGAGCGCGTAGCCAAAAGGCGGCAGCTTTTTCTCCATCATGATGCGGCGGTCCTGCAGCTCGTTGATGTCGCGGATGGTCGTCGTCATATTACTTCGTCTCCATAAAGGTATCCACAACGCCCTCGTCATCATCCTGATTGACAAAGATGGTGTAGACAGTGCCGGTCAGCTCGAGCTCGTGCTCAAAAGCCATGATGTTCAGCTTCTGGGAGGCGAGGCCGCTCTGGCTCATGGGGCCGACGTAGTGGGCGTACAGGCAGTTGCGCACACGGAGCACAGCGTCCATGGAGTAGCCGGCCTCCATGCGGGGGATGAGCTGGGTGGCCTGCTGCATCATATAGACTTCGGGCTGAGGGTTGGGGCCGGCGGGCAGTTTGATGCACTGCACGAGGGGGCCGAGGGGCTGTGCGCCGTTGCTCTTGATAAAGTTGTGCATCTGGGTCAGCACGATCTGCATATTGTTGAACTCTTCGGGCTGGATGCGGCGGCTGACCACGTTGGTCAGCTTGAGGGTCTTGTTTTCTGCGGTCTGGATCTCTCTCATGATTTTATACCACCTGTTCTTGGTTTCATTGCTTGTAATAGGCAATAACAAAACGTGAAGTTAGAGGCTGAAGCCTGACCTTCTCGCAAAGGCTCTCCCTTTGGGAGAGCCTTTGCGGAGCGGGGGGAGACCTCTGCGCATCGGCTGACTTCATATTTTGTTATCACCTATTACCCATCCCATGATGAATATAGGCATCAATTTATTATAACGGTTTGGCGGTGCGGAATAAAGAGCCAAACTGTAAATTTTATAAAAAAATAAGGTATGCCCGGAGGCAGGTGCCTCCGGGCATACCATTACGAGGCATTATCATCCGGCGGCCCGAGAGCAGCCGGACGAAACACACTTCAGATTTTAGGGGTTACTGATTAGATGGCGGTTTCGTCACCCTTGATGCCAACGACGGTCTCGCCGATGTAGTTCTTGACGGGGGTGGTGCCCAGGGTGTAGACAGAAGCAGCCAGGCCGATGGTCTTCATGACCTTGTTGCCGAAGGTCATGTCATCGGTGCCGTTCTTGTACAGAGCGCTCACGGTGCCGTCGTCGCCGAACAGAACCTTCTTGTTGGCAGAATCGTCATCGCCCCAGGTGCCAGAGAACATGGTACCCATGGTAGCGTTAATCAGGGGCTTGGTGAAGCTGTTGCTCAGGATGGTCAGCAGGTTGGTGTTGAAGGTCTTGACGTTAGCAGCGTTCCAGATAGGAGCGGTGGTGTCAGCCAGGATGGAGAACAGGTCAGCGCCGCCGTAGACGACCTCAGAGTTAACAGCAGTAAAGTTTGCAGGCATCATCATAATGAATTACTCCCTTCAAATGAATGAAAAACAAATTTAGTCGGCTCAGTTTCCGGATGCGCATCCAGCCAAAAAGCCATTTATGTAACTGCGTGCGCACGCAGCTGCAACGAATTAGTAAGTGATGGACTCGCCATCGTCCTCGTCCTCCACCACCTTGGCGGCAGAGACGGGGGCTGCGGGCTTCGACCCGCGCTTCTTATCGCGGAAGATGCCCTGCTGCAGGCTCCAGAGCTCGTAGTATTTGCCCTGCTTTTCCAGCAGCTCTTCGTGGGTGCCGCGCTCTACGATCTCGCCGTGGTCCATGACCAGGATGAGGTCACAATCACGGATGGTGGAGAGGCGGTGGGCGACGATCAGCATCGAGCGGTCTGCAAGCTGGTTGTAGATCATATCAAAGATGGTATTCTCTGTGCCAAAGTCCAGACTGCTGGTGGATTCGTCCAGGATATAGAGGTTCGCATCCTTCAGGAAAGCGCGGGCCAGTGCAAGGCGCTGCTTCTCACCGCCCGAGAGGCCGTTGCCGGCTTCTTCCAGATAGGTGTTGTACTGCAGCGGCAGCTTGCGGATGAACTCGTGGGCATCTGCCTTCTTGGCAGCGGCCTTGACCTCATCGAGGCTGGCTTCCGGTCGGGAAATGCGAATGTTGTCGTAGATGGTCTTGCTGAACAGCTCGACGTTCTGGGGGACATAGGCGATGGCACGGCGGACGGATGCATTGCTGTACTCGTCCAGATCGACGCCGCCTACGCTGATGGTACCGCTTTCCGGCTCATAATACTTGAGCAGGAGTTTGGTGATGGTGGATTTGCCGCTGCCGCTGCTGCCCACCAGTGCCACCTTCTTGCCATAGGGAATGGTGAAGGAAACATGGCTCAGCGCCGGAGAACGGCTGCCGTAGCGGAAGGAGACATCCTTGAACTCAATGTCACCGTCGATTTTTTCCATCTCGGTGTATTCGCGGGTCTCGTCCTGCTCGGACTCATAATCCATGATCTCGGTCAGACGCTTGATGGAGATCTGAGCCTGCTGAATGGACATCTGCAGGCTGACCAGCTCGCTGACCGGGTTCGTAAAGTAAGAGGAAAGAGTGCTGAATGCCATATAGCCGCCCAGCGTCATCTCACCATTCAGCACCTGCATGATGCCCACATAAGAGGTGACCATGCCGAGGATGGTGGTGATGAGGGTGGAGATCAGGGACTGCACCGTGCTGATCTTGCTGGAGCGCAGGCTGATCTTCAGGCTCTTGATGTATTCCCGCTCCAGAGCTTCCAGCTCACGGTCCTCTTCGGCGTTGCACTTGACGGTCTCGATGCCCCGGAGGCTCTCGATCATCTGGCTGTTGAGGATAGCAGACTGCTGCATGGTCTCTTCGTTGATGCGCTTGAACGGCTGCTTGAAGATGAACACCAGCAGGATGCTCAGCAGGGTAGTGAAAATCGAAATGGAGAAGAGGGTGGCATTCATCCGGAAGAGGATGACGCCGGTGACGCAGGCCATCACGACATCCATCACGACGCTCAGCGCAATGCTGGTGAACACCGATTTGATGGTGCTTGCGTCGGAGTAGCGGGTGGTGATCTCGCCGGTCTTGCGGGTGGCGAAGAACTTCATGGGCAGTTTGAAAACATGCCCGAAGTAGCCCAGCATCAGGGGAATATCGACCTTGATGGACAGATAGATGAGTACCCACTGCCGCACCATACTGATGAGTGCGCTGGTGACGCTCACGATGCTGAACACCAGAATAACAGCCACCAACAGGCTCTTCAAGCCGTAGGGGAGTATCTCATCCATCAGTATTTTGTTATACATCGAGGATGCGATACCCAGAACGGTCATGATGACCGAGCTGAGGATGGCGTAGAAGAAAAGCTTCTTCTGCGGCAGCAGCAGGTCGAGGAAACGCTTGACCATGCTGCCCTGTTTCTGCTTGCCTGCCTTGAACTCCGAAGTCGGGGTCATCAGGAGCAGAACGCCGGTAAAGTTCTTGTAGAACTCATCGAGGGAGATCTTTTTCAGCTCTTTTGCCGGGTCGCCGATGATGACGTAGTCGCGGCATCTGAACTTCTTTCCTTCGTCAACGCACTTCTTGCGCTCCTCTTCCTGCCGGAGCATGTGCCGACGCCGCTCGCCGTCGTCTTTGATGGTGGTCTTCTTGAAGACCGTCACAAAGTGGGCCAGACCCTCGTCGGTGATGACCTGTGCAATACAGGGAGTGGTGAATTCGCTGAGGAAGTTTTCCCGGTCTACGCGGACGGCGGCGGTGCTGAATCCCAGCTCCTGCGCTGCCTTTTCCATACCGGTCAGGTTTGTGCCTTTCAGGTCGGTACCCATCATGTCCCGCAGGCGGGTGATGGTGATCTCCTTTTTGTAATGGAGGCACACCATTGCGAGACAGGCGGCAGCGCAGTCTGTGGTGTCGTGCTGCCGGACATAGGTATAACGCATAGATGCTTCCTTTGTGGTTTCTATTTCAAAACGCCCGCCTTGCGGCTGAGGACGATTTGGCGAAGAAGAAAGGGCTTCCATTCCTGACGCCTCACCCGCTTCTCCAATAAAGCAGCATACAACTCTCTGCCTCGCACTGCCCTGCGGCAAAGCGGGGCAGAGAGTAGCTGCTATCAAAAGAAGGGAGCGCCTACCCTTTGATCATTTTGACCGGCCCGGAGAGGGGATTTTGACGTACCGTCTCCTAAACCTTGGGCATAGTATAACACATTCTGTCGGGTTCTTCAAGAGGACAATTTTTAATAAACCCTTAAATTTTGAAAAAAATGTGAAAAAAGTCTCAGTTTGGTAACAGAAAGGCAGCAAAAAAGAGCGGCGAATCTTTCGATTCGCCGCTCTTTCAATGAGTCTTGGGTGAAATCTCAGACAACGAGATTAGGCGTCGAGCCAGCCGTCATACGAACCAATGACGGTATTACCAGTCTGGTCGTAGACCTTAACAGTACCCCAGACCTGACCGTTGCTGTTGGTGACCTTCTTGGCAGTCAGGACAGCAGCGTCCTTCATGCCCAGAGTGTAGACAGAAGCAGCCAGACCCAGAGTGGTCATGATCTTGTTGCCGAAGGTCTGAGCCTCACCGCCGGGCAGACGGTTAACATTGTACAGACCGGAGAAAGTGCCGTTGTCGCCGAACAGCTTCACGCCGTCGTCGCCCCAGCTGCCGCTGAACATGGTACCCAGGGTAGCACCCACCAGCAGTTTGGTGAAGCTGTTGCTCAGGATGGTCAGGACGTTGGTGGACAGGGTCTTGACGTTAGCAGCAGTCCAAGCGTTGGGCAGGTAGTCAGCCACGGCGCCGCCGTAGACGACCTCTGCGTTCACAGCAGAGAAGTTTGCAGGCATCATCATAATGAATTACTCCCTTCAAATGAATAAAACGAATATAATCGGTCCCCTCCCGGTTGCGCAACCGGGAAAACCTATGCAACCGAGTGCGCACTCGGCAACATCACGAGTTAAGTAAGCTGCCATTTTGGCATCTTTACACTATTTTACCATACTTTCCCCCCTGCCACAAGGCTAAATGGCCGGAAAACAGCCAAAACGGGCAGAAAAGTAGAAAAAATGCGTGTAAATCACTCTGCCGCCGCCCCTCAGAGCCAAAAAACGCTGGGGGAAAAACGCCAGAATCTCCAAAAATACCATTACAGCTTGGATGTAGTGTAACACAAATACGCCATTTCTTCAAGAGGACATTTTTTAATTTACCTTTAATTTTTGAAAATAATGTGAAAAAGGCTACAGTTTGGTTACACACAGCACACAAAAAAACGGCGAAGAAAACTCTTCGCCGCAAAAAGCGCCTCTTGCCTGACTCGAACAGGCGACACCCTGATTAACAGTCAGGTGCTCTAACCGACTGAGCTAAAGAGGCAGATATTCGATTTCCAGCGGACTTGCCGCGAAATGTATTATACCGCATCTCGGGGAAGTTTGCAAGGGGTTTTTGCAAAAAAAGCGCCTGAGAGGGTTCGACCCTTTTCCTCCCGCCCCTCTGCTACCCTAGAAAGAGGGGGTGGGGCTTGTGCGGACGGTCATCTATCTCGATGTGCTTCTTCTGGTGAATTTCGTGGTGGGGGCGGCGTTCCTGCTGGCGGCGGGGCTGCTGTGCGGGGCGTGCTGTTCGCCGCTGCGGCTGGTGGGCGGCGCGGGAGCGGCGGCAGTGTCGTCGCTGGCCCTGCTGGCCCCCACCGCTCCCTGGCCGCTGGCCCTTACTTATAAAGGTACGTCCGCCGCCCTCTGCGTAGCCGCTGCCTACGGCTGGCAGGGGGCGCGGAACACCGCCCGGCTCACGGCGTGGTTCGTCCTGCTCAATCTGACCCTCACGGGGGCGCTTTTCCTGCCCGGCGCGGCCTGCAACAACCTCAGCTTCTATCTGCCGGTGTCGCCGGGGCTGCTGCTGGCGTCCACGGCGGGGGTCTGCGGCGTGGTAGAGGGGGTGCTGCACGTTCTGGGCCGCAGCGGCCCGGCCTGCTTTGGTGCGGAGCTGTCGGTGGCCGGGCGGGTCGTCCCGCTGAGCGTCTTCTGCGACACCGGCTTCCATGTGCAGGAGCCGCTTTCGGGCCGGGCGGTGGTGCTGGTGCGGCTGGATGCCGTGCCTCTGCCCGCCGGGGTGAGGGCGTATCTGGACGCCTGCCTCGCGGGCGTCGGCGCAGAGCCTCGCCCGGAGTGGGGCGTGCGGTTCGTACCCTGTCAGACCGTCGGGGGACACTGTCTGCTGCCCGCCCTGCCTGCCGCGCTTGCGTCAAACGGTAGAAAACAGGACAGAATATACGCAGCGTTTTGCGATATGCCGCCTCCACCGGGCGGATGGACGGCTCTCGTCAGCGCGGAAACGGCGGCGCTGCTGGGTAAATGACAATACAGTGGGAGGAATGTGCCTGTGTTTCAACGATTTGTAAATCTTTTGCAGCGCCTCTGGGCCAGACTGAGCTGGACGGGCGGCGTACATTATCTGAACGGCGGGCCGGGTCTGCCGCCGCCCCTGACCCCGGAAGAGGAAAAAGCCCTTCTGGCCCGGATGGCCGACGGAGACCCCGCTGCCCGGGATGAGCTCATCACCCATAACCTGCGGCTGGTGGTGTACCTTGCGAAGAAATACGAGGGCAGCGGCGTCCCCTCGGAGGATATGGTGTCCATCGGCACCATCGGGCTCATCAAGGCTGTGAACACCTTCACGCCCGAGCGGAGCATCAAGCTGGCGACTTACGCCAGCCGCTGCATCGGCAACGAGATCCTGATGTATCTGCGCAAAAGCTCCAACCGGCGGCAGGAGGCCAGCATCGACGAGCCGCTGAACATCGACGGCGACGGCAACGAGCTGCTGCTGTCGGACGTGCTGAGCAGCGAGGAGAATCAGGTGGGCCAGCGTCTCGAACAGGACGCCGAGCGGGCCAGCCTCCGCCGGTCGGTGGAGCAGCTCTCGCCCCGGGAGCGGCAGATCATGGAGCTGCGCTTCGGCCTGCTGGACGGCGTGGAGCGGACCCAGAAGGAGGTGGCAGACGCCATCGGCATCAGCCAGAGCTATATTTCGAGGCTGGAGAAAAGGATCATACGGCAGCTGAGGGAGCAGCTGGGGGAGTAGCCCCCTGAATTTGGAATGAATGTTATCCTGCCCCTGCGGCCATACTTCCGGTGAAACTGAAACGAAACCGGAGGGTAGGGGATGTACAACAAGGTGGAGCTATGCGGCGTGAACACCGCCGAACTGCCGATACTGTCCGAGCAGGAGAAGCGCGACCTGCTCACCCGGGCGCGGGCCGGGGACAAAGAGGCCCGCCAGAGCATGATAGAGGGCAATCTGCGGCTGGTGCTCAGCGTGGTGCAGCGCTTTTCGCAGCGGGGCGAGAACATGGACGACCTGTTTCAGGTGGGGTGCATCGGGCTCATCAAGGCCATCGACAACTTCGACCCGGCCCAGCAGGTGCGGTTCTCCACCTACGGCGTGCCGATGATCATCGGCGAGATACGGCGGTTCCTGCGGGACAACAACGCCCTGCGGGTGAGCCGCAGCCTCCGGGACACGGCCTACCGGGCCATGCAGTTCCGCGAGGAACTGGAAAAGCAGCTGGGCCGTGAACCCACTGTGGACGAGATCGCCCAGAAGACCGGTCTGTCCCGCCGCGAGGTGTCGGCGGCGCTGGAATCGGTGGTGGAGCCGCTGAGTCTTGAGGAACCGGTCTACGCCGACGGCGGCGATGCGGTGTACGTCATCGACCAGGTGCGCGACCCCGACGGCGAGGACAGCTGGATCAGCGGCCTGCAGTTCCGCCAGACCGTGGCGGGCCTCACCCCGCGCGAAAAGCGCATCATGGAACTGCGCTACCTCAAAGGCAAGACCCAGATGGAGGTGGCCCGGGAGATCGGCATCAGCCAGGCACAGGTGAGCCGGCTGGAAAAGGCGGCGCTGGAGCAGTTCCACCAGATGACATGACAAAGCGGCGGTGCCTGGACACCGCCGCTTTCCGTTAATGAGGCTTGTGGTATTTTTCCCGGGTGGCCGCGCCGCCCCGCAGATGGCGCTCGGCCTTGTTCCGGGCCAGCACCATCTGCACCTGCCGGAACAGCTCCGGGCCTACCGTCCGCAGCCGCACCGACACGTCTTTGTGTACGGTGGACTTGCTGCAGCCGAAGGCCCGCGCCGCCGCCCGCACGGTGGCCCCATGCTCCACGATGTACTCTCCCAGCAGCAGCGCCCGCTGTTCCGGATCACCTTTCATGACTGCTCCCTCCCGCCAAAGTGTGCTTGTTCCAGAATATGTGACCCGGCGGGCCGATATACCGCCGGGGGCTTGACTTTTGGCGGAGAGCGGCTATACTGAAAGCGGACATGAAAACAGGGGCGCCGTGAGGCTGAGATCTGCTGGAAGCAGAGACCCTTGAACCTGATCCGGGTAATGCCGGCGTAGGTAGTTTGCGGAAAGGTCCCGATTTTCACAAACAGCCCGTGCGCCTGCCAGCAAAAGCAGGCGTATTTTTGTTTTTGTGTACTATTATTATGAGAAGAGGAATCCTCATGTCGAAATCCTACTCCAAGACCCGGGTGCTGGTGGAGTGCGCGCTGATGGTGGCTATCGGCACCGTGCTGGCCAACATCAAGATCTTCACCATGCCCAACGGCGGCAGCGTCACTCTGCTGAGTATGCTGCCCTTCGTGCTCGTCTCCTTCCGCCACGGCGTCAAGTGGGGTCTGTTCACCGGTCTGGTGAACGGCTGCCTGCAGATGCTGCTGGGCTTCTGGGCTCCCCCGACGCCCACCTTTATCTACTTCCTCGGCGAGATCCTGCTGGACTATCTGGTGGCCTTTATGGTTCTGGGTACCGCAGAGTTCTTCGCCCGCCCCTTCAAGAACCGGATGGTCGGCGTGGCCGTCGGTACGGCCATCGCAGGCTTCCTGCGCTTCATGTGCAGCTTCCTGTCCGGCGTCCTCGTCTGGGGCAACCTGAATGAGGGTCTGAGCGCCTGGACCTACAGCCTCGTGTACAACGCCAGCTACATGCTGCCGGAGACGCTCATCACTGTGGTGGGCGCTGTGCTGCTCATCAAGGCAGCACCCCAGATCTTCGACCGTCAGTACACCAAAGCCTGAGTTCTCCTGGACGCAAGTCCCGCCGGAGGCAGAAATGCACCCGGCGGGACTTTTTTGCACGAATTTGAAAAAAGCTGTTGACAACTCTCCTTTCAGCTGGTATAATAACACACGTCGTCAGGAATGACACGCCAGCTATGGGGGATTAGCTCAGCTGGGAGAGCGCTTGCATGGCATGCAAGAGGTCACCGGTTCGATCCCGGTATTCTCCACCAAAAAGACACTGCACAGTTTGTGCGGTGTCTTTCTTTTTTTGCACTTTTGTTAGTCCAGCCTGATGCAGTAGATGCAGTAAAATAAACGAAGAAACCGCCTTTCCCGTTCGGGAAGGGCGGTTTTGTGCTTATTGAGTATCAGAAAGAGGGCGGCGAGACGGCGAAGATGACCTGCACGGTTTCGTCCGTGGGGTTATACCATCGGTGCATGGCCCCTCCGGGGATGCGGATGCTGTCCTCGTGGTGCAGCGTATAGCTGTCGCCGTCTATCTCGAGCTGGACTTCCTCGCCGGAGTAGAAGAAGGCAACCTCTTCGCCGAAGTGGCCCTTCGGCTCACGGCAGGAGTAGGCCTTGGGCGGGATGACCATCATGCAGAACTCAATCTCGCCGCGGGTGTCCGGTGTCAGCAGTTCGTACACGACGGAAGGCTCCTGCTTGTTGCCCAGCACCATACGGGTGCTCTGGGTGACGACGACAGAGGCATTGTCTTCGTCTTTGAAAAAGTAATAGATGGGCGTTTCCAACGCCGAGCTGATGGTGCGGAGAGTGGGAATGGACGGGTTGACCGCACCGTTTTCGATTTGGCTTATCATGGAGGCCGTCAGGTTCGTCATGGCGGCAAGCTTGCGCACGCTGATTTTTTTGCTGGTGCGGATAGCCTGAAGCTTTTTGCCGAGATTCAATTCTTCCACTGTTCTTCTCCTGAATGTATTTCATTTGTATTATATCGGATTTTCGTGACTTTATCAAGGGAGAAGCTGAGAGTACTGCGAAAACTCTGAAAATGCATTTAGTTCATTTACACTGAACACATGAACGACGTAATGTTGCCTAAAAACGGGAGCCTGCTTTTGTAAAAATAGACGAAAACGCACTGAACGCGTTGGAAAATGCGGGTTTTCCGTTGACAGACACAGAAAAAACATTTATATTGATGCCAATGGAACTTAACAATTCGTTAAGTGAAAATGAACAGAATGGAAAGGAGCATATAATATGTTGGATGTGTTGATCAAGAATGCGAATATCATCGATGGCACCGGAAAGCCGGCCTATAAGGGCAGCATCGGTATTTCCGGCGGAAAGCTGGTCATGGCAGACGGCAGTGAGGAAGCCACCGCTGTCATCGACGCCAGCGGCAAGTACGTCAGCCCCGGCTGGATAGACGCCCACTCCCACGGCGACCTCATTCTTGGCTCGGAAGATGCGCACCTCTTCAAGACCACGCAGGGCGTCACGACCGAGCTGACCGGCCAGTGCGGCCTGTCGATGGCACCGGTCATGCCGGAGAATCTGGCCGCCGTCCAGAACATGCTCTCGATGGGAACGACATGGTTCCCAGACGACATGAAGAACTGGAGCAGCTTCGCACGCTTCCTCGAGTACGCCGACCAGCAGAAGCTCACGGCAAACGCCAAGATGTACATCGGCCACAGCAGCCTACGCATCGCCGTGATGGGCATGGCCAACCGCCCCGCAACAGATGCGGAGCTTGACCGGATGAAGGGCATCCTGCGCGAGGCGATGGAAGACGGCGCAGCCGGCTTCTCCACCGGCCTCATCTATACGCCCAGCTGCTACGCCGAGGAAAAGGAGATCATTGAACTGGCCAAGGTCATCGCCCCCTTCAACGGCATCTACGCCAGCCATATGCGCAACGAGAGCGACAAGATCGTCGAGGCCGTGGAAGAGACCATCAACGTCGGCCGTCAGGCGGGCGTCCTCGTGGACATCTCCCACCACAAGATGCTCGGCAAGCCCAACTGGGGCAAGCAGAAGCAGACCCTCGCCCTCATGCACAAGGCCCGCGACGAGGGCATTCCCGTCATCTGCGACCAGTACCCCTACACCTGCAACATGACGACCCTGAACGCCTGTATGCCGCCGTGGTACTTCGCAAACGGTTTCCATGCCATGACCGACCAGCTGAAGGACAAGGACTTCCGCGCAAAGCTCAAGGCCGAGATGGAAGACCCCGCCACCCCCTACGATAACTACTACCTCAACGCCGGCGGCTGGGGCGGCGTCTATGTTTATTCGGCATCCAAGACGCCGGAGGCCGAGGGCCATTTCATCACAGAGTACGCCGACTCTATCGGCAAAGACCCGTGGGAGGCATTCTTCGATATGTGCGTCGCCAACAACTGTGAGACGGGCGGCGTTTACAGCAGCATGTGCGACGAGGATGTCTGCGAGATCATCCGCGACCCCTACTGCATCGTGGGCAGCGACGGTCTGACACGCAGCTGGAAGGAAAAGGGCCACCCCAGAGCCAGCGGCACCTTCCCGCACGTCATCACTTACTTCGTCAAGGAAAAGAAGATCCTCACCCTCGAAGAGGCTGTCAACAAGATGACCGGCCGCACCGCCGAGTACCTCCGCATCAAAAACAAGGGCCTCATCAAGGAAGGCTATGACGCCGACCTCGTCATCTTCGACTACGACAAGCTTCAGGACACCGCCACTTACAGCAACTCCAACAGCATCACCGAGGGAATCGACTCCGTCTATGTGAACGGCGTGCTCGTCTATAAGGACAAGCAGTTCACCGGTGCTGCTCCGGGCAAGATGCTGCGCCACAACGCATAAATACGTCTTTCCACCGAACAAAATCTACGACAGAAAGGGAAATGATCATGTCTCCATTGATCGCGTTTTTGATCGTCTTCGTGCTCCTGCTCATTGCGCTCATCAAGCTTAAAGTCACCCCCTCTGTTGGTCTGTTTGCCGCCGCCATCATCTTCGGCCTCATGGTCGGGATGCCGGCTGCGGATATTCTGAGCAAGCTGCCCGCCGGCTTCGGCAATATGATGACGAGCATCGGCCTCCTCATCGTGTTCGGCAGCATCTTCGGTGACTTCCTTGGCAACTCGGGCGCGACCGAGGAGCTGGCAAAAGGTATGGTCCGGCTGTTCGGCAAGAAGAACGATTATCTTGCGCTGAACCTCGTCGGCTTCATCCTCTCCATCCCCATCTACTTCGGCTGTGCCTACATCATGACGGCCCCGCTGGTGACTGCCTTGCAGAAGATCAGCAAAAAGAGCATGAAGGGTTATGTCATCGCCATCTTTACCGGCCTGATGCTTACCCACAGCTGCGTCGCACCTACTCCCGGCCCTCTGGCCGTCGCAGGCCAGATTGGCGCGAACGTCGGCTGGTTCATCATCTGGGGCATCATCGTCTGCCTGCCCGCCAGCCTCCTCGTGGGCTGGGTGTATGCGAACCTCGTCAACTCGAAGGAAGAAAAGCAGCGCGCCCGCGACGCGATGAAGGAGATCGTGGAGGACGAAGACCTCCTCGCTCCCGACCCCACCAAGCCCTCCGCGCTGAAAGCCTTCCTGCTCGTCATGTTCCCCATCGTCCTCATCGTTTTCGCAGCCATCTTCTCGCTGTTCGTCACGGAGGGCCCTGTCTACACCGTCATCAACTTTGTCGGCAACTCCAACATCGCCCTCTTCATCGCCATGCTCGTCACTGGCTATGTTCTGCATCCGTATATGCCTGAAAAGACCGTCATGCAGTACATCGACGCCTATGCAGACCGCACCGGCAATGTCCTGCTCATCGTGGGTGCCGGTGGATGCTTCGCCTCCATGCTGGGGGCAACGACCATGAGCACCGACCTCGTCGCCATCATGTCCGCGACCAAGATGCCCGTCATTCTGCTGGGATTCCTGCTGGCGTTCTGCATCCGCGCCGCTGTCGGCTCTGCCACCGCTGCCATGCTCACCTCCATCGCCATCGCCGGCCCGGTGTGCCTTGCCTCTGGCATGTCGCCCATCATCGCAGGCCTCTCTGTCTGTCTCGGCGCCAACGCCGCCACCTTCCCGACGGACGTTACCTTCTGGTTTCCGTCCACCTACAACGGCCTCGATACCAAAGACTGCCTCGCCACTACGACGATCCCCTGCATTCTGTCCGGTGCCATCGGCATGGTCATTCTGGTCGTGCTCAACGCCTTCTCCGGTGTCCTCCCCGGAATGTTCTGAACGTCGCTTTAGGAATAGGAAAAGGAGAATATTATGCTCTCACCAAATAAGATCATCGCAGGGCGCTCTGCTGCCGACTGGATAAGCTCCTGTCCGGTCGTGGGCGACATCTGCGAGCTGAAGGAAACGGCGTGGCTCAACCCCGACAAGCAGCCGTTTGAACAGGCCAAAGCCGCCTGCCCCCTCGGCATGGCGGACATCGAGGATGCCGCTGCGCGCTTGGAGCGCTTTGCCCCGTACCTGTGCAGGGTCTTCCCCGAGACAGCCGAGAGCCACGGCATCATCGAGTCTGCCGTCCGCCCCATCCCCGCGATGCAGAAGGTGCTGGAAGAAACTTCGGACACCGCCATCGCCGGGCAGGTGTGGATAAAGCTGGACAGTCATCTGCCGATCTCCGGCTCCATCAAGGCCCGCGGCGGCATCTATGAGGTGCTGAAAACGGCGGAGGACATCGCCCTCCAGAGCGGGATGCTCCACCTGACGGACGATTACGCCGTGCTGGACACCGAGCCGTTCCGGGAGTTGTTCTCCCGCTACTCCATCGCTGTCGGCTCCACCGGCAACCTCGGCCTCTCCATCGGCATCATGAGCGCAAAGCTGGGCTTTCAGGTCACTGTACACATGTCTGCTGACGCGCGGCAGTGGAAAAAAGACCTCCTGCGCAGCCGCGGAGTCAAGGTGGTGGAGTACAAGTCCGATTACAGCATCGCCGTGGCCGAGGGCCGCAGGCTGGCCGCAGATGACCCTTACTGCCATTTTGTGGACGACGAAAATTCCAAGACCCTCTTCCTCGGCTACACCGTGGCCGCGCTCCGACTGAAAAAGCAGTTCGACGCTCTGGGCATCATCGTCGATGAAGAGCATCCGCTCTTCGTCTACCTGCCCTGCGGCGTGGGCGGTGGACCCGGCGGCGTGGCCTTTGGACTGAAAATGGTGTTCGGCAATGCGGCGCACTGTTTCTTTGCAGAGCCCACGCATTCCCCGTGTATGATGCTTGGCATGGCGACAGGTGAAAATAACAACGTCTGTGTGCAGGATTTTGACATTGACAACCTGACCGCTGCCGACGGCCTCGCCGTGGGACGCGCTTCCGGTTTCGTCGGCGCGCTCATGCGCCCCTTCATGAGCGGCTGCTATTCGATCCAGGATGAGCGGATGTACAAGCTTCTTGCCGAGCTTGCGGACGCCGAAGGCATCTACCTCGAGCCGAGCGCCCTCGCCGGGATGTATGGCCCGGTTCTGACACAGCAGGGCCGGGCGCTCGGCGGGTACGCGGAGCGCGCTGTCCCCGCAGGGGCAATGGCCAACGCCATCCACCTTGTCTGGGCCACGGGCGGCAACATGGTGCCCCGCGAAGAGATGCAGCACTACTACGAGAAGGGAAAAGCCCAATAAATGCCCTGAACCATAAAACAGCAGCGGGTATCCGGTGAGAGCCGGATCCCCGCTGCTGTTTATTTATTTGATTCAGTCGTTCTTCACAGCGATGAGCACGCGGATCTTGCCGCCGGCTGCGCAGCCGAGGCTGTCGTACCAGCCGATGAGGTGGTAATCTTCGGCGTTGACCTGCGAGAGGGAGGTGGCATATAGTCCTCCATAGAGCGCTGGGTGTCGTCAAGAGAGATCTCGGCGCTGCGCAGGCTGTTGGAAGCCGACTTCACCTGTTTGGTGAGGGAAGAGCTGGAAAGCTGGACGAGGGCGGTGTCCACGCCGACAGTGCTGCCTTCCCTCACGCAGAGGGCGGCCACAGTGCCGCTGGCAGCGGCAGTGATGATCTGCTCATACTGGCAGGGGAAGTGTGCCGAGCTCATGGCGCTGACGCCGTTGATGGAGGCCGTGCCGGACATGGTGGTGTTCAGGGGGCCGGGGTTCGACACGGCGATGACCACCGAGCGGACGGCGAGGTTGCCGCTGGAAAGGCTGTCGGCACCGGAGATGGACTGGATGGTGCCGGTTGTCGTCTCAAAGGTGCCGTCGATGATTACATCCACGCTCTGGCCGACAAAATAAGTGATGGCGTCGGCGGCGGGGAAGTCTAGGGTCAGCAGCAGGGTGGAATCATCGCGGACGACGGCCACTTCCTGCCCGGCAGATATGACGTCCCCCTCCTTGACCTTCAGGGAAGAGACTGTGCCACGGACAGAGCTGTGGATGTACTGGGCATCCACGGCGTCGTCGTAGCTGCTCTGGGCCTGCTCGAGAGAAAGCTGGGCTTTCTCCACGCTGCTGGCCATGTCGGAGCTGTCGATGGTGTAGAGCACATCGCCCTCCTCCACCTTGTCGCCCTCTTCAAAGCCGCCGGTGAGGATCTTGCCGTCCACCAGAGACTTGACGGTATATGTATTGGCCGGGTTCAGCGTGCCGGTGCCGCTCAGGGAGTTGGAGACATCCTGACGGACCGGCGTCGTCTCGGCGTAGGTCACATCGCGGCTGGCAGCGCCATTCCTGCCGCCGCCTATGAGAAAGACAGCGCCCGCTGCCGCCACGACGACCAGCGGCACGAGCCATTTCCAGTTCTTTTTGGCGAATGCGCCTGCACCGGTCCTGCCCTTGGCTCCGGTCATTTCCCCGGCAGCCTCAGCAGACTGAGCCGCTGCATCCTTTTTCTTTTTCCAGATCATGCTTTTCCTCCTAGTCGATGCAAAAGGGCATAGTTGCCCCTTTGCACGAAAAATCTGTTATTGGTAGTGTATCGCATTTCACCAAAATACTCAAGCGTCCAAATTTCATTTCACCCTTTATTTACAAAATACACGTCCGTTTTTATGCAAAAAGAGACACCCGCAGCGCCCTTTTCAGAGCAATGCGGGTGTCTCTTATTTTTTATCCTATCAGGATGCGGCTTCGGCCTCGCTCAGCGGAGCCAGCTGCACATACACCCCGGCAGGGACGCAGGCCGCCCATGCACCTTCCTCGCTCAGCTGGCCGAACTTCTCACAGACATGGTCCGGGCATTGGCTGTCCTGAAACGAGATGGTGCCGTCTTTTACCTGTAAATGAACGACATAGCTGCCCACATCGTACAGGTAATCGTAGTCCTTATCCAGCGGCAGCACCTCGGTGATGCCGCCGCCGAAGTCCACGACTGCTGCCAGCGGTTCCGCCTTGCTGCGCGGACGCAGCAGAAAGACCAGCAGGACAGCTGCCGCCAGGACGACGGCTGCGAAGAGGAGGTTCGCCTTCCAGCTCAGGCGTTTTGCGCCTTTTGCCGACTCAGGCTGCTTGCGGATGCTCATGCAGCGTAGTCGCTGGCAGCAGCACCGGCAATGCGGCCAAAGACGGTGAAGTCAGCAACAGCGTTGCCGCCCAGACGGTTTGCACCGTGGACGCCGCCAGTCACCTCACCTGCTGCGAACAGGCCGGGGATGACCTCGCCCTTCTCGTTCAGCACCTCGGTGTTGGCGTTGATCTTCAGGCCGCCCATGGTGTGATGGACACCGGCGGTGACCTTCACAGCGTAGTAGGGAGCGGTGTTCAGGGGGTTGGCGAAGCTGGTGCGGCCGAAGTCGGGGTCATTCTTGGCCTCAACGTAGCCGTTCCACTTCTCCATGGTCTCTGCGAAGGCAGCGGCATCGACGCCCATAGCCTTGCCCAGCTCCTCGTAGGTAGCGCCGGTGACGGTGTAGCCCTTCTTGATGTAGCCCTGGATGACGCTGGAAGCATCGACCATGGCCTGATCGACGACCAGCCAGCTGTAGCTGCCGGTCTGAGCGATCTCAGCGGCGGAGACGACGTCACGGGTGCCCACTTCGTCGATGAAGCGCTTGCCCTCGGCGTTGATCAGCACAGCGCCGTCGCCGCGCAGGCCCTCGGTGATGAGGGCAGCGGTGTTGGCCTCAACGGTGGGGTGGATCTGGATCTGGTCCATGTCCACGGTAGCAGCGCCGATGGCCTGTGCCATCTCGATGCCCTGGCCCTGGATGCCGGGGGCGTTGGTGGTCATGAAGCCCTTCAGCTCGGGCTTGTACTTGACGACCATGTCGAGATTTGCACCGAAGCCGCCGGTAGCCAGAACGACTGCCTTGGCGTTGACGGTGACGGTCTCACCGGAAGCACCGGTGGCCTTGACGCCCACGGCAGCGCCGTTGGCATCGGTCAGGATCTCGGTTGCGGTGGTGTCCAGCATCATCTTGACGCCGGCCTTCTCGCAGTTCTCCTGCAGCAGGGGGATCATGTAGGAGCCGACGGAAACGGTCTTGCCCTCTGCGTTCACAGGGCGATGGATGCGCTTGACGGATGCACCGCCGAAGCTGGAGACGTTGTGCAGGGTGATGCCGTGCTCGTCCAGCCAGTCGATGGCGTCAGCGGAGTTTGCGCACAGGGTCTCGACCAGCTCGGGGTCGTTGATGCCCTTGCCGCCGATCATGGTATCCAGCTCCATCAGCTCGACAGAGTCGAAGTAGCCGGTGGGGTTGGCCTGATAGGCAGCCCACTGCTCGGAGACGGTCTTTGCCAGAGCGGTGATGGTCTCGTTGTCGGCGTACTTCTCGGCAGCAGTCTTCAGGGTCTTCTCGACGCCGGCAGACTCGCCGAACTCGTTCTCATCCTGATAGACGGTCTTGCCGGCGTTCATGCCGCCGGTAGCGCGGACGGAGTTGCCGCCCACCATGGACTGGCTCTCGAGGATGACGACGCTCTTGCCCTCAGCGGCAGCGGTGATGGCAGCAGTCATGCCTGCGCCGCCTGCACCGACGACGACGACATCAGCGTCAACGGTGGAGTCCTCGGCGGTAGCGTTGTTTTCCACAGCGGTCTTGTAGTCATCGGGGTTCAGGCCGGCAGCGGTCAGGGCAGCTGCAGCAGCCTCCTTGATGGCGGTAGAGGTGATGGTAGCGCCGGACACGCCGTCCACGGCGATGCTGCCGCTCTCGGCGATCTCGCCGGGCATCTTGGCGATGGCCTCAGAGCCGACGCCCTGGGTCTCGTCCTTGCCCTCGGCGGTGCAGCCGGTGATGGCGCCGTCGGTCAGGGTCAGGGTGACGGAAACGTCGCCGCCGAAGCCCTTGGCAGTGCCGGTGAAGTCACCGGACACACCTGCGTCAGAACTGGTAGAGGCAGGCTTTGCACCGCAGCCGTAGCCAAACAGGCTGACCGCGATGACCGCTGCCATAGCCAGTGCAGACACGCTCTTTTTGATCTGAGCTTTCTTCATGATTTTCCTTCCTTGCTTGCTTCGTGGTTTGTGGTTGCGAACATCTATCAGCATAAAAAGGGAGCTGCCCTTTTACAAGCAGCCCCCTCTGCCGAACTTGGGAAAAGGATTTAGGCGTTGGCCTGTGCAGCAGCAACAGCGCAGGCGACAGTAGCGCCGACCATCGGGTTGTTGCCCATGCCGATGAGGCCCATCATCTCGACGTGTGCAGGCACAGAAGAGGAACCTGCAAACTGAGCATCGCCGTGGACGCGGCCCAGAGAGTCGGTCAGGCCGTAGCTGGCGGGGCCGGCTGCGACGTTATCGGGGTGCAGGGTACGGCCCGTGCCGCCGCCGGAAGCGACGGAGAAGT
>ERZ773131.1254-NODE-1254-length-18853-cov-33.507660_pt1 | contig 18853 bp, 15 predicted proteins | sample MGYA00511082_ERZ773131 | MGnify/ENA primary metagenome ERZ773131 (study PRJEB29015, sample SAMEA2737813) | human gut metagenome | biome: human gut; feature: human-associated habitat; material: faeces | place: China | collected 2012 ... | reverse complement strand
TGCCGCACCTCGCTCGCCGTATCGGCACTTAGAATTATGCGGTATTGCCATAAAAAATCCTGCAAACAGGATAGCAGCCCCGTTTGCAGGCCATTCAGCTCAAAATTTAATAGGTGATGATCACGCCCTGGTCCTGCGCGTAAAAGCTGCACAGACCGCTGCAGGGCACAATATCCACCCGCGCATCCGGCCATTTGGCGTGGATGCCGTGTTCCAACAAGTTGGCGGCGTTCTGGTTGTTGCACTCGCTGATCAGCACCGGGCGCACACTATCGTAACCGTCCTCGTCCATCTGTTCCAAAATCTTGGCAAGCACCCGCGCTTCGCCGCGCGTCTTAAAGAAAAAGTCGATTGTGCCATCTTCGGTGCGGCGGCCCAAAACGCGCATGTTCAGCCGCCCGGCAATAAAGCCCACCACGCGGCTGACCCGCCCGGCTTTGGCAAGGTTATCAAAGCTGGCTAGGGCAAACATAATGTGCCCTTTCTGTGCCCAGTTGGCCAGCTCAATGCAGATGGTATCAAAGTTGGTTCCGATCCGGATCAGCTTGTTGGTCAGCTCTGCTGCACCGGCCAGCGCGCCGGAACAGCTCAGGGTATCCAACACAAAAATCTGCTTTTCGGGGTGTTCTTCCAGCACCATCTCCCGCGCGGCCAGCGCGGCGTTGTAGCTGCCCGAAAGATTATGGCTGATGGTCAGCGCAATGCTTTTGTCCGCCATCAAAAACAGCTCAGCCCATTCTTCCGGGCTGGGGCAGGCGGTGGTGCTGGCGCCGTTATAATCCGTCATGGCCTGCAGCATGGCTTTGGTGTTCAGGGTGGGCAAGTCCACAAACTCGCGCTCGCCAACGCGAATCTTGAATGGAACCAATGCAAACTGAACCCCCGGTGCAGTGTCCGGCAGGGTACGGATCTCACAAGAAGAGTCCGATGCGATCATCCATTCCATAAAAAGTCCTCCTGTAACGCAGGCAAAAAGCTGCGTAATCAGCCGGAACAATCCGGCATTTTTTTGGCGCGCTCGTGGCCGCCGTGCCGCGGCGGGGCCAACCCCCAGGCCGCGGATACTATTTTCTAATTCTATTATACGGGCCGCCCAACAAAGCGTCAAGCAAGAAAAAACAGCAAGTGTAAAAATTAGCGCCTTTTCCCGGCGGGCTATTGCGCCAATGTGTGCAGCGGGGTATAATATCTATATCTGTTGCTTCTGCCCTCCGGCGCGCCGGGGCTGCTGATAAAAGGAGAAAATAAACCCTATGGCTGATTATTACCACTACCGCCAAAAGATAGAAAAACAGCGCCGCCGCCGCAACGCGGTAGTTGCCCTGATGGTGGTGCTGATCATACTGTGTGCAGCTGCAGGCTTTTTCTGGATGTCCCGCCACAATCAGCAGGCGAACACCCCCCAGGCGGAGCCTACCATGCCCACAGCGGAAACTGCTGCCACGGCAACCCCGGAGCAGCCCGAACCCACCGCTCAAACGCCGGGTAACCCCCAGCGCCTGCTTCCCGCTGTGGATAACGCCGCGTGGGATACAGCCACCCCGGTGGAACAGACCATAGATCTGGAGTACCTGAACACCGATTCCCGCATGGCCGCCCTGCCTGCCCTTGGCACCGTGGAGCGCAGCCACTTTGACACCGTTACTTTTTTGGGCGACAGCATTACCGAGGGCATGGAGTGTTACGCCACCGGCTACCAGAACGCCCATGTGCGTGCCTATCGCGGTGCCGGCCCGGAAAGCGTTGTCTATAATACTACCGTCAAGGACCACATCCGCAATGTGCAGGAACCGGCCTTTGACGCCGTGGTGGAGACCCAGCCCGATGCGCTGTATATCCTGTTCGGCACCAACACCCTGGTCAACGGCAGCGAGGACACCGCCACCAAGTTCATCACCTATTATGAAAAAATGATCGACATGTTCCACGAAAGCCTGCCGAACGTGCCGATCTATGTGCAGTCCATCCCCGGCGTTCAGGAATGGGTCAAGGATTCCAAGCCCGGCTTGCAGAATGACCGCATCAAGCTGGTCAACAACCTGCTGGCTAACATGGCGCTGCGCAAGGGCTGCTACTTTGTCAATATTGCCGAAGCCCTGAATCAGCCCGATGGCAGCCAGATTGACGAATACGAAGCCGATGGCATCCACATGCAGCCGGTAGGCTATACCGCCTGGTGCAACTATCTGGCAACCCATACGGCATGGGATCGCCGCAACACCTATGCGGGCGAAAATCCGCTCTATATCCTGGGCAGCTGATGCTGCCCGGGCCTTTATGCGGCATCAACAACATAAGTACAACAAATGCACTGCCAACCCCCGTTTTGCTGCGGGGCAAGGCAGTGCATTTTGTTCTATTTGCATAGAAAAACGGCGGGATATTTCGCGGTATTAAATCGTTTTTTGTCTAGTTTAACAAGGATTCCTGCAAATGTGTGTCAATTTTACACAAATCGACCCAGCAACTTACGAAAATTTTAGCGCTTTATTACAGAAATCTCTTGAAATTCCGCTGCAAAACAGGTAATATAAATATAGCAAAAACAAATTGGGTGCAGTTTATGCCGGAACAGGCAGCAGGAACAGGAATTTGTGCTGTTCTTTGTATCATCGGCGCATAGCCTGCCTCAATCAGAGGTGTTTCCGGAAACCTAAGGCAACACCGCACAATTCCCGCCTTACGGCTTAAGCACCGCTCCGGCGGCTGCGGCACGGCATCTGCGTTGCCAAAATGCTCGATAAGACATCCAGTATTATCTGCGCTTTTGGCTTAGCATCTGCCGCACCTCGCTCGCCGTATCGGCACTTAGAATTATGCGGTATTGCCCTGGGAACATGATCAAAGAGGAGGCATGGTCGGTGGTAAACCGGCGCGGTGCATGCCAAAAGGGGAGATTACAAGGTGAAACAAACACAGTCAGCGGCGAAGCCTTCCGATTTGCCAGTTTACCTGTTCCATCAGGGCAATAACTTTGAAGCCTACCGCTACTTTGGCAGCCACCTGGAAGAGCAGGATGGCCAGCCCGGCGCGGTGTTCCGCGTGTGGGCACCGCACGCCAAAGTAGTTTCCGTTGTGGGCGATTTCAACAGCTGGGTGCCCACCAGCCATCCGATGGAAAAGGTGTCAGACGGCATTTGGGAGTTGTTCATTCCCGGCATCAAAACCTATGATGTTTATAAATACTGCATTACCACCCCGGCGGATGAGCTGGTGTACAAGGCTGACCCGTATGCGTTCCATGCCGAAACCCGCCCGTCCAACGGCAGCAAAGTTTTTGATATTTCCGGCTTTGACTGGCACGATGCCGTGTGGGAAGATGCGCAGAAGAAAAATGATGTGATCAACGGCCCGATGAGCATCTACGAGATACATGCCGGCAGCTGGAAAATGAAGGAGGACGGTGTCCCCTATAATTATTCCGAACTGGCGGATCAGCTTGTGCCTTATATTAAAGATATGGGCTATACCCATGTGGAGCTGCTGCCCATTACGGAATATCCGTTTGACGGCAGCTGGGGCTATCAGGTCAGCGGTTACTTTGCCCCCACCAGCCGTTACGGTACCCCGCACGACTTTATGGAGTTTGTGGATAAGCTGCACGCGGCCGGTATCGGCGTGATCCTGGACTGGGTGCCCGCCCACTTCCCCAAGGATGCTTACGGCCTGTACATGTTTGACGGCGGCCCCTGCTATGAGGACCCCAACCCCCGCCGCGGTGAGCATAAAGAGTGGGGCACCATGGTGTTCAACTTTGGTATGCCGGAAGTGGAAAGCTTCCTGGTATCCAGTGCGCTGTTCTGGATCGAGCAGTACCATGTGGACGGCCTGCGTGTGGACGCAGTGGCCAGCATGCTGTATCTCGATTACAACCGCCGCGATGGCGAGTGGGAACAAAACGTAAAAGGCGGCAAGGAAAACCTGGAAGCCATTGCGTTCCTGCAAAAGTGCAATACGGCTATCTTGGGCCGCCACCCGCATAAAATGATGATTGCCGAAGAATCCACCGCATGGCCGCTGGTTACCAAACCGGCAGCCGATGGCGGCCTTGGCTTCAACTTCAAATGGAACATGGGCTGGATGAACGATATGCTCAGCTACATGAAGACTGATCCGCTGTTCCGTGCCGGCAACCATAACAAAGTTACGTTCAGCTTCTTCTATGCGTTCAGTGAAAACTTTGTCCTGCCCATCAGCCACGATGAAGTTGTGCACGGCAAGTGCAGCCTGATCAATAAGATGCCCGGTGATTACGAAGCAAAGTTCGCCAACCTGCGCACCTTCTATGGCTATATGATGGCCCATCCGGGCAAAAAACTGCTGTTCATGGGCCAGGAATTCGGCCAGTTCATTGAATGGGACGAGAAAAAGCAGCTGGATTGGATGCTTCTTGGCTATGATAAGCACCATGAACTGCAAACCTACGTCAAGGATCTGAACCACTTCTACCGTGAGACCGCTTCTCTCTGGCAGGTCGATTACAGCTGGGAAGGGTTCCAGTGGATCGTGCCGGATGATAACAAACAGAGCGTGATCGCGTTCCTGCGCCGGGATGCCAAGGGCAAGATGCTCCTGGTTGTCTGCAACTTTAACCCCGTCCTGCGCGAAAGCTACTCGATGGGCGTGCCCAACCCCGGTACATACAAAGAGCTGATCAACTCGGATGACGTCAAGTATGGCGGTACCGGTGTCAAAAATGGCAGCGTAAAGAGCGTCAAGGGCCCGATGCACGGCTTTGACCAGCATATTGAAGTAACCCTGCCGCCGCTGTCCACCATCTATTTCAGCGTTCCCGCTGCCCGCAAAAAGGCAGGAAAGCCCGCCAAGGCAGAAACTGCCGAAGCAGCCAAACCCGAAAAGGCAGCCAAGCCTGCGGCCACCAAAACTGCCGCCCCCAAAAAGCGCACAGCCAAACCCGTGGCAACAAAACCGGCTGCTAAAAAGCCCAGAGCGGCAAAAACAACCAAGCCCAAAACACCGGTAACGGAATCGTAAACGTCTGGTGTGCAAGGGCGGTACCGGCGGCAACCCGCAGCCGGTGCGGCCCGTGGAGATAAACAAGTTTAAGGGGAGAACAATTATGGCAAAAGAAATGATCGCAATGATCCTGGCTGGCGGCCAGGGTTCGCGCCTCTACGCGCTGACCCAGAAGCTGGCTAAGCCGGCGGTTCCGTTCGGCGGTAAGTACCGTATCATCGACTTTCCGCTGTCCAACTGTGTCAACTCTGATATTGACACCGTTGGCATCCTGACCCAGTATCAGCCGCTGGTCCTGAATGAATACATCGGCAACGGCCAGCCGTGGGACCTTGACCGCCTGCATGGCGGCGTCCATGTGCTGCCGCCCTACCAGCAGGCCACCGGCTCTGACTGGTACAAGGGCACTGCCAACGCAATTTACCAGAACATTTCCTTCATTGACCGTTATGACCCGCAGTACGTCATCATCCTGTCCGGCGACCAGATCTGCAAGCAGGATTACGCTGATTTCCTGCGCTTCCACAAAGAGAAGAACGCCGAGTTCTCGGTTGCCGTTATGGAAGTGCCTTGGAGCGAAGCCCCGCGCTTTGGTCTGATGGTTACGGACGAGAATGACCGCATCAGCGAATTCCAGGAAAAGCCGAAGAACCCCAAGAGCAACCTGGCTTCCATGGGCATTTATATCTTCAACTGGGATATCCTGAAAAAGTACCTCACCGAGGACGAAAACGATCCCAACAGTGAGAACGACTTCGGTAAGAATGTCATTCCCGCACTGTTGCGTGATAACCGCCGCATGTACGCTTACCGTTTCAGCGGCTATTGGAAGGATGTCGGAACCATCTCCAGCCTGTGGCAGGCCAACATGGAGGTTCTGGATCCGACCCATTCCGGCATCAACCTGTTTGATGAAAACTGGAAGATCTACTCCCGCAACTCCGGCCGCCCCTGCCAGCGCATTGGTACGGACGCTGACATCGTGAACTCGATGATCACCGAAGGCTGCCAGGTTGACGGCACCGTTAAAAACTCCATCCTGTTCCCCGGTGTTGTGGTCGAAAAGGGCGCCACTGTTGAAGCAGCCGTTGTTATGGGCGGCACTGTCATCAAGGCTGGCGCAAAGGTTGAACACTGCATCGTGGCCGAAAATGTCACCATCGAAGAGGGTGCTACCGTGGGCAAAATGCCGGAAAGCGGCCTGAATATTACCGAACCCGGCGATGTTGCAACGGTTGGCTCCGGTGTCAAGATCGGCAAGGGCGCAACGGTTGGCCCCAAGGCAATGATTTCCAATGATGTAAAGGATGGTGAGGAACAATGGTAAGCAGCAACGCAAACGCACTGGGCGTCATTTTTGCAAACTCTTATGATAACCTTGTCCCCGAACTGGTAGCGGAGCGCACAATGGCCTCCATCCCGTTCGCAGGGCGTTACCGCATGATCGACTTTGTTCTGTCCAACATGGCAAACGCCGGTGTGGATAATGTTTCGGTCATCGTCCGTAAAAACTATCATTCCCTGATGGACCACCTGGGCGCAGGCCGTGAATGGGACCTGACCCGCAAGCGCGGAGGCCTGAACATTGTTCCGCCTTTTGCAGAGCGCAGCATCAAGCTGTACAGCGGCCGTGTGGATGCACTGGCCAGCGTTCTGAACTGGCTGAGGGACCAGAAAGAGCGCTATGTGATCCTGTCTGACAGCAACATTGCCATGAGCTTCGACTTTAACAAGCTGATCGAAGCTCATGTCAAGTCCGGCGCAGACGTTACCATGGTATACAACCGCGGCGAAATCCCCGATGGCGCCCGCACCGATAACTACACCATCCGCATTGATAATGGCCGTGTGGCTGAGCTGCTTTCCAACGATTATCGTCCCGGCGTCCAGAATCTGTCCATGAACCTGTACATCATCGAGCGCGAAAGCCTGATCCAGCTTGTCCGCGATGCATCTGTGCGCGGTCTGGTCTATTTTGAGCGCGATATCCTGGCCCGCAACCTGAGCCTGCTGAATGTTCAGGCTTATGAGTTTGACGGCTATGTGGCCCGCATCAGCGATATGAAGAGCTACTTTGACGAGAACATGCGCCTGCTGCAGGCTGGCAATGTTGATAAGCTCTTTAACGAAGGCAACCCCATCTACACCAAGATTCGTGACGACAACCCCACCCGTTACCTGGAAGGCAGCAAGGTCAAGAACAGCCTGCTGGCTGACGGCTGTGTGGTGGAAGGCACCGTTGAAAACAGCGTGCTGTTCCGTGGCTGCCAGATCAAGAAGGGTGCTGTTGTGCGCAACTGTGTGCTGATGCAGGATACCGTTGTGGAGGAGAACAGCTCCGTTGAGTATGTGGTTACCGACAAGAATGTCCACATCACGGCAGATAAAAAGCTGATCGGCACGGATTCTTTCCCGGTGTTTGTTGCCAAAAGGCACACGGTGTAACCTGATTACGCCCTGAACTTTCCCGCCAACTCTCCCCGGCGGGTAGTTTGCAGGAAAGGGCGGGGGAGTGAACACGCTTCTCCGCTCTTTCCTTATTTTATCATAACAGCCTGCCCGGCAGGCGTTGCAAACAGCCGCTCCAGCGGCTCTGCAAGGAGGTACCCATGAAAATTCTCTATGCAGCCAGCGAGGCTGCACCGTATGCAAAATCCGGTGGTCTGGCCGATGTTGCCGGTGCATTGCCCAAGGCTCTGGTTCGTGACGGTATTGACTGCCGCGTTATCATGCCCCTGTACGGCGATCTCAAGTTCAAGGATACGCTGACCTATGTTACCAATTTCAGCGTGCCCGTGGGCTGGCGCAGCCAGTACTGCGGCCTGTTCAAGGCCGAGCATGACGGCGTGACGTTCTACTTTATCGACAACGAATATTACTTTAAGCGCAGCGGCCTGTATGGCTTCTATGATGACGGCGAGCGTTTTGCTTTCTTCTCCCGCGCCATTTTGGAAACCCTGTTCTATACCGACTTTGAGCCGGATATCATCAACTGCAACGACTGGCAGACCGCCCTTACCCCGGTTTACCTCAACCTGTACTACCGCCACTTGGATAAGTTCAACCACATCAAGACGGTATTCACCATCCATAACATTGCCTACCAGGGCAAGTATGGCATGGATATCCTGGAGGATACCTGCGGCATTGGCGCACGCGATGCCCACATTGTGGAGTATGATGGTTGCGCCAACTTTATGAAGGGCGCAATCGAGACTGCTGATAAGGTCACCACCGTCAGCCCTACCTATGCACAGGAGATCCTGGACCCGTGGTTCAGCCATGGTCTGGATGGCCTGCTGCGCCAGAAGCAGTATAAGCTGTGCGGTATCCTGAACGGTATTGACGTGGATGTTTTCAACCCCGCCACCGACCCAGATATCCCGCAGAACTATGATGCCAACACGGTTCAGCAGGGCAAGCCCGTCTGCAAAGCAGCTTTGCAGGATGAGTTCGGCCTGAACAAGGATGGCAGCCCGGTCATGGCCATGGTTACCCGTCTGGTCGGTCACAAGGGCGTTGACCTGGTGCGCAGCATTGCCGAAGGTCTGCTGCAGCAGGGCATTGAGCTGGTGATCCTCGGCTCCGGCGAAGCCCAGTACGAGAACTTCTTCAACGAGCTGTGCGCCCGCAACCCCGGCCGCGTTGGCGTGTACATTGGCTTTAACGCCAAGCTGGCCCAGCGCATTTATGCCGGTGCCGATATCTTCCTGATGCCGTCCCGCTCCGAACCCTGCGGCCTGGCCCAGATGGTATCCTGCCGTTATGGCACCATCCCCGTTGTGCGTGAGACCGGCGGCCTGCGCGACTCCATCCACGACTCCGGCGATGGTTATGGCAATGGCTTTACCTTTGCCAATTACAACGCCCACGAGCTGTACGAAGCCTGCTGGCGTGCCAAGGAAGGCTACTGGAACAAGGAAGGCTGGCCCGTGCTGGTCAAGCGTGCCATGGAATGCGATTTCAGCTGGTCCAACTCCGCCAAGAGCTATGAGGGCCTGTACAATGAGGTCGTGAACCTCTGGTAAGTCTTTGGGAAGCTGTTTCCTAATGAGTTAAAATCAAATCCCGCTGTGTGCAGCCTGAAAAGCCGCATACAGCGGGATTTTTGTTCCATTGGGATTGGTCCGGTGAAAAGGAAAACGGAAAGAATAGATACGCCCGTGCGGCAGCATAGCAGCGTGACAGGGGAGACGAACCGAATGCTTCCAGGACGCAGCACAGGAATTTCGAAAAAGCCAGCCATCCGGAAATAAAGAAATTTCGGATTTTTTGCCACAATTTGCCGAACATGTGTTACAATAGTACCGGAATTTTTGCCGTGGCATTAAGGAGAATCCCATGCCCGCGGTCAATCGGGAAAGGAAACATAACAGCAATCCTATGGGGAAAAGAAAACATTGGTATTTACCGTGCATCGCCCCGGCACTGGCCGCGCTTTTGCTGGCGGGCTGCGGCGCAACGGTGGATTTGAATGAACAGGCCACAGCCGAAACCGCCATGGCCGTGCAATGGGTGCCCAATGGCAGCGTTTATACTACTGCGGCGGAAGAGCTGGAATACTGGTCCACAGCCCAAAAGCTGGAATCCGCCCTTGCCGCCACGCGGGAAACAGCCCCCAGCGTAAACTTGAACGAGCTGCTGGATGAATTCTGCGCCGCGCAGCCGGGCAGCTTTTCGCTTTACCTGCAAAATCCGGCAACGGGGGAAAGCTATACTTATAACACGGATGCCCTGTATTACCCCGCCAGCCTGCTCAAGCTGCCCTATGCGTTCTGGCTGTGCGGCCAGGCCGATGCCGGAACACTGGACCTGGAAGATGAACTGCCCAACCAGTTCCGCGGCCGTTTGTCTGATACGGCGCTGCAAGCCTATAACGATGCCGAGACCATCCCGGCCAAAGCCGCCATGCGTGCTATGATCGCCCACAGCGATAACAACGCCGTCACCCTGTTGACCACCCACTGGCCAGCCAATGAATCCAGCGGCTTCCAGCAGTTCCTGGCGGATTACGGCTTTGCCTATGCCGCAACCTGCGGCCTTACCCCGCAAACCGGCATTATCGGCATGGCTTCCACTGGCGAGTTTGCCAACATTGTGTCCGCGGTGTATGATTATCTGGATTCAGGCAGCGCCGCCGCAGCCTACCTGAAAACCTGTATGCTGGCCGCCGACCATGATATTTTGTATGTGCCGGATGGCGTGCCTGCCGCCAAAAAGTATGGCAGCTGGGATTACGCATATCACGATGTTGCCATTGTGTATGCCAAGCATCCCTACTGGATTGTTTGCATGACAGACCAGGGAGATGAAAATGTAGACTTCCCCGAAGAACCCACCCAGGCCATGCAGACCCTTGGCCAGCTGGTGTATGAATACTGGAACCCATAAACCACGCCAGCGCCGTTTCAAGAAAGGAGCCGACCTTTGCCAAACAAGAAAACTGCCGCCCAGCGCCAACCCTATGTGGACGCTATGAAAGGCTTTGGCATCCTGTGCGTTGTCATTGGCCATTTTATCGAGTATCACCGTGGTACCGCGCCGGGCATCAACGCGCTGTTTACCTGCATTTACCTGTTCCATATGGCAATTTTTTGCACAGCCAGCGGCCTGGTGGCTAAGTTCAGCCTGCGCAAGCTGGTCACGCAGCAGCTATGGCTCTACCTTATCAGCCAGGCGGGCATCACGGCGTTCCGTGCGGCTGCCCTGAAAGATAACATTGTGGATCAGGGCGGCTGGCTGCAAAATGTACTGCTGCCATGGCGGCACATGTGGTATCTGTACGCCCTCATGTTCTGGATGCTCACCGTGCCTTTGCTGCGCGCCATCCAGCGGCGCGGCCTGCTGGCCAGCACCGTAGGGATGGCCGCGGCCATTGCCATAGGCCTGTTGGGTGGCTGTGTCAACTGGCCGTTTGATCTGGGCCGTGTGTTTTCCTTTTTCCCGTTCTTTGCGTTCGGTGTGCTGTTTGCAGAGCCGTTCCGCAGCTGGCAAAAGCGCTGGTATGCCTGGGGCCCGCTGGCGGCGGCCATCGTGGTGTTTTATACCGTAACCGCCCAGCGCATCGTCACCGCCGAAACCCCGGTGTATGAGGGAGCCCGCATCTTCCAGTCCGACGCCTATGCGGTGGGCGGCTACCTGATGCAGGATCGCGCAGTATTCTACCTGCTGGGCTTTGGCACCGTGCTGGCCATCACCCCCATTCTGGGGCTCATCAAGCCGCTTGCCAGCCTGGGCCAGCGAACCCTGCCCATCTACATCCTGCACATGCCGCTGTACGCGCTTCTGGTTCAACTTGGCTGTTACGAAGCCTGTGCTTCCCACGGTCTGCCTGCCGTTATTACCTGGCTGTGCTTTATCATCCCCGCGGTGGTGGCCCTGTGCGCCAGCGCCCCGGTGTGTGCCATCCTGAACGGCATTGCAAACATCTGGTACAAAACGCTCCCGGCTCTCTTTTCCCGCCGTGGATAAAGCGTTCGCAGATGGGTTTATCCAACCGCAATAAAACAAATAAAAGAGCAAAAAAATAAACCAGGCGTGCCCCTGCAAAGCAATCGACTTTGCAAAACACGCCTGGCTTTATTTTATAAAATCACTTTCAGGGCCAACGTGAAAGAATCAGCCCTCCGCCAGGAATCACTGCTCGTCCTTGTGATCCAGCAGCTTTTCCATGGTGTGCCAGCCCAGCACTGCGCACTTTACGCGGGCCGGCATGTGGGAGATATCCTGCAGCGCACCGGCTTCTTCCAACTTTTCAATGTCGGCATCGGTAGCTTCGCCCTTAATCATCTTCAAAAAGGTCTCGGCCAGGTCTTTGGCTTCATCCACGCTGCGGCCAATGATCATGTCCAGCATGATATCTGCCGAAGCCTGGGAGATCGCGCAGCCGTCACCAACAAAGCTGCCGTCCTCAATCTTGCCGTTTTCTACTTTCAGCTGCAAAATAATGTCATCGCCGCAGCTGGGGTTCACACCCTCCAGCGTCATGTTGGCGCCGGGCAGCGGCTTTTTATGGGCGGGGTAGAGGTTGTGGTCGGTCAGCACCTCATTATAAAACGTACTACTCGGCATAACCCATTTCCTTTCTTACGCCGCCCAGCGCCGCCAGAAAGCGGTCAATGTCAGCGGTGGTGTTATAAAATGCAAGGCTGGCGCGTGCGCAGGAACGCACACCCAGATAAGCCAGCAGCGGCTGTGCACAGTGGTGCCCGGCACGCACGTCCACATGGCAGCTGTCCAGAATGGTGGCAATGTCGTGCGGGTGTACGCCATCCACCGTAAAGCTCAGAATGCCGCAGTGCTTGTCCGGGTCATCGCTGCCCAGAATATTCACACCGGAGATCTTCTTCATGCCCTCATAGGCATAGCGGGTCAGGGCCTGCTCCTGGGCGTGGACATTTTCCAGCCCAACGGATTCCAGGTAATCAATGGCCGCAGCCAGCGCAACCGCGCCGCCTGCATTCACGGTGCCGGCCTCAAATTTGTGGGGCAGCTCGGCATACACAGCGCCATCGCGGGTAACGGAATCGATCATCTCGCCGCCGGTCAAAAACGGCGGCATGGCATCCAGCAGCTTCTCCTTGCCATACAAAACGCCAATACCCATGGGGGCCATCAGCTTGTGGCCGGAGAATGCAACAAAATCAGCATCCAGTGCCTGCACATCCACTTTCATGTGGGGGGCACTCTGGGCGGCATCGACCAGCACAACACCGCCGTTGCGGTGTACCAGCTCGATCACTTTCTCTACCGGGTTTACGCAGCCCAGCACGTTGGAAACATGGCCAATGGCGGCCAGCTTTACCTTGGGGCCGATGACGGCTTCCAGCTTTTCATCCGGCAGGCTGCCGTCTTTTTCGCATTCCAGGTAAACCAGCTTGGCACCGGTCTGGCGGGCAACCATCTGCCACGGCAGCATGTTGCTGTGGTGCTCCATGATGGTGATGACGATCTCATCCCCGGCATGGATGTTGTTCAGCGCATAGCTGTAAGCAACCAGATTGATGCTTTCGGTGGTGTTGCGGGTAAAGATAATTTCGGCATCGCTGCGGGCGTTCAGGAACTTGCGTACCCGCTCGCGGGCGGCCTCGTAACGGTCAGTCGCCTCCACGCCCAGTTCATACAGGCCGCGCAGGGGGTTGGCGTTGGCCTGCTCATAAAATTCTTTCTCTGCCTGCAAAACGCTGGCCGGGCGCTGCGCGGTGGCGGCGCTGTCCAGATAGGCGATGTCCTGCTGCATCAGCAGGGGAAAGTCCTTTTTATAATCCACAAAATCAAAGCTCATCGGTGTGCGCCTCCATGAATTTGTGTGCTTCTTCCGCCAGTGCCTCCGGCAGCAGGTCAACTACGGCCTCAATGCGGGCGCGGGCCAGCAGGCTGCGGGCAACCTCTTCAGGAATGCCGCGGCTGGCGAGGTAGAACAGCATCTTTTCGTCCAGGCGGCCGATGGTTGCGCCGTGGTTGCCTTCCACATCCTCTTCGCCGCACAAAATCAGCGGAATGGTCTGGTTGACCACGCCATCGCCCAGCAGCAGAACGTTCTCCTGCTCCTGGCCCTTGGCGCCGGAACCGCCGGGCAGCAGGTCAATGCTGCCGCGGAACAGCTTGAATGCCTTACCGGCCAGTACGCCGGTGGAATCCATCTCGCAGGTGGTCTTTTTGCCGCGGTGGCGGGCTACATAGTTCATGTCCAGGCGCTGTTCGCCCTGGCCCAGGTAGCCGATCCTGGCGGTAAAGTTGCTACCTTTGCCGATCAGATCGGCGGCAGCACCGGCATACAGCTTGCCGGAACCCAGTTCCAGCTTGGTCAGCTCAAAGCTTGCGCCGTCTGCGCAGGTGGTGCCGATATCACTCAGGCAGGTAAAGCCATTATCCAGTACCTGCACCATCGAAAGCTTGACCACAGCGCCAGCCGCGGCCTTGATCTTGATCTGCAAAGCGGCCAGGCCCTCGCCAGCGGTCTCGTTGCGCAGGATCACAGCCACCTGCATGGTGCTGCCAGCCTTGGCTTCCAGGTACAGCCGGTCCCCGGCGGGGGTGCCGGGCTGGTAGGTATAGGTGATAACCGCGGGGGCATCCATCACTTCGTTTTCGCCCAGGGTCAGGTACTCTGCTGGGCTGTTGGCCAGAAAACGGTCAACGTCGGTGCCCATGCCGGTCTCCATGGCCCAGTCCTGTGCAGCGCTGCTGCGGGCCAGCTGTGCGGTCTGCACAAAGCTGGGGGCGGCACCCACGGCGGGGGCGTTTGCTTCCAGCCGGGCTGCGTTCATTTTCAGCCAGTTCCACGTCAGAGCGGGAAGCCGGTTGACGGTCATTGTTTCATTTGCCATACTCCCAACTCCTTTGCTCACCCAATGCTGCCCTTCATCTCAAGGCGGATCAGGTTGTTCATTTCCATTGCGTATTCCAGCGGCAGCTCCTTGGAAACATTATCCGCAAAGCCGCTCACGATCATGGCGCGGGCTTCCTCTTCGGGGATGCCGCGGCTCATCAGGTAGAACACGGCGTCATCACTGATGCGGCCAATGCGGGCTTCGTGGCCCACGTCAGCATCGGGGGTGCGCACGTCCATTGCGGGGATCGTGTCCGAACGGGAGATGGTGTCCAGCATCAAAGACTGGCAGGAAACCGCAGCCTTGCTGTTCTTGGCATCCTTGTTAATGACCACCGCACTGCGGAAGGTGCTGATACCGCCGTCCTTGGAAATGGACTTGGTGTTGATATAGCTGGAAGTATCCGCGCCGGTGTGAACAACCTTGGCGCCGGTATCCAGGTTCTGGCCATGACCGGCGAAGGTTATGCCGGTGAACTCCATGCGGGAGCCCTTGCCCTTCAGGATGGTCATGGGGTACAGGTAAGAGGTGTGGGAGCCAAAAGAACCGGAAACCCATTCCATCACGCCGCCCTCTTCTACAATGGCGCGCTTGGTGTTCAGGTTGTACATGTTCTTGGACCAGTTCTCAATGGTGGAATACCGCAGCTTGGCGTTCTTGCCCACAAACAGCTCCACGCAGCCGGCGTGCAGGTTGGCCACATTGTACTTGGGGGCAGAGCAGCCCTCGATGAAATGCAGCGAAGCACCCTCGTCCACAATAATCAGCGTGTGCTCAAACTGGCCAGCGCCGGGGGCGTTCAGGCGGAAATAGGACTGCAGGGGAATCTCCACATGCACATGCGGCGGAACATACACAAAAGAACCGCCAGACCATACCGCGCCGTGCAGGGCGGCAAATTTGTGATCCGTGGGGGGAACCAGGTGCATGAAATGGGTGTGGATCATCTCGGCATAAGGGCCGTGCATGGCGCTTTCCAGGTCGGTGTAAATAACACCCTGCTCCGCAACCTCTTTTTTCACGTTGTGATATACCAGCTCGGAGTCATACTGTGCGCCGACACCGGCCAGGCTGTCGCGCTCGGCCTGGGGGATACCCAGCTTTTCAAAGGTATCCTTGATGTCGGTGGGCACTTCGCTCCACTTGGCGCTCATTTTGGTGTTGGGGCGCACATAGGTGATGATATCATCCATGTTCAGCTCATCAATCGGCGGGCCCCACTCCGGGATATCGGTCTTATTATAGATCTCCAGCGATTTCAAGCGCAGCTCCAACATCCAGTCGGGGTCGTTCTTCTCACGGGAAATCTGCTCTACAATGGCGGGGGTCAGGCCAGCGTCTACCTTGTAGGCGTCTTTTTCCTCATAGCGGAAATCATACAGGCTGCGGTTAATGTCCTCAACCTGAGATTTTTCGCGTTTTGCTTCGTTTACTTCTGCCATATAATTCTCAGGCCTCCGCCATCTTTTCAAAGCGCTCGTAGCCGTTCACATTGATCTCTTCCACCAGGCTGCCATCGCCGTTTGCAGCAATCTTGCCGTTGACCAGCACGTGGGTGTAATCAACAGACAGCGCATCCAGAATGCGGGTGCTGTGGGTGATGATCAGCAAAGCGCCGTTGTGGTCTTTCTGGTATTCTTCCACGCCTTTGGAAACCAGGCGCACGGCGTCAACATCCAGGCCGGAGTCCGTCTCGTCCAGAATGGCGAGGGAGGGCTTGAGCATCATCAGCTGCAAAATCTCGGCCTTTTTCTTTTCGCCGCCGGAAAAACCAACGTTCAGGCTGCGCTCTGCGTAAGAAGCATCCATCTGCAAAATGTCCATGCAGCGGGCCAGCTCTTTCTTGAAGTCATAGTAACGCACATGGCCGACCTTCTGCTGCAATGCGCTGCGGATAAAGCCTTCCAGCGTCAGGCCGGGAACTTCCAGCGGCTCCTGGAAAGAAAGGAACATGCCGGCCTTGGCGCGCTTATCGGTGGATTCATGGGTGATATCCTCGCCCTTGAACAGGATCTGGCCGCCGGTCACGGTATATTTGGGGGCACCCATCAAAACATAGCCCAGGGTTGATTTGCCTGCGCCGTTGGGGCCCATCAGCACATGGGTTTCGCCCTTGTTGATGGTAAGATCCACGCCGTGCAACAGCTGTTTGTCTTCCACGCGTGCGGCCAGACCGGTTACGTTCAAAACTTGCTCTGCCATAAAAACTGCCTCCTGCTCGCTTTATAATAAGGTGAGCGTTTGTATTTCAAAAAGCCGCAGGCAAACCCGCAGCTTGGTTCGGCGTCCGGTGCAGCCATCCGTTTGCAGCGCAAAGCAGGCAGGCGGCGGTGTGCCGGGCACCTTTGTTATTTTCATATCCTATAAAAACTCTAGGATTAACGGTGCTTATTATATTCCAACAATTTCTTTGCGTCAAGGGCAAACCGCAAAAACTGGTACAAACCCTGCAATTTTGCACCAAAAATGGACGAATCGGGCGATTTTTGGCGTTCGGTGACCACAGAAATAACGGTTAGACATAGCAAACGCGAGCTGGCCCCGCCCGCCGCTTTCCAATCAGTGTTGGCCGTGGCTGCAGCGGTTATGCAAAGGGGAACCCCACAAAAAAAGAAGAGCCTTACCGGAAAATCCGGTAAGGCTCAGCCAGTGCCGCCGACCGGGATCGAACCGGTACGATGTTTCCACCGAGGGATTTTAAGTCCCTTGCGTCTGCCAGTTCCGCCACGGCGGCTAACTGTATGGTATTGTAGCGCAAAACGGGGGAATTGTCAATCCGCAAAGCCCTGCCGCCCAGAGTGTAAAAAAGCGAATGGTTTATTTGCGGCGAACGGCAAAGCAGCTCGCTTCATGTGGCAGTGTACCCGCTATTTTAGGGCAATACCGCATAATTCTAAGTGCCGATACGGCGAGCGAGGTGCGGCAGATGCCAAGCCAAAAGCGCAGATAATACTGGATGTCTTATCGAGCATTTTGGCAACGCAGATGCCGTGCCGCAGCTGCCGGAGCGGTGCTTAAGCCGCAAGGCGGGAATTGTGCGGTGTTGCCTTATATGTGATGTGTTTTTTGTATCCGCCCACATCACGCATCTTTCATATCGTGCGGTGCGCCGCCGCCGACACGGGGAATCGTGCAATGCCGCAGGTAATGCAGGAACATCAGAGAAGAGATACTCCAGGTCAGAGGGTATGCCCAGAAGATGACCCCGATATCATGGATAAAGTGCAGCGTTACCGTAATGTAAGTAATGCGCAATGCGCACCAGACCGCCAGCATAACGGCCATGGGCACAATGGGGCGGCCCAATCCGCGCAGGATGCCGGCGCAGCAGTGGCTGAACGCAAGCAAAAAGTAAAACAGCGCAATGGTGTGTGCCTGCCGCACGCCAAAGGCGACCACATCGGCCTCGCTGCTGAACGCACCAATCAGCCAAGGCGCCAGCAGGCAAACCGCAACGCCGACGCACTCGGCCAGCGTAATCGAACAAATCACGCCAAAACGCATACCCTTGTGCACGCGGTCAGGCTTGCCCGCACCCACATTCTGGCTGACAAAAGTGGCCAGTGCCATCGAAAAGCAGGTGACCGGCAGGAAAGCAAAACCTTCCACCTTGCTGTAAGAGCCGCACCCGGCCATGGCCAGTGCGCCAAACGAGTTGATGTTTGCCTGCACAATAACATTTGCCAGCGAGATGACCGAGTTCTGGATGCCGGAGGGCAGGCCCTGCAAAATAACGCCATGCAGCATGGGGCCGTCAAACCGAACCTTGCGCCAGCTCACAGCCCAGGCTTCCTTGCTGCGCATCAGCTTGGAGAATGCCAGAATGGCACTGACTGACTGGGAGATAATCGTGGCAAATGCGGCCGCAGCCACGCCGTACCCCAGTACGCCGATAAACAGTAGGTCCAGCACAATGTTAATGAGCGATGCTGTAATCAGGTACTTCATAGGGCTGCGGCTGTTGCCGACCGATTGCAGAATGCTGGCACCCACATTGTACATGACCACTGCAATGGAACCAAAAAAGTAGGTGCGGAAGTAGGCGACCGAGTTGCCGATAACATCCTCCGGCGTGCCCATCCAGTGCAGGATCTGCGGGGTCAAAATCACGCCCACAACCGTCAGCACCGCCCCGGCGGCCAGGCCCAGCGCCACCGTGGTGTGGATGGCTTTTTCCAGGCTCTCCCAGTCCTTTGCGCCAAAGTAGCGGGCAATCAGCACACCGGCACCCAGCGCTACGCCGTTCACAAAGCCGGTCAAGAGGAAAATCAGGCTGCCGGAAGAACCAACTGCCGCCAGCGCCTCGCCGCCCAAAAAGTTGCCCACAATCAGCGAGTCTGCCGCGTTGTACAGCTGCTGGAACAAATTGCTGATAAAAATGGGGATTGCAAACAGCAGCATGCCGCGCGCTACACTGCCTTCGGTCAGGGAATTGCTCTTGTTTTGTTGTGCCATCTTGTTTTGTTACGCTCCTAAATCTATGTTTTCTTATGGCAACACCGCACAATTCCCGCCTTGCGGCTTAAGCACCGCTCCGGCGGCTG
>ERZ773131.1244-NODE-1244-length-18966-cov-4.155148_pt1 | contig 18966 bp, 16 predicted proteins | sample MGYA00511082_ERZ773131 | MGnify/ENA primary metagenome ERZ773131 (study PRJEB29015, sample SAMEA2737813) | human gut metagenome | biome: human gut; feature: human-associated habitat; material: faeces | place: China | collected 2012 ... | reverse complement strand
TTTCTTCCGCTGGTACTGGTCACTTCTACACCACCACGAAGAACAAACGTACTAAGCCGGAAAAACTGGAACTGAAAAAATTCGATCCAGTTGTTCGCCAGCACGTGATCTACAAAGAAGCGAAAATCAAATAATTCTCGCTTTGATGTAACGAAAAACCTCGCTCCGGCGGGGTTTTTTGTTATCTGCTTACCCCCATATTGATTGCATCTGTTCATTCCTGGAGATGCTATGCCTGAATTACCCGAAGTTGAAACCAGCCGCCGCGGCATAGAACCGCATCTCGTTGGTGCAACCATTCTTCATGCGGTGGTGCGCAACGGACGCTTGCGCTGGCCGGTTTCAGAAGAGATCTACCGTTTAAGCGACCAACCAGTGCTTAGCGTGCAGCGGCGGGCTAAATATCTGCTGCTGGAGCTGCCTGAGGGCTGGATTATCATTCATTTGGGGATGTCTGGCAGCCTGCGCATCCTTCCAGAAGAACTTCCCCCTGAAAAGCATGACCATGTGGATTTGGTGATGAGCAACGGTAAAGTGCTGCGCTACACCGATCCGCGCCGCTTTGGTGCCTGGCTGTGGACCAAAGAGCTGGAAGGGCATAATGTGCTGGCCCATCTTGGACCGGAGCCGCTTAGCGACGATTTCAACGGTGAGTACCTGCATCAGAAGTGCGCGAAGAAAAAAACGGCGATCAAACCGTGGCTGATGGATAACAAGCTGGTGGTAGGCGTAGGGAATATCTATGCCAGCGAATCACTGTTTGCGGCGGGGATCCATCCGGATCGGCTGGCGTCATCACTGTCGCTGGCAGAGTGTGAATTGCTGGCTCGGGTGATTAAAGCGGTGTTGCTGCGTTCGATTGAGCAGGGTGGTACAACGCTGAAAGATTTTCTGCAAAGTGATGGTAAACCGGGCTATTTCGCGCAGGAATTGCAGGTTTACGGGCGAAAAGGCGAGCCCTGTCGGGTGTGCGGTACGCCGATTGTGGCGACTAAACATGCGCAGCGGGCAACGTTTTATTGTCGGCAGTGCCAGAAGTAATTCATGCGCGCCGGATGGCATACCATCCGGCATAAACGCTACGCTAACTTCGCCATCAGCGCCTGATGGACATTCTCCGGCAGGAAATGGGTGACATCGCCCTGATGGCGCGCCACCTCTTTCACCAACGATGAAGAGATAAACGACCACTCTTTCGACGGCATCAGAAACACACTTTCCAGTTCCGGCATTAAGTGGCGATTCATATGCGCCAGCTGCATTTCATATTCAAAATCCGCCACCGCACGCAGACCACGAATCAGCACCGTAGCGTGTTGATTACGGGCGAAGTTCGCCATCAAATCACTAAACCCGACCACTTCCACGTTCCCCAGATGCGCGGTTGCCTGCTGTGCCAGCTCAACACGCTCTTCCAGGGTAAACATCGGTTTTTTACTGGGGCTGGCGGCAATCGCCAGAATAACGTGATCGAACATCTGCGTGGCGCGCGTCACGATATCGATATGACCATTGGTAATGGGATCGAAAGTACCCGGATAAATCGCCCGTTTTTGCATAACAACCTCAATGCGTTTTCGGTGGCAGGTAAGGTTCCAGCAGTTGAAGCAGACGCTGTAGCGCGCCCTGGTTTTGATACAGTACTTCAACGGCATGACGGCCATAGAAACTACGGTAATCGGCGTCGGTGAGTAAAGAGGAAACCTCTTTTGCAAGCGTAGTGGCATCGGTAACGGTAATCAGCCCGCTTGCCTGCTCCAGCCGCGCGCAAATGTCTTTAAAGTTAAAAGTATGCGGCCCCATCAATACCGGAATTGCGTGTGCGGCAGCTTCCAGCGGATTATGCCCACCACGTTCAACCAGTGAACCGCCAACAAAGGCGAGATCGGCAATGCCGTACAGTAACATCAACTCGCCCATCGTATCGCCAACCACAACCTGCGTGCTGGTGGAGGGGACTTCCCCTGAAGAGCGTGTGATATAGCTTAGTCCAGCCTGGCGGACAAGGTTAATCGCATCCGGGAAGCGTTCTGGATGACGGGGTACCAGGATGAGCAATAAATTCGGGAATTGCTGTAACAATGCCTGATGTGCGGCGATCACCACACTCTCTTCGCCTTCGTGAGTGCTGGTGGCAATCCATACCGGGCGGTGTGGTGCCCATTGGCGGCGCAGCGTCACGGCTTTAGCAGCCAACTGCGGCGTTACAGAAATATCGAATTTCAGGCTACCGGTAACGGTTACCTGGTTATTTTTTGCGCCCAGCGCCACAAAACGTGCACCATCTTCTTCATTTTGGGCGGCAATCAGCGTAATACGACGCAGCAAGCGACGGACGAATTTACCCAGTTTGGCATAACCTGCGGCCGAGCGGGCAGAGAGTCGCGCGTTAGCGATCACCAGCGGAATTTTACGTTTATGTAGCGCCGCAATCAGGTTAGGCCATAGTTCGGTTTCCATAATCAACACCAGTTTAGGGTCGACTTTATTCAGGAAACGGTTGAGCGCATCGGGCAGGTCATACGGCAGATAAACGTGCTGAACATCCTTCCCGAAAGCCGATTGTACGCGCTCCGAACCGGTTGGCGTCATGGTTGTAACGGTAATCGGTAAATCAGGATAACGATGGCGCAGCGCGCGCACCAACGGGATCGCCGCCAGAGTTTCACCGACGGAGACGGAGTGCAGCATAATGCCGCCTGGTTTTAGCGGATGGCGGTAAAAACCGTAACGTTCACCCCAGCGTTTTCGATAGGCCGGAGCCTTACGTCCGCGCACCCAGAGCCGTATCCAGATCAGCGGCTGAATAAGGTAGAGAAGGGCGGTGTAAAGCAATTCGAGCATAGTAAATAGCTGACTTATGGATGTGCTGGGGATTCTATGTATTTAGCTGTGGCATTACCATTACTTTTCCCGTTTTTGACTTAAATAGCAATTTACCCGCCAATTCTTGCTGAACATCTATACTTTTTTTGTATTTTTATGCGATTCATTGATTTCTGCTGTACGTGCAGGAAGGAATCGCAGAGCAACAGTGAAAGAATATGGTTGCTAATGATTTTATTTGATTGATTTCTTTATTGAAAATCAACAATGTGCTTAAAAATCATTCGGGTCGGATTGCCGCGAAAGAAGTGATACACTAGCGCGTCAATATCAGTGCGGTATCAGTATTCAGGTAGCTGTTGAGCCTGGGGCGGTAGCGTGCTTTTTCTGCTTCACCTTAATCGGATAATCTCAACAAAAAGAGTTACTTGTGGATAAGCCATTTCGAAGAATTTTGCTCATTAAGATGCGTTTTCATGGGGATATGTTATTAACTACTCCCGTCATTAGTTCGCTGAAAAAAAATTACCCTGACGCAAAAATCGATGTGCTGCTTTATCAGGACACCATCCCGATCCTGTCTGAAAATCCAGAGATTAACGCGCTCTACGGCATAAAAAATAAAAAAGCAAAAGCCTCAGAAAAAATTGCCAACTTTTTTCATCTCATCAAGGTATTACGTGCCAATAAGTATGACCTTATCGTCAATCTTACCGATCAATGGATGGTTGCTATACTGGTTCGCTTATTAAATGCCCGTGTGAAAATTTCCCAGGATTATCATCATCGGCAGTCTGCTTTTTGGCGTAATAGTTTCACCCATTTGGTGCCGTTGCAGGGTGGAAATGTGGTGGAAAGTAACTTATCCGTGCTGACGCCATTGGGACTTGATTCGTTGGTGAAGCAGACAACCATGAGTTACCCGCCTGCAAGCTGGAAACGTATGCGTCGCGAACTTGATCACGCTGGTGTTGGACAAAATTATGTGGTTATCCAACCTACGGCGCGGCAAATCTTCAAATGCTGGGACAACGCCAAGTTTTCCGCTGTGATTGATGCCTTACATGCTCGTGGTTATGAAGTCGTTCTGACGTCCGGCCCAGATAAAGACGATCTGGCCTGCGTCAATGAAATTGCGCAGGGATGCCAGACGCCACCAGTAACGGCGCTGGCTGGAAAGGTGACCTTCCCGGAACTTGGTGCGTTAATCGATCATGCGCAGCTGTTTATTGGCGTTGATTCCGCACCGGCGCATATTGCCGCTGCAGTTAATACGCCGCTGATATCGCTGTTTGGTGCGACAGACCATATTTTCTGGCGTCCCTGGTCAAATAACATGATTCAATTCTGGGCGGGAGATTACCGGGAAATGCCAACGCGCGATCAGCGTGACCGAAATGAGATGTATCTTTCGGTTATTCCGGCGGCAGATGTCATTGCTGCTGTCGATAAATTACTGCCCTCCTCCACGACAGGTACGTCGTTATGATCGTTGCTTTTTGTTTATATAAATATTTTCCCTTTGGCGGTTTGCAGCGCGATTTTATGCGTATTGCTCAGACAGTCGCCGCCCGAGGTCATCATGTTCGGGTTTATGCCCAGTCGTGGGAAGGCGAATGCCCTGATGTATTTGAACTGATCAAAGTGCCGGTTAAATCGCATACCAATCACGGGCGCAATGCGGAGTATTTTGCCTGGGTGCAAAAACATTTACGCGAACATCCCGTCGATAAAGTCGTTGGATTTAATAAAATGCCGGGGCTGGACGTTTATTATGCCGCTGATGTTTGTTATGCCGAGAAAGTAGCGCAGGAAAAAGGCTTTTTCTATCGCCTGACGTCACGTTATCGCCATTATGCCGCCTTTGAGCGGGCAACCTTCGAACAGGGCAAGCCGACACAGCTGCTGATGCTGACAGATAAGCAAATCGCCGATTTCCAGAAACATTATCAGACTGAAGTGGAGCGTTTTCATATTCTGCCACCGGGGATTTATCCTGATCGTAAATATAGCCAGCAGCCAGCCAATAGCCGTGAAATCTTCCGTAAGAAGAATGGAATAACCGAACAACAATATTTATTGTTGCAGGTCGGTTCAGACTTCACGCGTAAAGGTGTCGATCGTTCCATTGAAGCACTTGCTTCGTTACCGGATTCGCTGCGCCACAACACATTGCTATATGTTGTTGGGCAGGATAAACCGCGAAAATTTGAGGCACTGGCAGAAAAACGCGGCGTGCGCAGTAATGTTCACTTCTTCTCGGGGCGCAACGATGTCTCGGAATTAATGGCGGCGGCGGATTTATTACTGCATCCTGCCTACCAGGAAGCGGCGGGAATTGTGCTGCTGGAAGCGATTACTGCAGGATTACCGGTACTAACAACTGCCGTTTGCGGCTATGCGCATTATATTGTCGACGCCAATTGCGGCGAGGCTATTGCTGAGCCATTCCGCCAGGAAACATTGAATGAGATTTTACGCAAAGCGTTAACGCAATCTTCATTGCGCCAGGCCTGGGCGGAAAATGCGCGACATTATGCTGATACACAAGATTTATACAGTCTGCCAGAGAAAGCGGCGGATATCATAACGGGTGGTCTGGATGGTTGAACTTAAAGAGCCGTTTGCCACGTTATGGCGCGGTAAAGATCCTTTTGAGGAAGTTAAAACCTTGCAGGGTGAGGTATTTCGTGAACTGGAAACTCGCCGTACTCTGCGCTTTGAAATGGCGGGCAAAAGCTATTTTCTCAAATGGCATCGCGGCACGACTCTGAAAGAGATAATCAAAAATTTACTCTCATTGCGGATGCCAGTATTAGGCGCAGACCGCGAATGGAATGCGATTCATCGACTGCGGGATGTCGGCGTTGATACTATGTATGGGGTGGCATTTGGCGAAAAAGGCATGAATCCGCTGACCAGAACTTCATTTATTATTACCGAAGATCTGACACCAACCATCAGTCTGGAAGATTACTGTGCTGACTGGGCGACCAACCCACCAGATGTTCGCGTAAAGCGTATGCTTATTAAGCGTGTCGCGACGATGGTGCGCGATATGCATGCTGCGGGCATTAACCACCGTGACTGTTATATCTGTCATTTCCTGCTGCACTTGCCTTTTTCCGGTAAGGAAGAGGAGTTAAAAATTTCGGTAATTGACCTGCACCGGGCGCAGCTTCGCACGCGCGTTCCACGTCGTTGGCGCGATAAAGATTTGATTGGTTTGTATTTCTCATCAATGAATATTGGTCTGACGCAGAGAGATATCTGGCGATTTATGAAGGTTTATTTTGGGATGCCTTTACGCGATATTTTTAAACTTGAGACTGATTTACTTAAAAAGGCAAAAATTAAAGCAAAAAAAATAGAAGAAAGAACAATAAGAAAAAACTTGTAAATAATATTTTATTACAGTAAGGGATTCTAAAATTGTTGAAATATAGAAATTTCGTTGCTAAGAGGCAAGATTTATTCCAAAACGAACTGTCATATGTTAAACATTTACATATTGCACTATGCTTTGATTATGAATTCATAATGCCAGCAGGCGTTGCATTATATTCAATTATATCCAACAATAGTCATATTAACCTTCATTTTCACCTTCTTATATCAGGCATAGAAGAAAAAGAGTGTTCAGCTTTTTACGAGCTAGAAGGTCCTCATACATCAATATCTGTATATTATATAACTGATAAATTTGACATTAATCCGGATACATTAGTTCTTGGTATTCCTTTATCAACATGTTTACGTTTCTTAATCCCAGAAGTTATTGATGATAAAATAAATAATATACTTTATCTTGACTGTGATGTCATATGTAATAGCCATTTAGATGAACTGGTTGATTATAATTTAAATGCTAATATTGCATGTGTAATTCCAGACTCACCAGAAATGCAAGAACGTGTAAAAAAATTAGATTATGGCATTGAGTTTGTGGATTATTTTAATGCCGGGGTTATGCTTATTAATACCAGCGCATGGAAAAAACATAATATAACACAAAAAGCTTTAGAGATGATCAACAGTGGGAAAGTATATAGATATGCAGATCAGGATGTGCTTAATATTTTACTTAATGGACGAGTACATTACCTTAATAACAAGTACAATAATAAGACAACATTGTCAGTACGATGTGATGAAGAGCAAAAAAACTTGCCAAACACAATTATAATGCATTATGTAACTCCGAATAAACCATGGTACAAAATATTTAGAGCGCAAAATTTTGATCATTATTTTTCAAATTCCCCATGGAAGAACTATAAAAGAAAACTAGCTCCATCATCAAGTGAGATTAGGTTAAAGTCTAAAGTTTTTTGGTTAGAAGGAAAATATTGGAAAGCCATTTCTTATTATTATAAGTATTTACTTGTTAAATTGTTTTGCTTAAATATTTAGCTGGAATGTAATTATGAAAATAGCCTTTATTGGCGAAGCTGTTTCTGGTTTTGGCGGCATGGAAACAGTCATTCGTGATGTTATTACTACCTTCAGGCAACAACATATCCAAAGTGAAATGTTTTTCTTTTGTCGTAATGACAAAATGGATAAGGGGTGGCTGGAAGATATTAAGTACTCTTGTTCATTTTCCAATATTCGCTTAGGTTTTTTGCGTCGCGCGAAACATATTCATGCTTTAAGCAAATGGCTTCAGGATTATCAGCCAGATGTTGTTATTTGTATTGACGTGATCTCGTGTTTGTATGCGTCCAAAGCTCGTAAAAAATCGGGGATTGATGTACCTGTATTTTCATGGCCGCATTTTTCTTTAGATCATAAAAAACATGCTGAATATATCACCTGTGCCGACTATCATTTAGCCATCAGCTCTGGTATTAAACGGCAAATGATTAGCCGGGGTGTACCAGAATCGACAATAAACGTTATTTTTAATCCCGTCGAGGCGAAAAATTCAGTCATTCCTGCACCCGGGGAAGGCGAAACGGCAACATTCATTTATGTTGGGCGTATGAAATTTGAAGGCCAGAAGAGGGTTAAAGACCTGTTTGATGGCTTATCACAAGCGCAAGGTAACTGGAAACTCCATGTATTGGGTGATGGTTCCGATTTCGAAAAATGCCAGGCTTATAGTAGAGAACTAAATATTGATAATCGAATTGACTGGTATGGTTGGCAACAACATCCCTGGGAATTGGTCCAGCAAGATATTAAAAAAGTGAGTGCGTTACTGCTCACGTCATCTTTTGAAGGTTTCCCAATGACCCTGCTTGAAGCCTTATCATGGGGGATTCCTTGTATTAGTGCCGATTGTGTCTCCGGGCCTGCTGACATTATTCAACCTGATGTCAATGGCCATCTGTATCAACCGGGAGATATTGCTGGTTTTGTAACTCTTCTAAATAAATATATAGCAGGTGAAATTCATATCGAACATGAAAAAATTCCTGCGTCGATCGATAAGTTTTATCAATTGAAGTATTACGATAGATTACATAATATAATTATTTCTGCTATTTCCCGGAGGAAATAATGCAGCAGGTATTATTCCAGGAAACTGAGTTTCTAAATTCAGTTATTGATTATAATCATAAAGTAGAAACGGAAAATCTTTGTCTGGACATCGCTTATGGAACTGACAAAAACTTTCTATTTGGTTGCGGAATTTCGATTGCTTCAATATTAAAGTATAATGAAGGAAGTCGGTTGTGTTTCCACATTTTTACTGATTATTTTGGTGATGATGATCGTAAGTATTTTGATGCCCTAGCGTTACAGTATAAAACCAGAATAAAAATATATCTGATTAATGGTGACCGACTACGCTCATTGCCTAGCACAAAGAACTGGACTCATGCAATATATTTCCGTTTTGTTATTGCAGATTACTTTATTAATAAGGCGGCTAAAGTCCTTTATCTGGATGCAGATATCATTTGTCAGGGGACTATTGAGCCACTAATTAAATTCTCATTTCCTGACGATAAAGTCGCAATGGTTGTTTCTGAAGGGCAAGCTGACTGGTGGGAAAAACGCGCCCATTCGTTAGGTGTTGCGGGAATTGCTAAAGGTTACTTTAACTCCGGTTTTTTATTGATTAATACTGCCAAATGGGCGGCTCAGCAGGTTTCTACACGAGCCATTGCAATGCTAAATGAGCCAGAAATAATCAAAAAAATAACACATCCTGATCATGATGTATTAAATATGTTGCTGGCAGATAAACTTATTTTCGCTGATATTAAATATAACACCCAGTTTAGCTTAAATTATCAACTAAAAGATAACTTTATAAACCCAATTACCAACGATACTATTTTTATCCATTATATCGGGCCAACCAAGCCCTGGCATGATTGGGCCTGGGATTATCCTGTATCACAAGCATTTATGGAGGCAAAAAATGCTTCGCCATGGAAGAATACGGCGTTGCTGAAACCGAATAATAGCAATCAATTAAGATATAGCGCAAAACATATGCTTAAAAAACATAGATATCTAAAAGGGTTTAGCAACTATCTTTTTTATTTTATTGAAAAGATAAAGCATTAAAACTGGGAAACTATAAAGTAATGATATAAGGGTAGCATTGTGGACTCATTTCCTGCCATAGAGATAGATAAAGTTAAAGCCTGGGATTTTCGGCTGGCTAATATAAATACTTGTGAATGTTTAAATGTTGCCTATGGTGTCGATGCTAATTATCTTGATGGTGTAGGTGTTTCCATCACATCAATTGTCCTAAATAATCGACATATTAATCTTGATTTTTATATTATTGCTGATGTTTATAATGATGCTTTTTTTCAAAAAGTTGCAAAGCTTGCAGAGCAATACCAATTAAGAATCACGTTATATAGAATTAACACTGATAAGCTCCAGTGCTTGCCTTGTACACAGGTCTGGTCAAGAGCAATGTACTTCCGTTTATTTGCATTTCAATTATTGGGTTTAACTCTTGATCGTTTGCTTTATCTTGATGCAGATGTAGTTTGTAAGGGAGATATTAGTCAACTATTGCATTTAGAGTTTAATGGAGCGGTGGCTGCAGTAGTCAGGGATGTAGACCCAATGCAGGAAAAGGCGGTAGTCAGATTATCTGATCCTGAACTTCGGGGGCAGTATTTTAATTCTGGTGTCGTTTACTTAGACCTAAAAAAATGGACAGAAGCAAAACTAACCGAAAAAGCACTGTCTATTCTTATGAGTAAAGATAGTATTTATAAGTATCCTGACCAGGACGTTATGAATGTCCTACTAAAAGGGATGACAAGATTCCTGCCACGTGAGTTCAATACTATATATACAATAAAAAGTGAGTTAAAAGATAAAACGCATCAAAAATATAAAGAGTTGATAAAAGAGGATACTCTTCTTATTCATTATACTGGGGCCACCAAGCCGTGGCACAAATGGGCAATTTATCCATCGGTAAAATACTATAAAATAGCTTTAGAAAGATCCCCCTGGAAAGATGACTCACCACGAGATGCAAAATCAATTATTGAATTCAAAAAAAGATATAAACATCTGTTAGTGCAACATCATTATATCTCAGGACTCATTGCAGGAGTGTGTTATCTTTGCCGAAAATATTACCGTAAATAACATTTAACTGGTTTAACATGATTCAGAAGAATAAAATCAAAGATTTAGTTGTTTTTACCGATGAAAATAACTCAAAGTATCTCAATGTATTAAATGACTTTCTTTCTTATGATATTAATATCATCAAAGTTTTTCGTTCTATAGATGATACAAAAGTCATGCTTATTGATACCGATTACGGTAAATTGATACTTAAAGTTTTTTCGCCTAAAGTAAAACGCAACGAACGTTTCTTTAAATCTCTTTTAAAGGGAGATTATTATGAACGCCTTTTTGAGCAAACTCAAAAAGTGCGTAACGAGGGGCTACATTCTCTCAATGATTTTTATTTGTTGGCAGAACGGAAAACATTACGTTTTGTCCATACTTATATCATGCTTATCGAATATATCGATGGCGTAGAGTTGTGTGATATCCCCGATATTGATGATTCGCTAAAAAATAAAATTCAACAATCAATTCGTTCATTACACGAACACGGTATGGTATCTGGTGATCCTCACCGCGGTAATTTTATTATTGAAAATGGTGAAGTACGCATTATTGATCTTTCAGGAAAACGGGCATCTGCACAACGTAAAGCGAAAGATCGTATTGATTTAGAGCGACATTATGGTATTAAGAATGAGGTTAAAGATCTCGGTTATTATCTTTTAGTTTATCGTAAAAAAATACGTAATCTTATGCGGCGTTTGAAAGGGAAGCCAGCACGATAAAGTAAAAGTCTTACATTTAAACGTCTTCGTCAGGACATTTCTATGCGGAGTTCTTATTTCACAGGTTTATCATGAAGAATATTAGATACATTGACAAAAAAGATGTTGAAAACCTGATAGAAAGTAAAACGTCTGATGATGTTATTATTTTTCTTTCCGGCCCCACATCGCAAAAAACACCATTGTCAGTGCTGCAGACAAGGGATGTTATTGCTGTCAATGGTTCTGCACAATATCTATTAAGTCATAATATTATTCCCTATATTTATGTACTTACCGATGTTCGCTTTTTACATCAACGGCGTGATGATTTTTATAAATTTAGCCAGAGAAGTCGTTATACCATCGTAAATGTTGACGTTTATGAACATGCTTCTGAAGAAGATAAGCGGTACATCCTTCAAAACTGCCTGGTACTATGTTCATTTTACCGCAGAGAAAAAGGTGGATTGATCAAGAAGATCAAGTTTAATATTTTGAGCCGAATTCATAAAGAGCTCCTGATCTCTGTACCTTTTTCTAAAAAAGGTCGTCTGGTTGGCTTTTGCAAGGATATTAACCTCGGTTATTGTTCATGCCATACCGTTGCTTTTGCTGCAATCCAAATAGCCTATTCGCTGAAGTATGCTCGTATTATCTGTTCAGGCCTTGATTTAACGGGTAGCTGTTCGCGTTTCTATGATGAAGATAAGAATCCTATGCCCTCAGAGTTGACTCGGGATTTATTCAAAATTTTACCATTTTTCCGTTTTATGCGTGAAAATATAGAAGATATCAAAATTTATAATTTATCCGACGATACTGCAATTCAATATGATATTATTCCCTATATGAAAATATCCGAAATTGAAGAGCCGTGTGTTTATGAAAAAATAAGCTAATATTTTGTATGTGTTTATTACGTGTTATAAATTATATTGGAGTTGGCTAATAATGATTAAAAAAATAATATTTACCGTCACACCAATATTTTCTATACCGCCAAAAGGAGCTGCAGCGGTTGAAACATGGATTTATCAGGTCGCAAAAAGACTTTCGATTCCAGTAACTATCGCCTGTATTCGAAACGAAGGTTACCCAACCTACACAAAAGTAAATGATCACTGTGATATTCACTACATTGGTTTTAGTCGAGTCTATAAACGACTTTTCCAAAAGTGGACTCGACTTGATCCTGTGCCATATTCTCAGCGTATTTTAAATACCCAACCTAAAAACACTGATCCGAAAGACTCTGTTATTGTTATCCACAATAGCATGAAGCTGTATAAACAGATTCGTAGCAGAAGCCCTCAGGCGCAGCTAGTTATGCATCTTCATAATGCTTTCGAGCCAGGTGAGTTAGACAAAAATGCAAAGATAATTGTTCCTAGCCAGTTTCTTTTCGATTTCTATTCGGAAAAAATGCCTGATGCAAATATTGCTATTGTGCCTAATGGTTTTTGTTCTGAATCGTATGAACAAAATAATACTGAAGATTTGAGGCAGAAACTGAACATTGATGCAAATGATACCGTGTTATTATTTGCAGGAAGGATATCACCAGATAAAGGTTGCCTGATGCTTATGGAGGCTTTTAATCAGCTGAATAAGATACAAGATAACCTCAAACTGGTGATTGTCGGAGATCCTTTTGCCAGTAAAAAAGGCGAAAAAGCTGAATATCAGAAAAAAGTTCTGGATGCAGCGAAAGCTATTGGAGCGCAATGCATTATGGCGGGTGGACAGCCTCCAGAGCAGATGCATAACTATTACCGTTTAGCAGATTTAGTTGTTGTTCCTTCTCAGGTAGAAGAAGCTTTTTGTATGGTAGCTGTTGAAGCGATGGCGGCAGGTAAACCAGTACTTGCCAGTCAAAAAGGTGGAATTAGTGAGTTTGTTCTGGAAGGAATTACAGGCTATCACCTTGCAGAGCCTATGACATCTGAAAGTATTCTCGCGGATATTAAGCGAGTTTTGGCGGATGCTGACAGAGCTCAAATTGCTAAAAATGCCCGAAATTTTGTTTTCTCAAAATATAGCTGGGAACATGTTACTCAGCGTTTTGAAGCACAAATACAAGACTGGTTTGGTTAAAAATTATTGGATTTGAAGAGCCTGCCTGAACTTAATGTCAGGCAGGCTTTTTTTTATTTATTCCGCATTGCTAACAGTAAACCAACAATCAAGCCAATTGGTTTGAGATCAACTTCCTCGAAGTTACCTCGAATAATATAAAAGCTTACAAGCGTTAAAAATAGTAGTAATTGACCATTATAAGGAGTGACGACAACTGTTTTAAACGTTGCATTAGCTGTCTCTTTGATAATAGAGCCATACAGATAAAGTAAAGCGAGTAGTCCAGCTAAACCTGCTGCAAACCAAATTGACAAAACAATGTTGTGTGGTCCAATTGATTGCCTGAATGTCCATGACGGAAAATCTACGACACGCTTATTATATATTGCATGGTAAATATCATCGCCGTAGCCATATCCCTTAAGCGGATTTTCCATAATTAATGTCCACGCCGTACCTTGTGTACCATTGGTATAGCGATAAGAACTGTCGGTCTGTTGAAGTTTATAAATAAGCCTGTCTTTACCGGTATGATCACTTTTATAGGTAAATACACCCGCTGCGGCAACAGAAATAACGATGGAAGTCAGCATCAATAATTTCCACTGACGATTTAAGATTAACCATAGCAGAGTCACTATGAATACTGCCAGCCATGCACCACGAGACAGCGTTCCTAATAGCAGAAATAAGAAAACTGCACTAAAAATTACGAATGCTATTTTATAAGAGGTTTTCTTGATAAGCCAAAGGTTTAATAATGCTGGAAACAGAAACACCATTGAATCGGAAATACTACGGTGTTCATAGGTGGAAAATGGCATTATTCCTTTATTATAATCCTGAATATAAAGAATAAGTTCAACAAGACAACGTAAGCCAAGTCCGGTAACTAATGAGTATAGTACAATTTTACCAATGCTTTCATTATCTTCATCTTTTAATAATGCAGGTATAAGTAAACTATAGGCCAAAAATCCTTTAAGCACCGTATTACTGAATTCTTTAAAACTGATTTTCAGATCAGGTGATATGAAAGTAGCATATAAAAGAATGAATGATAGTACCAGGACACTATAAAAAAGATTATTTTTATAGAGTACTTTAAATGTTCCTGGAGCACGAGAAACTTGATAGATTACCGTAATAATCATTAGTATGGATATGATGTGTTTATAACGGGTAATACCATCAAGGAAAAAGGTTGCAATAAAGAGGAATACCAACGTTTTATTCCAGTACGGTTTCCAGCTTTCTTTATTACGTAGCGCCAGCGAGGCTGTTAACATTGCTTCTCCACCATCTTAAATAATATAGAACGTATTAATCAGGAATTGATTTTATTAAATACCGCTTCTGCAGTCAGATGAGAAAGATCTTTATCTGGCGCCCTACAAACCACCTGATTCTTCCCATACCCACCAATTAATCCCGGATCGGTTGGTCCATAAACCGTGATATTGGGTCTATCCAGTGCCGCCGTTAAATGGCTTAACCCCGTATCCACCGACACTACAAATTTGGCCCCGGCCAGCACGCGGGCAACGCCTTCCAGACTCATCTTCGGCAATACTTCAACATAAGCAAATCCTTCCGCCAGTCGTTTCGCCCGTTCTTCCTCATGCGGCGCGCCCCACGGAAGTTTAATCCGTATTCCTGAATCAGCCAGTAAACCAATCAATTCTCGCCAGTGTTCTTCCGGCCAGTGTTTATCATCACGGGTCGTCGCATGAAGAAATACGGCATATTCGCCAGCATCTGTAGGCAGGTTCGTCAGGAAATGCTGTGCAATAGCATAATCGCCCTGGGTTTGCGGTTTGCTATAGCCCAGACTTTTGGCAAACAGTTCGCGGGTGCGTTCTACGGCGTGCTGCTGTTTTGCAATATGATGCTTACGATTGTAAAACAGACTGGCTAAAGGTTCGCGAGCGGTTTGCCAGTCCATGCCATGCTTTACGCCATGCGCCAGACGCGTCACCAGCGCCGCGCTTTTTACCAGCCCCTGAGCGTCGATAACTGCGTCATAGTTCTCTGCTTGTAGCGCTTCACGAAACGCTTTGCGTTCCGCTTTTATGGGGGCCGAGAACCAGGCTTTACGCCAGCGACGTATTGCCACAGGAATAACTCGCTCAACGGCGGCGTGCCAGGAAGGAATCTGTGCGAACCCTTCTTCCACCACCCAGTCAAACTTAATCCCTGGGATTGCCTGCTGGGCATCAGTGAGTGCGGGCAACGTATGGAGTACATCGCCCATCGACGATGTTTTAACGATCAAAACCCGCATCCGTCAGGCTTCCTCTTGTAACAATAGCGCGTTGAGTTCTTCCAGTACGCGCTGGGGAGTAATGTCGATTAAGCTCTGGTGATAACCCTCCGCAGCGTCACCTTTACGCACTTTGTGATAGCCGGTAATCAGGCGGATCACGCGCGCTTTATGTGATAGCGGCGGTGTGAAGTCCGGGCTACTTGGACCATACAGGGCAACCAGCGGACGATTGAGCGCCGCCGCAACGTGCATCAGGCCAGAATCGTTAGTGACAATGGCTTTACAGGCTGCAATCAGGATAACCGCTTGATCAAGCTGTGTTTCCCCCGCCAGGTTCCGACACCATGCCTGCTGCTCGGTATTCAAAGCGGCAAGAATCTCATTGCCCGCTTCATGATCTTTCGCCGAGCCAAACAGAACCACTTGATAACCTTCATCAATCAGTTGCTTTGCCAGTTCCGCATAGTGGTAGTGTGGCCAGCGTTTTGCCGGACCAAACTCCGCACCCGGGCAAAAACCAATCATCGGACGTTCTGATGAAAGCGAAAATTGATTACAGGTATATGATTTTTCACCTTCGCTCACTTGCAATTGCGGCCATAACAACGGTTTTGGTAGATCTTGTGCGGTACGCATCACGCCTTTGTCATAGGCCAGCGCCACATAGCGTTCCACCATTAGCGGCCAGGCTTCTTTATCGAGCACACGTACATCGTTGAGTAAACCGTAGCGCATCTCGCCGCGCCAGCCGGTGCGATGAGGAATACCCGCGAAGAAAGGCACTAATGCGGATTTGAAGGAGTTAGGTAAGACGTAGGCGCGGTCGTAGCGCTTTTCACGCAGGCTATGACCCAGCTTGCGGCGTTCGCCAATTTCCAGCGCCCCGTGACCAAGCGGCATAGGAATGGCTTCGTTAACTTCCGGCATCCGCGACAATAACGGACGGCACCATGCCGGTGCCATCACGTCGATTATCGCCTGGGGATAGCGCGCCTGGAGCGTGCGATAGAGACTTTGCGACATCATCATGTCGCCAACCCAAGACGGGCCGATCACCAGTATTTTCATGCAGAGCTCTTATGCGTCGCGATTCAGCCAGGCCATGTATTCCGTTACACCTTCAGCAACGGTTTTGAACGGTTTGTCGTAACCCGCCGCGCGCAGATTTGTCAGATCTGCCTGAGTGAACGCCTGATAGCGGCCTTTCAGTTTATCCGGGAACGGAATGTATTCGATCTGGCCTTTCTTGTGATAAGCCAGCGTAGCATCAGCTACAGCCTGGAAGGATTCCGCACGACCAGTACCGAGGTTGAAGATGCCGGAAACGCCATTTTCCAGGAACCACAGATTCACATCAGCCACGTCGCCCACATAGACGAAGTCGCGTTTGAAGTTCTCGCTACCTTCAAACAGCTTCGGTGATTCACCGTTGTTAAGCTGGGTGTTGAGATGGAAAGCGACGCTCGCCATGCTGCCTTTATGGCCTTCACGCGGTCCATAAACGTTGAAATAGCGGAAGCCAACAATCTGCGAGTTCGCTTCAGGCAGGATTTGGCGAACATATTCATCAAACAGGAATTTTGAGTAACCGTAGACGTTCAACGGTTTTTCGTACTCGCGGGATTCAATAAAGTCGGAGGTGCGTCCGCCGTAGGTGGCTGCGGAAGAGGCATACAGGAACGGGATTTCGCGCTCCAGGCAGTAGTGCAGCAGCTCTTTGGAGTATTGATAGTTGTTATCCATCATATACTTGCCATCCCACTCGGTGGTGGAAGAGCACGCGCCTTCGTGGAAAATCGCTTCGACATCGCCGAACTCTTCGCCAGCCATAATCTGGATCAGGAAGTCTTCCTTATCCATATAGTCCGCGATATCCAGATCCACCAGGTTCACAAACTTGGTGCCGTCTTTCAGATTGTCCACCACCAGAATATCGGTGATGCCTTTATCATTCAGGGCCTTAACGATGTTGCTGCCGATAAAGCCCGCGCCGCCGGTAACGATGATCATAACTGTAACCTTCGAATTATGGAGTCAGAGACAATCTCAGACACGAATACTTCTATCATATCACTACACGGCGTTGGCTTCAGCCATTCGCCAAAAGTGAGATTGATGGACGTTATTTATCCTGAATTTTGCAGAAGTGTTAACGCGTCATCTCGTCGCGACCTATAAGTTTGGGTAATATGTGCTGGAATTTGCCCTGTCTGGAGAATCGCAATGCGTGGAGAATTTTATCAGCAGTTAACCAACGATCTGGAAACCGCACGGGCGGAAGGGTTGTTTAAAGAAGAGCGCATTATTACGTCTGCGCAGCAAGCAGATATCACTGTGGCTGATGGAAGCCACGTCATTAACTTTTGTGCCAATAACTATCTCGGGCTGGCGAATCATCCGTATCTGATTGCGGCGGCAAAGGCGGGAATGGATTCTCACGGTTTCGGCATGGCTTCGGTGCGTTTTATTTGCGGCACTCAGGACAGCCATAAAGAGCTTGAACAAAAACTGGCGGCATTCCTGGGGATGGAAGATGCGATTCTCTACTCTTCCTGCTTTGATGCTAACGGTGGCCTGTTTGAAACGCTGCTGGGCGCGGAAGACGCCATTATCTCCGACGCACTGAACCACGCGTCTATTATTGATGGTGTGCGTCTGTGTAAAGCTAAACGCTATCGCTATGCCAACAACGATATGCAGGAGCTTGAAGCTCGTCTGAAAGAAGCGCGTGAAGCCGGTGCGCGTCATGTGCTGATTGCCACCGATGGTGTGTTCTCGATGGACGGCGTGATTGCCAATCTGAAGGGCGTTTGCGATCTGGCAGATAAATACGATGCCCTGGTGATGGTAGACGACTCCCACGCGGTCGGTTTTGTCGGTGAAAATGGTCGTGGTTCCCATGAATACTGCGATGTGATGGGCCGGGTCGATATTATCACCGGTACGCTTGGTAAAGCGCTGGGCGGGGCTTCTGGTGGTTATACCGCGGCGCGCAAAGAAGTGGTTGAGTGGCTGCGCCAGCGTTCTCGTCCGTACCTGTTCTCCAACTCGCTGGCACCGGCTATTGTCGCCGCTTCCATTAAAGTGCTGGAGATGGTTGAAGCGGGTAGCGAGCTGCGTGACCGTCTGTGGGCGAACGCGCGTCAGTTCCGTGAGCAAATGTCGGCGGCGGGCTTTACCCTGGCGGGAGCCGATCACGCCATTATTCCGGTCATGCTTGGCGATGCGGTAGTGGCGCAGAAATTTGCTCGTGAGCTGCAAAAAGAGGGGATTTACGTCACCGGTTTCTTCTATCCGGTCGTTCCGAAAGGTCAGGCGCGTATTCGTACCCAGATGTCTGCGGCGCATTCGCCTGAACAAATTGAACGTGCGGTGGAAGCCTTTACCCGCATCGGCAAACAGCTGGGCGTAATTGCCTGAGGACGTGTGATGAAAGCGTTATCCAAACTGAAAGCGGAAGAAGGGATTTGGATGACCGACGTGCCGGAGCCGGAAGTCGGTCATAACGATCTGCTGATC
>ERZ773131.1229-NODE-1229-length-19206-cov-3.284110_pt1 | contig 19206 bp, 9 predicted proteins | sample MGYA00511082_ERZ773131 | MGnify/ENA primary metagenome ERZ773131 (study PRJEB29015, sample SAMEA2737813) | human gut metagenome | biome: human gut; feature: human-associated habitat; material: faeces | place: China | collected 2012 ... | reverse complement strand
CCGGCGCAGTAACAGACGGGTAACGCGGGAGATTTTTCATGCATAACCAGGCTCCAATTCAACGTAGAAAATCAACACGTATTTACGTTGGGAATGTGCCGATTGGCGATGGTGCTCCCATCGCCGTACAGTCCATGACCAATACGCGTACGACAGACGTCGAAGCAACGGTCAATCAAATCAAGGCGCTGGAACGCGTTGGCGCTGATATCGTCCGTGTCTCCGTACCGACGATGGACGCGGCAGAAGCGTTCAAACTCATCAAACAGCAGGTTAACGTGCCGCTGGTGGCTGACATCCACTTCGACTATCGCATTGCGCTGAAAGTAGCGGAATACGGCGTCGATTGTCTGCGTATTAACCCTGGCAATATCGGTAATGAAGAGCGTATTCGCATGGTGGTTGACTGTGCGCGCGATAAAAACATTCCGATCCGTATTGGCGTTAACGCCGGATCGCTGGAAAAAGATCTGCAAGAAAAGTATGGCGAACCGACGCCGCAGGCGTTGCTGGAATCCGCCATGCGTCATGTTGATCATCTCGATCGCCTGAACTTCGATCAGTTCAAAGTCAGCGTGAAAGCGTCTGACGTCTTCCTCGCTGTTGAGTCTTATCGTTTGCTGGCAAAACAGATCGATCAGCCGTTGCATCTGGGGATCACCGAAGCCGGTGGTGCGCGCAGCGGGGCAGTAAAATCCGCCATTGGTTTAGGTCTGCTGCTGTCTGAAGGCATCGGCGACACGCTGCGCGTATCGCTGGCGGCCGATCCGGTCGAAGAGATCAAAGTCGGTTTCGATATTTTGAAATCGCTGCGTATCCGTTCGCGAGGGATTAACTTCATCGCCTGCCCGACCTGTTCGCGTCAGGAATTTGATGTTATCGGTACGGTTAACGCGCTGGAGCAACGCCTGGAAGATATCATCACTCCGATGGACGTTTCGATTATCGGCTGCGTGGTGAATGGCCCAGGTGAGGCGCTGGTTTCTACACTCGGCGTCACCGGCGGCAACAAGAAAAGCGGCCTCTATGAAGATGGCGTGCGCAAAGACCGTCTGGACAACAACGATATGATCGACCAGCTGGAAGCACGCATTCGTGCGAAAGCCAGTCAGCTGGACGAAGCGCGTCGAATTGACGTTCAGCAGGTTGAAAAATAATAACGTGATGGGAAGCGCCTCGCTTCCCGTGTATGATTGAACCCGCATGGCTCCCGAAACATTGAGGGAAGCGTTGAGGGTTCATTTTTATATTCAGAAAGAGAATAAACGTGGCAAAAAACATTCAAGCCATTCGCGGCATGAACGATTACCTGCCTGGCGAAACGGCCATCTGGCAGCGCATTGAAGGCACACTGAAAAACGTGCTCGGCAGCTACGGTTACAGTGAAATCCGCTTGCCGATTGTAGAGCAGACCCCGCTATTCAAACGTGCGATTGGTGAAGTCACCGACGTGGTTGAAAAAGAGATGTACACCTTTGAGGATCGCAATGGCGACAGCCTGACTCTGCGCCCTGAAGGGACGGCGGGCTGTGTACGCGCCGGCATCGAGCATGGTCTTCTGTACAATCAGGAACAGCGTCTGTGGTATATCGGGCCGATGTTCCGTCACGAGCGTCCGCAGAAAGGGCGTTATCGTCAGTTCCATCAGTTGGGCTGCGAAGTTTTCGGTCTGCAAGGTCCGGATATCGACGCTGAACTGATTATGCTCACTGCCCGCTGGTGGCGCGCGCTGGGTATTTCCGAGCACGTAACTCTTGAGCTGAACTCTATCGGTTCGCTGGAAGCACGCGCCAATTACCGCGATGCGCTGGTGGCATTCCTTGAGCAGCATAAAGAAAAGCTGGACGAAGACTGCAAACGCCGCATGTACACTAACCCGCTGCGCGTGCTGGATTCAAAAAATCCGGAAGTGCAGGCGCTTCTCAACGATGCTCCGGCATTAGGCGATTATCTGGACGAGGAATCTCGTGAGCATTTTGCCGGTCTGTGCAAACTGCTGGAGAGCGCGGGGATCGCTTACACCGTCAACCAGCGTCTGGTGCGTGGTCTGGATTACTATAACCGTACCGTTTTCGAGTGGGTGACTAACAGCCTCGGTTCCCAGGGCACCGTGTGTGCAGGCGGTCGTTATGACGGTCTGGTGGAACAACTGGGCGGTCGTGCAACACCGGCTGTCGGTTTTGCGATGGGCCTCGAACGTCTTGTATTGTTAGTACAGGCCGTTAATCCGGAATTTAAAGCCGATCCTGTTGTCGATATATACCTGGTGGCTTCAGGTGCTGATACACAATCTGCGGCTATGGCATTAGCTGAGCGTCTGCGTGATGAATTACCGGGCGTGAAATTGATGACCAACCACGGCGGCGGCAACTTTAAGAAACAGTTTGCCCGTGCTGATAAATGGGGTGCCCGCGTTGCTGTGGTGCTGGGTGAGTCTGAAGTGGCTAACGGCACAGCAGTAGTGAAGGATTTGCGCTCTGGTGAGCAAACGGCAGTTGCGCAGGATAGCGTAGCCGCGCATTTGCGCACGTTACTGGGTTAAGGAAGGAGAAGGACAGCGTGGAAATTTACGAGAACGAAAACGACCAGGTAGAAGCGGTTAAACGCTTTTTTGCTGAAAATGGCAAAGCACTGGCTGTTGGGGTGATTTTGGGCGTTGGCGCACTGATTGGCTGGCGCTACTGGAACAGCCATCAGGTTGATTCTGCACGCTCCGCTTCTCTTGCCTATCAAAATGCGGTTACCGCAGTGAGCGAAGGCAAACCGGATAGCATCCCGGCGGCGGAAAAATTTGCTGCTGAAAATAAAAATACTTATGGTGCGCTGGCTTCTTTGGAACTTGCGCAGCAATTTGTTGACAAAAATGAACTAGAGAAAGCTGCCGCCCAGTTACAACAGGGGCTGGCAGACACGAGCGATGAAAATCTCAAAGCCGTGATAAATCTGCGTCTTGCTCGCGTTCAGGTACAGCTCAAGCAGGCTGATGCCGCGCTGAAAACCCTTGATACCATCAAAGGTGAAGGGTGGGCTGCCATTGTTGCCGACCTGCGTGGTGAAGCATTGCTGAGCAAAGGTGATAAGCAAGGTGCGCGTAGTGCATGGGAAGCAGGCGTGAAAAGCGATGTTACTCCGGCACTGAGCGAAATGATGCAGATGAAAATTAATAATTTGTCCATCTGAGAGGGACTCGATGCAATTGCGTAAATTACTGCTGCCAGGACTGCTTTCCGTTACCCTTTTAAGCGGCTGTTCGCTGTTTAACAGCGAAGAAGATGTGGTAAAGATGTCCCCATTGCCAACCGTTGAAAACCAGTTTACGCCGACCACGGCGTGGAGCACTTCCGTTGGTAGCGGCATTGGCAACTTCTATTCCAATCTTCATCCGGCACTGGCGGACAACGTTGTCTATGCAGCGGACCGCGCTGGTTTAGTAAAAGCGCTGAATGCGGATGATGGCAAAGAAATCTGGTCTGTCAGCCTGGCCGAGAAAGATGGCTGGTTCTCTAAAGAGCCTGCATTACTTTCTGGCGGTGTGACCGTGTCTGGTGGGCATGTCTACATTGGCAGCGAAAAGGCGCAGGTTTACGCGCTGAATACCAGCGATGGTACTGTGGCATGGCAAACTAAAGTCGCGGGTGAAGCACTTTCGCGCCCGGTGGTCAGCGACGGTCTGGTGTTAATCCACACCAGTAACGGTCAGTTACAAGCGCTGAACGAAGCTGACGGCGCTGTCAAATGGACAGTTAACCTCGATATGCCTTCGCTCTCTTTGCGTGGCGAGTCTGCGCCGGCAACGGCTTTTGGTGCGGCCGTCGTGGGGGGCGATAATGGTCGCGTCAGCGCAGTGCTGATGGAACAGGGCCAGATGATTTGGCAGCAGCGTATTTCCCAGGCGACCGGTTCTACCGAAATTGACCGTCTGAGCGATGTTGACACGACTCCCGTCGTTGTTAACGGCGTTGTTTTCGCGCTGGCCTATAATGGTAACCTGACGGCGCTTGATCTGCGCAGTGGTCAGATTATGTGGAAACGCGAGCTGGGTTCGGTGAATGATTTCATCGTCGACGGCAATCGCATCTATCTGGTCGATCAAAATGACCGGGTGATGGCGTTGACCATTGATGGCGGCGTTACGCTGTGGACACAAAGCGATCTGCTGCATCGCCTGCTGACTTCTCCGGTGCTGTATAATGGCAACCTGGTGGTCGGTGACAGTGAAGGTTATTTGCACTGGATTAACGTCGAAGATGGTCGTTTCGTTGCCCAGCAAAAAGTTGATAGTTCCGGTTTCCAGACTGAACCGGTTGCCGCTGACGGCAAACTGCTGATCCAGGCAAAAGACGGAACCGTGTACTCTATTACACGTTAATCGTCTCTGTCGTTCACTTTGAAAACGGCTCCTGGACAGGGGCCGTTTTCCTGTTTTTAACAACGACGCGAATATAGCGTGCGTTGTCTGATGATTTATAAAAATGAGGCTTTAAACATGGTACCTGTGGTCGCGCTTGTCGGGCGCCCTAACGTAGGAAAATCCACGTTATTTAACCGTCTAACTCGCACCCGAGATGCGCTGGTTGCGGATTTCCCGGGGCTGACTCGTGACCGTAAGTACGGTCGTGCGGAAATTGAAGGCCGTGAGTTTATCTGTATTGATACCGGCGGGATTGATGGCACAGAAGACGGTGTAGAAACCCGCATGGCGGAACAGTCGCTGCTGGCGATTGAAGAAGCGGACGTCGTACTGTTTATGGTGGATGCGCGTGCGGGCCTGATGCCGGCAGATGAAGCGATTGCCAAACATCTGCGCTCCCGTGAAAAACCGACCTTCCTGGTGGCAAACAAAACTGACGGTCTGGATCCCGATCAGGCAGTGGTTGATTTCTACTCGCTTGGTTTAGGTGAAATCTACCCGATCGCCGCGTCTCACGGTCGTGGCGTATTAAGTCTGCTGGAGCATGTGCTGCTGCCGTGGATGGAAGATCTCGCACCGCAAGAGGAAGTCGACGAAGACGCTGAATACTGGGCGCAATTTGAAGCGGAAGAGAACGGCGAAGAAGAAGAGGAAGACGACTTCGACCCGCAAAGTCTGCCGATCAAACTGGCGATTGTGGGTCGTCCGAACGTAGGTAAGTCTACACTCACTAACCGTATTCTTGGTGAAGAGCGCGTTGTTGTTTACGACATGCCTGGCACGACGCGTGACAGCATCTACATCCCAATGGAACGCGATGGACGTGAGTATGTGCTCATTGACACCGCTGGCGTACGTAAACGCGGCAAAATCACCGATGCTGTAGAGAAATTCTCCGTAATCAAAACGTTGCAGGCCATTGAAGACGCCAACGTGGTGATGTTAGTGATTGATGCGCGCGAAGGTATTTCCGATCAGGATCTCTCGCTGCTGGGCTTTATTCTCAATAGTGGGCGCTCACTTGTCATTGTGGTGAATAAGTGGGATGGCCTGAGTCAGGAAGTGAAAGAGCAGGTGAAAGAAACGCTGGACTTCCGTCTGGGCTTTATCGATTTTGCTCGAGTGCACTTTATCTCTGCCTTGCACGGCAGTGGTGTTGGTAACTTGTTTGAATCAGTACGTGAAGCGTATGACAGCTCCACCCGTCGTGTGGGGACCTCTATGCTGACGCGCATCATGACGATGGCTGTTGAAGATCACCAACCGCCGCTGGTACGCGGTCGTCGTGTGAAGCTGAAATATGCCCACGCCGGTGGTTATAACCCGCCGATTGTGGTGATTCACGGTAATCAGGTGAAAGACCTGCCTGATTCCTACAAGCGCTACTTGATGAACTACTTCCGCAAATCGCTGGACGTAATGGGATCGCCGATTCGTATTCAGTTCAAAGAAGGGGAAAACCCGTATGCGAATAAGCGTAACACCCTGACGCCAACTCAGATGCGTAAACGTAAGCGTCTGATGAAGCACATCAAGAAAAGTAAGTAATTACTTATCTGGTTTCCCTTTTCGCATGGAGAGGGAAACCGAATAACACGCGAGGAGTATTGATGGAATTCACTTGCCCAACCTGCCATAAACCTCTCGAACACCACGGCGAGACGGCTCACTGCGTAACTTGCGATAAAGATTTCACCATCCAGGCACGTTGCCCTGACTGCCATCAGCCGCTACAGGTGTTAAAGGCTTGTGGCGCTGTGGACTATTTCTGTCAACATGGTCACGGATTAATTTCTAAAAAACGCGTTGAGTTTATTATCGCTTAATATCATTCGAATGTATGGTTTTATCATTTGTATTTAATATACAAATGATAAAACCTTCTCTTATTAGTTAAATCATTAATACATGTGAGTAAAATTATTTAGATATATTTTTAGGAATATATTTAGTTTTTCTGACGTGCCTTCCTGAATGTTCTGGCATAGAATATTAGAGCTTATTCATCAAATTATCATTGCCACAGGGAAAGTGCATGCTGCGATGGAGTCGCTTTATTATGTTACTATTTATCTCTGCTGCAACTCCTGCGGCAGAGATAAATAGTAAGCAAAACGAATCGTTACCTGATTTAGGCAGCCAGGCGGCTCAACAAGTAGAACAAACGGATAAGGGTAAATCGTTAAAAGAGCGTGGAGCCGATTACGTCATTGATTCTGCTACGCAAGGGTTTGAAAACCTAACCCCCGAGGCGCTGGAATCTCAGGCCAGAAGCTATCTGCAAAGTCAAATCACCTCAACCGCACAATCTTATATTGAAGACACACTCTCTCCCTACGGTAAGGTCCGTTCGAATCTCTCTATTGGTCAGGGTGGCGATCTGGATGGTAGCTCCATCGATTATTTTGTTCCCTGGTATGATAATCAAACGACCGTTTATTTCAGTCAATTTTCTGCGCAACGAAAAGAGGATCGTACGATCGGGAATATCGGAATTGGAGTAAGACATAATTTCGATGAATGGCTTTTGGGTGGGAATATATTTTACGATTATGATTTCACCCGTGGGCATCGTCGTTTAGGTTTAGGGACAGAAGCCTGGACCAATTATTTAAAATTTTCTGGCAACTATTATCATCCGCTCTCTGACTGGAAAAACTCTGAGGATTTCGACTTTTATGAAGAGCGTCCGGCGCGCGGTTGGGATATTCGTGCTGAAGCCTGGTTACCTTCTTATCCACAACTGGGGGGCAAGATTGTCTTCGAGCAATATTACGGTGATGAAGTCGCCCTTTTTGGTACGGATAATTTAGAGAAAGATCCCTATGCGGTGACGCTAGGACTAAATTATCAACCGGTACCGTTACTGACAGTTGGAACGGATTATAAAGCGGGGACCGGAGATAACAGCGATGTCAGCATTAATGCCACTCTTAATTATCAGTTCGGCGTTCCGCTAAAAGATCAACTCGACAGCGATAAAGTAAAAGCAGTCCACTCGTTGATGGGTAGCCGACAGGACTTTGTCGAGCGTAATAACTTTATCGTCCTGGAATATAAAGAGAAAGACCCTCTGGATGTGACGTTGTGGCTGAAAGCGGATGCGACCAACGAGCATCCAGAGTGCGTCATTAAGGACACTCCTGAAGCGGCGGTCGGTCTGGAAAAATGTAAGTGGACCATTAACGCACTGATCAATCACCACTACAAAATTGTCGCTGCGTCATGGCAGGCGAAAAACAATGCCGCCCGCACGCTGGTGATGCCGGTCATCAAAGAAAATACCATCACTGAAGGCAACAACAACCACTGGAATCTGATACTGCCAGCCTGGCAGTACAGCTCTGACAAAGCTGAGCAGGAAAAACTCAATACCTGGCGGGTACGGCTGGCGCTGGAAGATGAAAAAGGTAATCGGCAAAACTCCGGCCTGGTGGAAATCACTGTTCAGCAGGACCGTAAAATAGAGCTTATCGTCAATAACATTGCCGATGCGCCTGCCGAGAATAACCACAGCCATGAAGCCAGCGCTCAGGCGGATGGCGTTGATGGTGTAGTCATGGACCTCGAGGTGACGGACAGTTTTGGCGATAACACGGACCGCAACGGTGATGCTCTGCCAGAAGATAATCTTGCACCGCAGCTCTACGACGCTCAGGACAAAAAAGTCACGCTAACCAATAAACCCTGCTCGACCGACAACCCCTGCGTGTTTATTGCCAAACAAGATAAAGAAAAGGGAACGGTAACCCTCTCCAGTACATTGCCAGGCGTTTTCCGCTGGAAAGCGAAAGCGGCTCCCTACGATGACAGTAACTATGTGGATGTCACGTTTATTGGATCTGATATCGGCGGGCTTAATGCTTTCATTTACCGGCTTGGGGTAGCGAAGCCAGTCAATTTGATCGGCAATGATAAAGACCCCCTGCCGCTGGGCAACACGTACCGATTTGTGTTGTGGCGTGATGCCAACAAAGACGGCGTTTTTCAGCAGTCGGAAAAACTAACCGATGAAGAGATGACTCAGTACGACTACAAGTGGGAATTTACCGGCAAGAGCATCAATGGCGAAGTAGGTGCGCAGGCGAACACATCCAATGCAGACATTGTAATACCGGCGACCAACCGTGAAGCGGCGCAATCCTATGGTGCAAAAGTGGAAGATGGCTTGCAGGGATACGGTTTACGCGTGCTGTACACCAAAAAATAAGATTGGCGTAAGGCCAGTCGGCCAGTCGCTGAAGATTCATTAAGGAGAGACTCAATGAAGCAGGACAAAAGACGCGGTCTGACCCGGATCGCATTGGCGCTGGCACTGGCGGGTTACTGCGTGACGCCCCTTGCGCTGGCGGAAGACAGCGCGTGGATCGAGAGCGGCGAGACCAATATTTTCCAGGGGACTATTCCGTGGCTCTATTCGGAAGGAGGAAATGCTACGACAGATGCCGACCATGTAACGTTGACTTCTGATCTAAAAGGCGCTCGCCCGCAAGGCAGTGAAACGGACAAGCGTCTTTACTCGGGTGATAAACTAACCGTAAGCTGGGAGATTGGCGATACTGAAGGCGACGTCGATCTTGGTACGGCGGGTAAAGATGCAAAAACCATCGATACCATCCGCTGGATGAGCTACAAGGACGCCCAGGGGGGCGATCCAAAAGAGCTGGCAACGAAGGTGACCACTTACACCCTTACCGATGCCGACCGTGGACGCTATATCGGTATTGAAATTACCCCAACCACCCAGACGGGTACGCCATACGTTGGGACTGCGCTGCATCTTTATGATGTTTCAAATGCTAACGGCGGGGGATAACGTTGATCCAGGACCGGTAGTTAACCAGAACCTGAAAGTCGCCATCTTTGTTAAAGACACTACGACCAACCTTATTAACGGCAATACGCCAATCCAGTTGGGCAAAACGTACGTCGCCAAACTGTACTCGGATGAGAACAAAAACGGTCGGTATGACGCGGGTACTGACGTTGATGTTACCACCAATTATGACTACCGTTGGGTACTCTCTGGCAGCAGCCAACAGCTCAGCACCTCGGGTGGTATCGTTAACTCAAGCTTCGATAATCAAAACCTGGTCATCCCTGCGACCAACGACGAAGCCAGAACCAACCTTAACGGCCCTGCTCGTGATGGCAAAGAGGCTCTTGCGATCCCGACCAAAGGCGATGGGGTTCAGGGTTACAAACTGCAAATTATCTACAAACACAAATAACACTTGCTCAACAGCATTCCCGCGTGGGAATGCTGTTTCCGCATATTTTGCTTAATTCAGGATTAAGCAAAATATGTTGATGCGGTAACTGTTCGTTAAATAAATGGTGGAGTTCTTTTCATGTCCCAGCCCCTGAAACCCGGTACTTTTTATGTTCTGCTTGTATTGCTGCTCACCGCAATGCTGCCGGGATGGTCATGGGCGGGCTCGTCATGGCAAGACTCATCCGATACGGCGGGTGAATTTAACGGTACCGTCCCCAATGCCGACAGCGCCAGTATGCCGGTTTATCAGGGCAGTATTTGGCTTGATCCTGCAAAGACCCATGATGTTTCGTTTTCCGCTAAACCCAATGAATTTAGCGTTAATCTGGATGTGTCGAAGCTGATTGTGACGAACCCGCAGGACCTGGAAGGCGATGTGTTTACCAACCCCCGTTGGGAAAACCAAACGCCGCCAGCGGTCTCTTTAGTCTGGGCGGATGCGGCGACACCGGAAACCCTTCTTAATCCACAGCCAGTGGCTGGGCGTTCCTTTTGTGCGCAAGGGCTTGCCGGGCGTTCGCTGGTTGTCTGGCCGCAGCCAGACCCACAGCAGACCATGCCGCAGCTTTATCTACGCACCTCGACAGGTTATCCCTATGAAAGTCTTCTGACGCTTGTCGATAAAAAAGTGACGTTAAATATTGCACCGGCCCAGGGCGACTTAATTTCTGTCAGCGCGGCCGGTTATGACGATACCGTGGGCGGGGCGAAAACTACCGTTGGCGGCAATATCACGTTGACCGTTACCACCAAAGACTGCAGCGGCAACGTTGCAGGAAATATTCCTTTTATTATCAAACGCAAAGATGCTGAAAACCGACAGGGTGAGGTCAATAATGCTTCGCCGGTTATTCTGGACAGAACTGAACTGACCACTATCGCGACCGAATATCACGGCACCACCGATGCGAACGGCGTTGCGACGATCACGGTCACGCAACCCAACGGCCCTGGTGTAAAAACGCCGCTGGTAGCCAGCCTTTCAGGTATTGGTCAAACCAGTGAAACGGCAGTGATCTTTACCGTCCTTACCAGCCCGGATATCCCTCAGGCCACGATGTGGGGCCATATGCCCGATACGCTAAAGGCCCATGATTATACGTTCAGTCGGCCAAAACTGGCGGCAGAAGTCGATAACGAAAATGGTACCGTTAACGATCACAATGAAACCTGGTCTACCTTCACCTGGAGCGGGGCGGATAAACATTGCGACATTTTGCCCGGTATGCGCCAGTTTGGCGCGTTGGCAACGGTGGTGCCCACGACAGTTCAGGATCTCGCTGGTTGGCCGATACAGGGTAACTACTACTGGTCATCACTGGCGGGAATGACCGGACAGCACCATGCGGCGGATGTTTCCAACCGTAGCGAAGCGCAAAAACCGGACGATACGACGTTTATTGTCAGTTGCGTCGATAAAGAAGCTCCTGACGTTGAACCGAAACTGGTGCTAACACCGGGAAGCTATGATTCGACGTTAAAGGCGATGAAAGTAAAGGTGGGGGAAGAAGCGTCTCTGCGTGTAACCATCACCGATAACAAAAACAATAATCAACCGCTGGCGTATTACTACTTTTCGTTACATCTGGATGACGGCATCAACCGCAAAAATCAATCGGATGCTGCATGGGAAGCGCATCCGGTGCAGATAGCAGGTGGCAGTAATGTCCATCAGGTTGACGCGCATACCTATGAAGGCATTACCGATGTGAATGGCCAGGCATCACTGACACTAACGCAACCGGGCGGCGCGGGTGTGAAAACGCACATTACCGCAAAGATGCGTAGCGATTTCACTGCGTCGGATGAGAAAGACGTTATTTTTACGGTGATTACCAGCCCCGATAGTGACAAGGCCCGGATGTGGGGGCATATGCAGGGTATTATTGATTCTAATAATATCTTTAAACGTCCACGGCTGGCAGATGAAACCGACCATGAACTCGGTTCGGTGCGAGAGAATAACGAAGACTGGGCACTGTTCGACCAGAATGGCAGTATGCAGGCTGAATGTGGGGTAGGTCATATTCCGAGCCAGAATCAATTACAGGGTCTGGTCACAGCGCATCCCGGCAATGCGATTGGTACCGAACATGGCTGGCCGACGGCGCAAAAAGATTACCTTAGTGCGGTACAACAAGAGCCACATTCATCTGTTAACCTGGGCACAGGTAACATCGACACCTATTCAGGCTTTAAGCAGAACTATCTTTCTTGTTCCGGTAATGAGATGGTTGCTCAGATTACCGCTACGACCGATCATGACGTTTCCGTGGGCAGCAGGGCGCAGGCTAAAGTCGGAGAAACCGTCACCATGACGGTGCATACCTTCAATGCGTTGAATAATGCGGCCGTGCCGTTTACCGCCTTCAGCATCACGAAAGAGATGGGTAAAAACCGTCAGGGGCAGACTACCGGGTATACCGATCCGACGAGTGGCGCAATTGAGATGAATGGCACGCTCTATGGAACATCCCAGGCTTCAGTGGTCTATTCCGGGACTACGGATGCACAGGGCTATGCAACGGTTGAGATTGAACAACCCCAGGGCGTGGGCTTAGGGACGCCGCTGAATATTGCGCCTGTGAACTCCTATATTCCCAATACAGTGAATTACAACGTGATATTCACCACCCCCACCAGCCCGGATGTGGTGGCGGCGCAGATGTGGGGGCATATGGATGAGACTATTACAGTCGATTCTTTAACCTTCAACCGGCCCAAACTGGCAGCGGAAGTTTCCAGCCCGGATGCGACATTGACAGAAAACAATGAAGTCTGGGCGCGTGTTAGTCAGGCAAATACCTCAAGTATAAGTAACGGTGGCTGCGGAGCGAATATGCTGCCACGTCGTTCCCAGCTTAGTGCGCTCTATGATGCTAATAAGGGTAACGCTGTACAGACAGTACACGGCTGGCCAACCCTGCGTGAGCCGTACTGGAGTAGTTCCCCTGCGGATAAAGTTCCTCATTTTTACACCATTGCACTCAATGATGGCGCACAGGCTATTGGCGGTAGTAACGCGGTTTATGTCAGTTGCCTGGCGACGGCAAATAGTCCTGCTAACGCTATTACCTTAGAGGTGGTGGATCAGGCGCAATGGAACGCGACGGCGAAAGCGGCGAAGCTGAAAAAAGGCGAAACGCTCCAGGTTAAGGTAACGGTGAAGGATGCCCAGGGCAATGCATTGTCGGATATGCCATTCACCCTGAAACGTGGCGATGGTTACACCCGCTCAAATGAAAAACATATTGCTGGCAGTGGGGACGCGCTGGTTGCGCCAGTCATCATTAACGGTGGCCTGGTGGATGAAACATCACTGAATGATACCGCGACAGCATACACAGCCATGACCGGCAGCGACGGCACTAAAATACTCACCATCACTCGCCCGGATACGCATGGCACCAAAACGGCGCTGATCGCTGCGCTGTATTCTGATGCAACGAACAACGCCAGCCTCGACACCATTTTTACCGTTGCGACCAGCCCGGACAGCGATAAGTCGAAAATGTGGGGGCACATGGCGGAAACGGTGACGGCTACTGACGGCACGGTATTTAAACGCCCGCGCTTACTGAATGAGTGGTCAACTCAGTCCTCTCTTACTGAAGATAATGAGGTCTGGTCGTTGTATAACATCAGCGAGGCAAACTCCTCCAGCAATGGCTGTGGCGCTAATTATGTTCCTGCGCAGGTTGGGCTGGAGTCGCTGTTTGACAATAACCGCAGCAACGCGATGAAAACCGTACAAGGTTGGCCTGTAAATACTCATTATCTTTCAAGCACCTCGAGTACGGACAGTTTATCGCAGCATAATTATAAAGCCGTCGATCTGGGCAATGGAACCAGTACCTCAATATCCGCTTCCGAGAGGAAGTTGTTAACCTGCCAGACGACCGAGGTGTTACAGGCAAGCCAGATTCTGCTGGACGCAGCGGATCCAACCACCTTCGACAGCACAAATAATGTTGTCAAAGTTAAAAAAGGCGAAGCGGCAGTGGTGCGTGTAACCACGAAGGATTCGCAGGGGAATCCTGTAGGAAATACCGCATTTACCCTCAAACGAAACATCAGCGTGAACAGGGCCAACGTATCGAATAGCACGTCGATTGCCTCCCTGGCGGTAACGGATGCCTGGGGAAATACCCAAAATGATTTTCTTTCAACAACCCTGGTTATTTATGGCGTGACGGGTGCCGATGGCACCACCACCTTCACTCTGAAACAAGACCAGACTACCGGGTTAAAAACGGAACTCACGGCAGCGCTGGACTCCTCCAGCAGCATTACATCGTCGCTTCCCGTCGTCTTTACGGTGCTTACCAGCCCGGATTCGCCAAAAGCCAAATTCTGGGGGCATATGGCTGAAACGGCGACAGGCGATGACGGTCTCATTTATAAAAGGCCATTGCTGAGAGACGAGATTAGCGCCTCTAATGGTATCAGCACCCTGGCAGAAGAGGGTGAAAACTGGTCTATGTTCCCGGCTGATAAGGCTAACGATACTTCGATAAGTGGTTGTGGCGCAGAGTATGTTCCAACTGACAATGAACTTAAGACCATTTATGCGCACCAGGGGGGGAGCGCATTGCATGATGCGATTGGCTGGCCAGTTTCGAAGCCCTATATCTCGAATACTGTCGCAGATATGTTCACTCAAACCTTTAAGTTTGATGTCGTTTCGTTGAAAACGGGAGATGAGACACAGGTTTCATCAAGTAATGCAGGGCCTCTTAGCTGCCGGACCACGCCAGTCGCTGTTGCCAGTCAGATCATTGTTGAAGCGAACGATGCGGCGCAATTTGTCAAAGTTGACGATACCTTGAGTGCGCTGAAAGTGAAAAAAGGTGAAGACGCGGTGATTCGCGTGGTGACCAAAGATGCGCAGGGGAATACCGTGCCCAATGTTCCCTTTATTCTCAAGCGAGAGGGTTCAACGAATCGTCAAAATGTCACGATGATAAATAAGTCGATTACGGTGATTAACGCGGCAGGGACTTCTACGAATGTGCTTAGTTCGTCAACACTGCTTTATGGGGTAACGGGCGCGGACGGGACTACCACGTTTACGGTAAAACAAGATGATTCTATGGGTCTGATGACCAATATGTACGCTCAGTTGTATCAGTCGACGATAGAATCCAACAAATTACCGGTGATGTTTACCGTTATAACCAGCCCGGATACGCCTCTGGCAAACTACTGGGGGCATATGTCTGAAACCTTCACGACAAGGTCGGGGGTTGTCTTCAAGCGGCCAATGCTTAGTGCCGAGCATCCAGCGGGGCAGTCAACCGTGGATAATAATGAATCCTGGCTTTCCTTAAATACAGCAGCAAAAAATGATGTCAGCAAATCAGGCTGTGACGAACCTTATCAACCGTTATTAAGCGAACTTCAGGAGTTGTACAGTGAACATCCTAATGGTGCGATAGGAACCGATTTAGGCCTTCCGTTGACGAAAACCTGGTGGGCTTACGATAAAGTGGCCTATGCGAACGCCTGGTACGATCAGTCTGTTAATTTGTCGAATGGGTCAAGCGCCAGGGCGTCGTCAACCACCGTTGCGTTTGTGCCCTGTCTGGTAAACCCTCATGCAGTGGCTGCTTCTATTGAGATAACCTCCACGGCACTGGATGCGGAGAAAACGGCCAGTAACGATGGTCGCCCCAGCGCAACCGCACCGAAAGGTACGGCGATCCGGATGACGGTGATTGTGCGGGATAGCGCAGGAAATCCATTGCCCGGCGCCAACTTTAACCTCGTACGCGGGACGGCATTGGATCGTGCAAAATACAGTGTCGATAGTTCGGCTGATGATCTGACCCTCGTGCCTGTCACACCTGCTGGCGTAAATATGACTCTCACGAGTAATACATCAAAAGCACTGTTGACGACAGGCAGTGATGGTAAAGTGACCTTTGATGTGACGCAAAACGGGACTTATGGGCTCGCAACCCCGCTCACTGCAACATTGCTACGCGACACTTCAATAAGCGCCACGATGGATGTCATTTTCACGGTGATAACCAGTCCCGACTCACCGAAAGCAAAATACTGGGGTCATATGGCCGACACGTTTACCAGCAGTGCGGGGGTGACCTTTAAACGACCACTACTGGCAGCGGAAGCGACCTCCGGGTCCTCGGTTGGCAGTAATAATGAGTCGTGGTCATACCTTAATGTTAACGACAGAGCTACGTCGGATTGCTCACTGGAGTATCAGCCGCGTCTCAATGAGTTACAGGGGTTATATAACGATCATCCTGGCGGGGCCATACAGACGGATCTGGGGTTACCTGTAGCTGCCGGAAGTGGAAACTGGTGGGCTTATGAAATGAGTATACCTAACCCCAGCGGGTCGGTGTGGTTTTACGGCATCATTAATTTGAAAACGGGACAATCGTCGACCACGTCGAGTGGATTCGCTTTAATGCTCTGCCTGACGCAGCCGCATACGGTACCGGCAAGCCTTACACTGTCATCAACCGCCTACGATGAAGGCAGAACCGCCAGCAATGGTGGCACACCTACGTCATCTGTGAAAAAAGGTGAGACGCTTCCCTTAGTGGTGACGATCAAAGATGCCAATGGTAACCCCGTTGGCGGCGAAGGCGTTACGCTCAAGCGCGCGCAGGCGAAAAGCCGTTCAGGTATCTCTGTCTCCTCCACTACCGTTGATGATCTTATTTTAAATGAAGTCACACCGGAATCAGCCAGCTTTTCCTTCGCCGCGGATTTGGCATCATGGAGCGGCATCACCGGCAGTGACGGCACTGTAACGTTCAATATTACACAAAAAAATACCATCGGCCTGGTAACGCCGTTTACAGCCTCATTGGGGCGAAATCCGCAGGTCACCGTCAACCAGGACCTGATGTTCACGGTGGTAACCAGCCCGGATTCGCCGAAGGCAAACTACTGGGGGCATATGCCAGCAACCTTGACGGCAGTGAATGGTGCGGTATTTGAACGCCCGAAATTGTGGAGTGAACTGCCATCGACCTCCGGCGTCGGCAAGATCAATAACAATAATGAGGACTGGCCGTACTATTCACCGACAAAAAAATCTGATGAGAGTGTGACCCCTTGCGAAGTGGCAAGACAGCCTCTGCTTAGTGATTTAAATTCGCTGTCTGCGCGTTATCCGGATAACACCTTCGCCGCTGAAACGGGCTGGTCTGTGTATTACACCTGGTGGGCAGAGGATAAATCCGCCGCGGGTAAAGATCAGTCGGTGGATTTGAGGAATGGCACGCTGTATACGAATGCAACAGGAGCATTTCTGCCATGCCTGGTTAATGCGCGTTCAACCGTTTCCAGCGTCACGCTCACCTCAACGGCGTTTGACGCTACCACTCAGGCGGCGAAAGTGAAAAAAGGCGAAGCCATGCCCGTTACCGTAACGGTGAAAGACAGCGCCGGGAAAACGGTGGCGAATGTGGCTTTTACCCTGAAACGCGGTGATGCTGCGCCAAGAAACCCAGGTATGGCCTTGTACGGCGATGTGGATGCGATGGATGACATGACCGTTCAGCCGACATCGGGAGCGGCGGTGACGTGGCCTGACAGTGGCAATGCTTTGCAGGGAACCACCGGTTCTGACGGTACGGCGACGTTTATGGTTAAACAGAATAATACGCCGGGTTATAAAACGCCGTTGACGGTCACGTTGGACAATAACACCAGCATCACTGCGACAATGGACGCTATTTTCACCGTAGTGACCAGCCCGAATGTCTCAAGCGCCTATTACTGGGGGCACATGGCAGATACGACCACGGTGAATGGTAAAACATTGCATCGCCCGTTGTTGGCATCGGAGCTACCTGCGAATGCTTCTTCCCCAGCCACGCCTGACGTAAACAATGAAGCCTGGGCTATGGGGCATATGGTGGATTCAAGGAATTGGGATATCGAGGCGCAGTGTGGCAGCTTGACCAACGCGCCAAACGATGACGACTTAATGGGTCTGTATACTAACTTTAGTTCGCTGGGTTGGCCTGCATCCCCGAGTTTTCCTTACTTATCTTCTCAGAGATGCGGCGTGTTTGAAAACAGTGGACAACAGGACTGCGCTATTGCGCCAGGCAGCACAAAAGGTTTTGTGACTTGTACCCAATAAGATCAATGTGGGGGGCCGCCTACGGCGGCCATACACAATGGACTTTGTAGGCCTGATAAGCGAAGCGCCATCAGGCATTGCGGCCCCAAACACCGAATGGCGGCTGCGCCTTGTCCGGCCTACAGGTTTGTCGGTTTCTTAAGCGATTTACGCGTTTTCATTATCGTGCTGACTTCACTGACCACCACACCATCGCCTAATCGCGTGGTCAACGTATCGCCCGCTTTCACCTGTTTCACCTGCTTTAACACCGCGCCATCTGCGGCGCTGGTGACGCTATAACCGCGTGCCAGCGTTGACAGAGGGCTTACGGCTTCCAGATGCGTTACCGTATTACCAAACCGTTCACGCGTGGCGCTAAGCTGCGCGCGCAGGGTTTCCGCCAGGCGATATTCCAGTTGCTGAATGCGCGTTTGCGCGCGATGAATACGCGGTTGTGGATTTTGCTGGTTCAGCCGCTGTGTTAGCCGCTGCTGTTGTTGCCCGGCACGCTTAAGTTGATTTTCCAGCGCAAAGCTCATTCGTTTTTGCAGGCGCTCAAGCATGGTTTGCTGGCGTGCCAGCCGGAGCTGCGGATGCTGTTGCTGTAATCGGTGATGAATCTGCGTAAAGCGACGCGTCCGGTTGGCGAGATAATAATCCATCGCCATCTCCAGCCGTTGACGGGTCGATTGCACCTGGCGCAGTAACTCTTGTTGATTGCGGCTCACTACTTCAGCGGCGGCAGACGGTGTTGGTGCACGCAGATCGGCAACAAAATCGGCAATGGTCACATCCGTCTCATGCCCGACGGCGCTGACGACCGGAATGCGACTGTCAAAGATCGCCCGCGCTACACGTTCGTCGTTAAAACTCCATAAATCTTCCAGCGAACCGCCGCCGCGCCCAACGATCAACACGTCGCACTCATTGCGCTGATTCGCCATTTCAATGGCGCGAACAATTTGCCCTGGCGCGTCATCACCCTGAACGGCGGTGGGGTAGATGATCACCGGCAGAGAAGGATCGCGACGTTTTAACACATGCAAAATATCATGTAGCGCAGCACCGGTTTTTGAGGTGATCACACCAACGCAATGCGCAGGGGAGGGAAGTGGTTTTTTGTATTGCTGATCGAACAAACCTTCTGCCTGCAACTTCGCTTTGAGCTGTTCGTACTTCTGTTGCAGCAGCCCTTCACCGGCCGGCTGCATACTCTCAACGATTATCTGGTAGTCGCCGCGCGGCTCGTAGAGCGTAATATTGGCGCGAACTAAAACTTGTTGCCCATGCTGTGGGCGGAAGGTCACCCGGCGGTTGCTGTTGCGGAACATCGCGCAGCGCACCTGGGCGGTATCGTCTTTGAGCGTAAAGTACCAGTGACCGGAGGCTGGTTGCGTGAAATTAGAAATT
>ERZ773131.1212-NODE-1212-length-19388-cov-10.691615_pt1 | contig 19388 bp, 17 predicted proteins | sample MGYA00511082_ERZ773131 | MGnify/ENA primary metagenome ERZ773131 (study PRJEB29015, sample SAMEA2737813) | human gut metagenome | biome: human gut; feature: human-associated habitat; material: faeces | place: China | collected 2012 ... | reverse complement strand
GTATCAAAAATTCGGGCGTTTGTATAGGCTTTTTTGAGAAACTCCGAACTTTCTTGCCATTTTGTTACCTGAAATGTGGTCTGTGCAACTGCAAAAATGGGCTTTTGGGGGTCCGAAGGCCCTTTCCACGCCTTCAGCTGGGCCAAATCGCTGAAAACGAATACCTCTCCCCGGGTATGTCCGACGATGCCCTGCACCTCCGGATGGGACGCATCACCGGCCACCACGAGCACTGCACCGGCGGCTTCGGCCTCGGAAGCGATCTTCTGTATCTTCTTCACGAAGGGGCAGGTGGCATCGTGATAGGTGCAGCCCCGGGCTTCCAGCTCGTCGTAAATGCTGCGGGGGACACCGTGGCTGCGGATGACCACCTCGTAGCCCGTAGGGACATCAGCGGGGGTGTCTGCTACCAGTGCGCCCCGGCGCTCAAGGTCTTCCACGGTCTGGGGGTTGTGGATGAGGGGGCCGAGGGTGGCCACCTTGCGGCCCTCATCCAGCAGACCGTAGGTCAACTTGACCGCGCGGTCCACGCCGAAGCAGAAACCCGCAGTCTTTGCAAGTCTGATTTCCATTGTACTCTCCTAAATTCAACCTCTCCGTCACCGCTGCGCGATGCCGCCTTCCTTACCGAGGGGAGGCTTTGGCATTCCGCAAGGCTTCATCTCTTCGTCAGAGGGCTTCCCTATTAGGGGCAACAGCGACGACCGCCGCCAGTGGCGGAAACAGGGAGTCGCTGTTGGGGCAGCGGCCAGCGAGACGCAAGCAATGCGAAGCGGATGCTGGGAGCCGCAACTCGGCCTTGTCGAGCGATAGCGAGACTGAGAGGTTCATCACAATTCACTCCACGCATCCAGAACGGCCTGTTTATTCTCCCGCAGCTTCTTTATGTCGCGGCGGCCTTCCATTGCAAACTGTGCAGCGGGCATGGGCTCGCCGAAGATGACACGCACCTTGCAGAACAGCTTCATCTTACCATCAGGGGTGTCGTAGTAGATACGGCAAGGCACGACGTCCACATTTGCTGCCGCCGCGATGACGAAGAGGCCGCTCTTGAGGGGAAGGAACTTTCCCTCCTGCTCCCGCGTACCCTCCGGGAAGAGCAGCAGCGTACCGCCCTCCTGACACTTTTTCACGGTGTCGTCGATGACGCTGACCTCTTCTTTCGTGCCGCGGACACAGACTGCACCGGCGCACCGGAAGAACCACGACAGGAATGCGTTTATCTCGAACAGCTCTTTCTTGGCAAACACGGTCATCCGCTGGCCCCAGAATCGGGCGATGACGACGAACACCGGGTCGATGGCTGAGATATGGTTGGGGGCAATGATGCAGCCCTTCGTGCCGATTTTTTTCAAGTTCTCCCTGCCCTCACACCGGACGCGGAAGCCGATGTGGAACACCAGCCATGCCAGCGGGACCAGAATATAATATAGTATCATCTGACCTTCTCCGTGATAATTTTCTTCATGGCCTCAAAGCTCTGCTCAAAATTCAGCTCCGAAGTGTCCAGCAGCACGGCATCGTCTGCCTGCTTGAGGGGGGCTGCGGCGCGGTGGGTGTCCTGATAGTCGCGCTGCTTGACGTCGGCCAGCACATCTTCGTAGGGGGTATCGATGCCCTTCTGCTGGTACTCCTTCCAGCGGCGGGTGGCGCGGGCCTCCGGGCTGGCGGTGAGGAAGATCTTCACAGTCGCATTGGGCAGCACCACGGTGCCGATGTCGCGGCCATCCATCAGGATGTTCTGCGTCTTGGCCATGTCCCGCTGCATCTCCAGCAGGAAGGCGCGCACCGCCGGATTTGCACCCACGGCAGAAGCCGCCATTCCCACCTCTTCGGTGCGGATGGCCGTGCTGACGTCCTCGCCATTCAGATAGATATGCTGTTCGCCCTCGATAAAAGCAAACTCGAGGGTGATATTGGGCAGCAGCGCATCGACTGCCTCGTTGTCCTTCGGTTCTTTGCCCGCGCGGAGGGCATAAAGGCCGATGGTACGGAACATCGCACCGGTGTCCACATAAATGTAGCCGAAGTCCGCAGCCAGACGCCGCGCCAGCGTAGATTTGCCTGCGCCCGCAGGCCCGTCGATTGCAACAGAAATCATTTTTATATCTCCTTCTCTATGAATCTGAAATTTCCAGCCGCTTAAACCTCTCCGTCACGGCTGACGCCGTTCCACCGCTGGCGGCAGTCGTTGTTGTTGCCCTAACGAGGGGGCCGTCTGCGAAGCAGACTGAGAGGTCATTCCAGATGATTCGCAAAACTCTGTGCCGTGCAGAATGCGATTTGCAGATTGTAGCCGCCGGTATAGGCGTCCACATCCAGCACCTCGCCTGCAAAGTAGAGGCCGAGGGCCTTTTTGCTCTGCATGGTCTTGGGGTCAACCTCCCGCACCGACACGCCGCCTGACGTGATGACTGCGTGTGCCAAATCGCCCCGGGCGTCGATAGTCACCCGCCAGTGCTTCATCAGCTGTACCAGTTCCCGCTTCTGCTCCCGGGTGATCTGGTTTGCCCTGGTGGCCGGGTCGATGCCCCAGCGGGCCACCATGACCGGCTGCATACTGGACGGCAGCAGCTTCACCAGTGCGCCCTGCGCCGCGTGGTTCGCCAGAAGGGCAAAGTCCCGGGTGATGCGGTCATAAAGCTGTTCCTCACTGAGGGCAGGCTTCAAATCAATAAAAGCTTCGTACTTGTGCTTTTTCATGTCGCCCAGATGACTCGACGCGCTGAGGGTCAGCGGCCCGCTGATGCCGAAGTGGGTGAACAGCATCTCGCCCTGCTCCTCGAAGATAGGTTTGCCGTCCTCGTGGAGGGTGAGAGTCACGTTTTTGAGGGCGAGGCCCATCATCTTCTTGCAGTCGGCGTCATGGCTCACGAGGCTGACAAGGCTGGGGACAGGCTCCACGAGGGTGTGGCCCGCCTGCCGGGCCAGCTTGTAGCCGTCGCCGGTGGAGCCGGTGGTGGGGTAGCTCAGGCCGCCCGTTGCCACCAGAACGGCGTCCGCCTTGTACTCCCGGCCCGAAGTTCCCCGCACTCCTACGCAGCGATAGGCCGGGCCGGGCTTTTTCTTTTTCGGGTGGCGCGGATCTTCCGGCGCAGCAGGCGCTTCTTCCGGCTGGGCCAGCGGCTCCAGCAGCAGCTTTTTTGCCCCGTCGTGGACGATGTCCGCTCCGTCTGCGTACCGCAGAAGAGCCTGCCGAATCTCTTCGGCCTTATCTGACACCGGGAACACCCGGCGTCCGCGCTCCACTTTCAGCTCCACACCGAGAGACTCAAACAGTTCCATCGTCTTGGCCGGCGGGAAAGCCCCCAGCGACGAGAACAGAAAGCGGGGGTTCGTCCGCACATGGTGCAGAAATTCCTCTGCGGTGCAGTCGTTGGTCACATTGCAGCGGCCCTTGCCGGTGACGAGAATTTTCTGAGCCGGCTTTTCCATATGTTCCAGCACCGTCACCTCATGCCCCTGCCGCAGGGCCGCGCCCGCCGCCATCAGGCCGGCAGCACCGCCGCCTACCACTAAGACCTTCATGTTTCGTTTCCTCCGCTTTTTCTTCTGTCTTCACACTTATTCTAGTTTATCATACCAGAATCGACCGCCAAAAGCAATGTGAAAAAAACAGGTACAGCGTTCTGCTGCACCTGCCCGGAAAATTTTGCTTATTTCATGGCCTTGATGGGGTCGAGATACTTTTCGCCCTCCATGACTTCCAAGTGGATGTGGCTCTCCTCGGCACACTCACAGCTCACGCTGCCCACCTTGCCGATGGTCTGCCCGACCGAGACGGTGTCGCCCTTCTTCACCTTGGCATCCGTCGTACCGCAGACCCGCCAGATCCTGCCGGAAGCATCTTCGATGGCGACCACAGGCCCCCACTTGTCGTCCGTGCCGGTCTCCACCACCTTGCCTGCCGCCGGGGCGGTCACTTCCGCGCCCTTGTCGGCGGCGTAGTCCACACCGTTGTGGGTGCGCCAGTCGCCCAGCGTCTTGCTGTAGACCAGCTCATCGCCGCTGTAGCTGTTTAAGACGCGCCCCGAGACAGGCTGCGTGGAGGCAGGCGCAGCCGAACTGCTGGCAGGCAAGGACTCGGTTTGCAGCGCGGAGGGTTCGCGCACCGAACCAGACCCAGACCGCGCACCAGAAGAGGACGCAGCCCCACCGGACGAGCTGTCGGCTTTTGGCACATTGGCCACACTGTTTGCTGCGGGTGCGTTCTGCTGCTGCCATTCGGCTTCCTCCTCTCCGGCAACGCCGGGCGATGTGTTGATGCCCTCGTCGATGCCGGGGGCGGTGCTGGACGGGCTTCGCACCGCGTCCAGATCTTGCTTCAGCTCATTGCGCACCGTGCGCACAGCCCACACACCGGCCGCTGCCGCCGCCAGCAGGCAGGCGGTAAGCACCAGCGCAAAGGCTTTGTCCCGCAAAAACTTTCTGAATTGCTCCATCGTTCGTTACTCCAATCCATCTTTGTGTACGGAATCGTTTCTTTGGTGGTAGTTTGGAGCGGCAGAGCGGGGTTTATTCATAAGGACGAAAAAAGGCCCCGGCGGACCGGGGCCTAACGGGTTCATGATTCAGTGGGCGGGCATTGCTGCGGCTGAGGCTCAATCCTTACTAGCACCTTCGCCCATGCCATTGTCACCCGGCTGATACTTCGGATTCGTTACAGCAGTGGTCTGGAAGAGCGCGATCATGTACTTCTTACCGCCAACCTCGCCGGTCGCAACGGCAACATAAGATTTGTCACCCACAGTCCAATTAGGCTCACCATTATCCCACTCCGTGTCAGGAGCATTGATGGGGCCTATGGAAGTCATCAGCTGACCTGCATAGTAAATGTTCTTATTGCTACTTGCAGACAGCGTTGCGCTAATATCGGCAAAGCCACACTCATACAGCGGCGAACCATCACCAACATTTGCTTGAGTAAACTTCGCTGCCCAAGCCCCCAGCTTCAGCCTTGCAGCTTTATCTTTCATAATGGCGTTGTACACATCATCGAAGTCCTTGGCATCTCCAAAATCGATGCCCTTGCCGACCTCATCCACGGTCTTCACCAGTGCGTTTACCTGTTCCTGCAATTCTTTATTGCCCTTTTCGAAGGTAGTATCCACACCATAGACCTTCGCCCAGTCATTCAGCGCATCGAGCATTTTCACGGTAGCCACACTATTGCTGTTGTTACAGCCCGTCAGGACGGACAGTGCCAGCACGCCCGCGAGGGCTGCGGCGAGAACCTTTTTGAACAGTTTCATTCGAAACCCCTCCTCAATAAAAATAAGCTCTGTGTGCTGCTGCCGCAAACATCATCTGCCGCATCACCACACAAATTTTACCCCCCCCCGGCATTCTGTCAACCTTTCCCTCGATTTTTGGCAAATCGCACAGTTATCATGATTCAAAGCAGGCATTCTGACAAAAAAGAGCCGCCGTGCAAACGCTCTGCACGGCGGCTACGAAAAATTTGATTTAATTGTTGCGGCTGCGGCTGTTCATGCCCAGCAGACGGACGACGTACAGGAAGATGTTGATGAAGTCCAGATACAGGGTCAGTGCGCCATAGATGGAAGCCTTCTCGGCCAGCTCAGCGTCGCCTGCATAGTAGGCGTAGATCTGGCGGAGCTTCTGGGTATCATAGGCGGTGAGCAGCATGAACACCACCAGGCCGATGCCGCAGTAGAGCACCGAGGTGCCGAAGCCAAAGCCGAAGAGCGCACCCACGAGGCTGGTGACGATCATGGCCACCAGAGCCATCATGAGGCGGGGACCCCAGCCGGTGAGGTCTTTATGGGTAGTGGTGCCGTACACAGCCATGAGGCCGAAGTAGACCGCCGTGGCGAGGAAGGCCATGACCAGCGTACCTACCGAGAACATCAGGAAGTAGTAGCTCAGGACCATGCCGTTCAGGATGGCGTATCCGAAGAACGCGGCTCTTGCACCGTCGATGGACATCTTCTGCACCCGGGCGCTGAGCATGAACACCAGCGCCAGCTCACCGATGGTAAGCAGGAAGTAAAGCGAATCGACCAGATAGATAAGGGGCGTAGTCGCCGTGATATAGGCCATTGCGAAGGTGACGAGCAGGCCGCCGGCCATCCAGCGGTAGGTGCGGGTCATATAGTCCGATGCGCTCATCGAAGGCTCCGCATAGCCGCGGTCATAGTTGTTGTAATCCATAAGGAATCCTCCATTCAAAATCAGGGCATCGGCCTCGGCCTTGCCCCGGTCTACGAAATATAGTATACTGCATAGAAATGAACGATTCATGAAAAAGGCTGTGATATTTGATGTCCCTCGGACTTTATCTGCATATTCCTTACTGTTTTTCCAAATGCCGGTACTGTGATTTTTACTCCGCCCCCGGCCAGCGCGGCGTCCCCCGGGCCTATGTGGACGCCCTTTTGCGGGAACTCTCCCGGTTTGCGCCGGACGCGCCCCTGCGGCCGGACACCCTTTATTTCGGCGGTGGAACGCCCAGCCTGCTGGACCCGGCAGACGCCGCCCGGCTCATCGACGCCGCGCAGCCCCTGCCCGGGGCCGAGATCACGCTGGAAGCCAACCCTGAGACCGTGACCGAAGACTCTCTCCGGGCATTCCGGGAGGCGGGCGTCAACCGCATTTCCTTCGGCGTCCAGTCGGCCCGGGACAGCCAGCTCAAGACGCTGGGCCGCCCCCACACGGCAAAGCAGGCGCGGGCCGCTTTCGCCGCCGCACGCCGTGCCGGGTTCGAGAACATCAGCGGCGACATCATGCTGGCCCTGCCCCATTATACGCAGGCCGAGTTCGACGAGACGCTGGAGCTTATCGAGGATGGCGGCGCGGCCCACATTTCCGCCTACCTCTTGAAGATCGAGCCCGACTCCGCCTTTGGCCGGACGCCCCCCGAGGGTCTGCCCACCTCCGACGAGGCGGCAGATTTTTACCTCTACGCCGTCGAGCAGCTGGAACATCATGGCTACCGGCAATATGAGATCTCCAACTTCGCCCGCCCGGGCTATGAGGGAAAGCACAACCTCATCTACTGGGACTGCGGCGACTATCTGGGCATCGGCCCTGCGGCCCACTCCTGCATGGGCGGCAAACGGTTCTACTACCCCGCCGACACCGAAGCCTTTCTGCGGGACGAGGCCGCGCCCGTCATGGACGGCGGCTGCGGTGCGGAGGATTATCTCATCTTGCAGCTGCGTCTGCGCAAAGGTCTGAGCCTCGACGAATACAAAAAACGCTATGGCAGGGAGTTCTCCACCTCGCAGCTGGCCTTTGTGAAAAACTGCGTGAAGAGCGGCTACGCCAACTTTGACGGCCACACCCTCGCCCTCACGCCCGCCGGGCTCATCGTACAGAACAGCATCCTTGCCGAGCTGCTGTGAACCTCAGTGAACAGCAAAGCTCATCGCCGCCAGCACAAAAACACCGATGATGCCGGTAATGCGGCTCACCCTCTGCATCGCGTAATACCAGTCGGTGGGCTCACCGCCGTACACTTCCAGCCCGTGGCGGAGGTTCCAGAACAGCAGCGGGAACCGGACATCCAGCACAAGGAGCACCACCAGCGCCCCTATCGGCAGCAGGAACGCCACGCTGCCCCGGGTCTCCCGCCGCCCGCCGACGGCCACATTATAGAGCCAGTTACAGCTGGGCCAGAGGTCGGATCTCTGGTATTCGCCGTTGACGATGACGTTCACCTCGTCGGCAAGGCCCCCATCGTCTTCCCTCCACAGGATGGCGTCGCCGGGGTCGCCCAGCGCGGTCCCGGTAAAAATGACCACTCCGTCCTGCTCAATTTTTACGCCCGGGTCGCTCATGCCCTCGGCTTTCGATTCGAGCCGATAGTGCCGCGTCTCTCCGTCCATCGTGAAATCCACTTCCGCACCGTTTTCCGTCTGAGCAACCTGCATGGTGTAGGCGGCATACGCATCCTTGCCCGAAAAGCTGCCGTCGGCCTGACGATACAAAAAGGCATCCCGCAGCCAGACGCCCGGGCGGAGGGCGGCCCAGAGATAGAGCACAGCGAGAAGCAGCGCGGTAAGAACGCAGAGCAGGCAGCTCGTCTTTTTCTCCATGGTCAGGCTCCTTTCGTTTCAGCCCAGTTCGATTATTTTCCACCCCAGCTCCCGGATGGCTTCTTGATCATGGGTCGCCAGCAGGGTGGGCTTTGTGCCGCAGCGTGCCTTGAGCATGGCTGCGGCTTTTTTCATGACGGCGGGATCCATGCCGGTGAAGGGCTCATCTAACAGAAGCGTGTCGCTCTCGGCCCAGAGAGCGCGCAGCAAGGCGGTGCGGCGCTTCTGTCCGCCGGAGAGCTTCCGGGCAGGCAGGGCAAGGGCCTCGTCATCCAGTCCTAATTGTATAAGGTCATCTCGTATCTGCTCTTTGTATTGTGTTTTGACCTTGTACTGTTCTGCGGTCAGCACCAGCGCCACATTCTCTTCGGCGGTCAGCTGGGGGCAGAGCCTGTCTTCCTGAAAGACCGCGCCGACCCGGCCCACGCCCTCCACGCTGCCGGAGGTGGGCGCTTCCAGCCCCATCAGGATGCGGAGCAGGGTCGTCTTGCCCCAGCCGCTTGGCGCCCAGAGCACCGCCGGGTCGTCCACAGTAAGAGAGAGGTTTTCGAAGAGGATTTTCTCTCCGAATCGTTTAGACAGATTCTTTATTTCCAGTTTGTTGTTGGTTTCACTCATTTTTCAGCCCCCTCTTCGCCCAGAACAGCCGCTACCGCTTTATCCAGCAGAGCGAGGAACAGCTTTTCGAATACGGCGCTCAGCAGGATGATGACGAAGGTCCAGGCAAACAGCTCCCCGGTGGAAAGGGTAATTTTTGCCCGGTAAAGCGCGTCGCCGATGCTGCCGTCCGGCAGTCCGATGACCTCTGCTGCTACGCCGCTCTTCCAGCAGATGCCCAGCGCCACGCTGCATCCCTGCCGGAACGCGGGCAGCACCGCCGGGAGCCAGACCGCCCGCAGACGCCGCCCCAGAGGCAGACGGAACACCTGCGCCATTTCGAGAAGCTGGCGGTCAGCACTCCCGATGCCGGTGCGCACTGCGCTGTAGAGGACGGGCAGCACCATCAAAAAGCTGATAAGGACGGACAGCGACGAGCCGCTGACCCACACCAGCGCCAGAATGATGAAGCTCGCCACCGGAGTAGCCTTGACCAGCTGCATCACGGGGGCGAGAAGGGCGTCCACCCACTCCCACTTTTCGGCGGCTACCGCCAGCACCGCGCTGGACAGAACGCCCAGCCCGAAGCCCAACAGGATGCGCCCGGCGCTGAAACCGATGCGCTGCCAGAACTCGGCCTGCGGCAGCAGCTCCACCAGCGTACCGATGGCCTGCACCGGCGAGACAAGAAAGACTTCCTGCCCGATGGCCGCAGCCGCCGCCTGCCAGACGCCCAGCCAGAACACCGACGCCGCTAAGATTTGAATGCGGCGTTTTTTTGTTTTATCCATGTATTTCTTTGCTCCTGTTCGTTTTCTCGCTTTCAGAATATCACATCATGTATGAGAATACAATCCTTCATCTTTTCTTCTCTTGACATGAAGGTCATAAAACACTACACTGGAATAAAGTAATCCTTATTCTACGTGCCTCCGCGCACAGCTGGGAGAGATGACCATGCACGATTCCGCTCAGGCCCTCCGGGGCAAAAAGCTCCTTCTGGTGGGGTTCACCCTGTTCTCGATGTTCTTCGGGGCAGGCAACCTCATCTTCCCGCCCTTCCTCGGCGCACAGGCCGGGACGGCGCTCTGGTCCGCTTTTGTGGGCTTTGCCGTCAGCGCCATCGGTCTGCCCATCGCGGGCGTGGCAGCGGTGGCCCGGGCAGGCGGTCTGCCTGCGCTGGCCGGGCGGGTCCATCCCCGCTTCGCACAGGTGTTCGCTGTGCTGGTCTATCTGTCCATCGGTCCCTGCCTCGCGATCCCCCGCACGGCCAGCACCTCGTTTGAGATGCTGACGCCGCTGGTGGGGCGGAGCACACCGGGACAGTTCATCTACTCCCTCGTGTTCTTTGCTGCGGCGTACTTCGTGGCCCTCAAGCCCGAAAAGCTGACCCAGCGGCTGGGCCGCATCCTCTGCCCTGCCCTGCTGGTGCTCATCGTGGTGCTGTTCGCGGGCTGCATCCTCCGCCCGGCCGCGCCCGGCTACGGCACGCCTGCCGAGGCTTACGCCGCCCTCCCCGCCGCACAGGGCGTGCTGGACGGCTATCAGACCATGGACGCGCTGGCAGCGCTCAACTTCGGCGCGGTCATCGCGCTGAACCTTCAGGCGGTGGGCATCACGGAGGAGTCCGCCGTCCGGCGCGGCACCATCCGGGCCGGGTTCATCGCGGGCGGGATGCTGCTGGTGGTCTACGCCATGCTGACCCACATCGGCGGCATCTCGGGGGCCGCGTTCCCCGGCAGTGACACCGGCGCCTCCGTCCTGACGGCACTGGCCGACGGCCTGTTTGGCCGGGTGGGACAGGTGCTTCTGGCCGTTATCTTCGTCATCGCCTGCTTCAACACCTGCGTCGGCCTCATCGCCAGCGTAGGCGAATACTTCCACGAGCTTCTGCCCCAGCTTTCCTACCCCGCCATTGCAGCCTTCTTCGCGCTGATGAGCATGCTGCTGGCGAACATCGGCCTTGCGGACATCCTGAGCCTTTCCGTTCCGGTGCTGAACGCCATCTACCCCATCGCCATCGTCCTCATCGTGGTGGAGTTCCTGCCCGGACGGTTCCAGCGGACATCGGTCTGGCGGCTGAGTATCCTCTTCACGGCCATCCAGAGCATCCCTGCTGCCCTGCCCTTCGGCCCCCTCTCCACTTTGATGAACGCTCTGCCCCTGAGCAGCCTCGGCTTTGGCTGGCTGCTGCCGGCTCTCATCGGCATCGGCGCGGGCCTTCTGATCTAAGAAAGGGGCTGCTGCACTTTCGGCTAAAACGATGTGCAGCAGCCCCTTCTTTGTTTCAAAGCTTACTTTGCGGAATTGCGGATAGCCGCCATGACCTTGCGCAGGACGGACGGCTCGGTGTAGTAGAAGTTATCGTCCGGCAGCTTGCCGCCCACGGCGGCGGGAGAGGCATCGTAGAGCACCTGCAGGTAAGCAGAGATGTCTTTCTTCATCTCCTGACCGTTGCGGTAAACGATGTTGCACTTGGGCAGGGCCTTCTTGGCGATAGCAGCCTTGGCCACCACGCCGACTTCCTCACAGAGGGCGGCGGTGCCGTCGATGTCCTCGTTCGCCGCCTTGACGCTCTTCTGGTAGTCGGTCAGGAAAGCTGCGATGACATCGGGGTTCTGCTTTGCGTACTCGGTGCGCACCACGGTGACGCCGGTGATGAGCTGGGTGTCACAGACCCTGTTCCATTCCCTGGTCAGGTCGAGGACGACGCGGAGGTCGCTGTCCTTCATCTGGGCAGCGGTGACGTAGGGCTGAGGCAGGACGGCGATGGCATCCTTCCTGGCAGCGGCCATCTGGGCCGTGACCTCGGAAGCCTCGCTGTAGTATTCGATCTTCACGTCCTTGTCGGGGTCGAGGCCGTTCTTCCTGAGCAGATAGCGCAGGACATACTCGGGCGTCGTGCCTTTGCCGGTGGAAAGGATGGTGCGGCCCTTGAGGTCGGCGAAGCTGTGGACGGTATTGCCCTTCTCCACGACGTAGAGGACGCCCAGCGTGTTGACGGCCATGACCTGGATGCCGCCGTTCGTCTTCTGGTAGAGGGTCGCGGCGAGGTTGGCCGGGATAGCGGCCATGTCGAGTTCGCCCTTGATGAGCTTCGGCACGATCTCATCGGCAGCGCCGTAGAGCTGCAGGTCATAGTCGAGGGAAGCAGTGCCGTCCTTCTCCATGCTCAGCAGGTTGACGAGGCCCATGGTGGTGGGGCCTTTCAGGCCGGCGATGCGCACTTTTTTGCTCGTCTTGGCCGATGCTCCGCAGGCCAGCACGCTGATCATCAGCACCAGCGACAGCAGCAGAGATGTCAGTTTTTTCATAGGATTTCGTTCCTCACTTTCATTGGGAGAAATTTTCCCGCAAAAAATTTGCAAAACCATTTGCTTTACGCCCTCAAGTTTACTATAATAAGAGAAAAAATACCGTTGCACACGCAACGGAATCGCAGAAGGGCGGTGAGGGCCCGGGGAAAACCTCACGGAATGGGTATGGAAAATTATCTTCCGCTGTTACAATCCACCTCTCTGTTCGCCGGGCTGGAAGCCGAAGCGCTCCGGGTCCTGCTGGGCGAAGTGGGGGCCGTATTGCGCACCTACAGCCGGGGCGAGACCCTCGTACTGGCCGGACAGTCGAACCGCCGGGTGGGCGTGGTGCTCTCCGGCGCCATCGAGGCCTACCATCCCGCCGCCAGCGGGGCGCGTCTGCCCATCAGCCAGATGGGGCCGGGCGGTGTGTTCGGCGACGTGCTGGGCGGCTCGAGCCTTTCCAGCCCGGTAACGGTGATGGCCTCGGCCCCCTGCGAGGTGCTGCTGGTGCCTTACGAGAAGCTTCTGCTGCCCGGGGCCGACCCGGCCCGCCAGCGGGTGCTGCAGAACCTTGTGCGCACCATCAGCGACAAATACTTCCTGCTCTCCCGCCGGGTAGACCTGCTGCTGCTCAAGAGCCTGCGGGCCAAGGTGTGCGCCTACCTGCTCAGCGAGGCCGAGGTTCACCACAGCCTCACCTTCACCATTCCCTACTCCCGCATCCAGCTGGCCGACTACCTCAACTGCGACCGCAGCGCCCTCTCCCGGGAGCTGAGCCTGATGCAGCGGGACGGCCTGCTCGAGACCTATAAGAGCAGCTTCAAGCTGCTGGAACCGGACGCGCTGCGGCACATGGTGCTGTAACAGCCTCTCCCTTTGGGAGAGCCTTATATAGAAGGAGAACTTCATCATGTCCAAACCGATTTTATGGATCGTCATTCCCTGCTACAATGAAGAACAGGTACTGCCCATCACAGCCCCCCTGTTCCTGAAAAAGATAAACGACCTCTCCGCAGCGGGCCTTGTCAGCGAGAAGAGCCGGGTGCTCTTCGTCAACGACGGCTCCCGCGACGCCACCTGGTCCCTCATCCAGAAGTTCGCCTGTAAGATACAGGCCTTTTATATATCTGGATTCCATTGTCCTGGCACTAAGCTCTATAGTGGAAATCCCTCCTGCACACACTTGTGCATTGTCAAAACCGTTAGTAGTATCAATTAGTACTACGTTTCGCTTGACCGCTTGCACAAGGCTTTTGAACTGCGTTTCGGACAACTCTTGAACCAGCGTGTGCATACGGATGCGGGCCTGCTCTAAAAATCTCGGTATTAGTTTCTGGTGGAAGATCCCAAGAAGATAATCCGCACAGGTCATTTGCTCCCGCCCTTCTTTTCTTTCTAAAAGAAAGGATAAAAATTCGTTTTCTGACATCTCAGGCAGAAAGTCAATTTTAACCTTTGCATTTTGCTTGAGATATAAAGCTTTCGCAACATAGCGGCTGATTTGAAATACAGGAATTCCGGAAATTCCATACGCTGTAAGCTGTAATTCTCCGCGGTCAGAAGCAATGGCTTTCCCGTCACAGATTGCGGTTACGGAAGCATCGGTTCGGACACCGGCTGCTTTGGCGAATGGATTTTTCCTGACCTTAAGCTGTACCAGCGCCGGAACCACGGGAACCATTGTATGTCCCAGGCCCTTTGCCAGTGTGTATCCACTGCCATCAGATCCCAGTTTTGAACTGGCCTTTCCACCACAGGCCAGAATTACAGCATCCGCTTTCTGTTTTCCTGTATTTAGCTTTATCATAAAGCCGGACGATATCGGGGTAATATCCGTTACCTGAACACCGGTAAGAATTTTGATGCCAAGCCGGTGAAGTTCCAGTTTTAATAATTCCAGAACGGTAGATGCCTGATCTGAATGTGGATAGACATAATTTCCTCTTTCTTTGACCATAAGTCCGAGAGATGAGAAAAAGCGTATGGTATCTTCATACCCAAACTGCTCTAACACTTCTTCAACAAATGGAATATTTTCACTGCGGTAATAAGAAGATTTCATATCTTTGTTCGTCAGATTACACCTTCCGTTTCCTGTTGCGAGAATCTTTTTCCCGACAGAATCTTTTTGCTCATATATCGTAATCTGAACTTTTGGGTTTGATCTTGCGGCTGCAATCGCAGCTGCAAGACCGGAAGCACCGCCGCCAATGACTGCTATTTTCTTCATCTGCAAATCCTCTTTTTCTGCATAGATTTTTATAAATTTATAAGGTTACGATTCCTGCGCGGACCAGATATTCTAAAGACATCAGAATTCCCAGTTTTGCATGTGGCCAGGTAAGTCCACCCTGGAAATATACCGCATATGGAGGCTTGATCGGACCATCTGCACTCAATTCAATAGACGATCCCTGGACAAATGCACCGGCGGCCCTAATAACATCCGAATCATATCCAGGCATCGGCCACGGTTCAGGTGTAACATAAGAATCCACCGGAGCGGCCGCCTGAATTCCTTTGCAGAATTCAATTACACCTTCGGGAATTCCGAATTCTACTGCCTGAATAATATCATGCCGGCTTTCTGTCCCATTTGGAATTACAGGGAAACCAAGTTTTTCATAAATATTTGCTGCAAAAATTGCGCCCTTTAATGCGGATGCAGATACTGTCGGCGCAAGGAATAATCCCTGATAGAAATCCTTCATCACACCAAGCGATGCGCCTACTTCTCTTCCGAGTCCAGGAGAAGTCAGGCGATATCCGCAGGCATCAATTAAATCTTCACGTCCTGCAATATATCCACCGATCGGAGCAAGACCGCCGCCCGGATTTTTGATCAGAGATCCAACGGTCATATCTGCTCCGACATCACTTGGCTCAATTGTTTCAACGAATTCGCCATAACAGTTATCAACCATACAGACAAGATCCGGTTTGATCCCTTTTACAAATGTGATCAGTTCTCCAATCTGCTTTACGGAGAAACTTGGCCTGGTCTGGTAACCTTTGGAACGTTGGATTGCTACCATTTTTGTCTTATCATTGATTGCTTTTTTGATGTTTTCATAATCAAAAGTGCCATCTGCCAGAAGGTCTACCTGGGAATATGAGATGCCATATTCAGCAAGCGAACCGTTTGACGGCCGGATACCGATCACTTCTTCCAAAGTATCATACGGTTTTCCGGCAGGTGCCAGAAGTTCATCTCCGGGTCTTAGATTTGCCGCAAGTGCGAGTGACAGAGCATGTGTTCCGCAAGTGATCTGCGGACGTACAAGTGCGCTTTCTGTGTGAAAAATAGACGCATATACTTTTTCAAGTGTATCTCTGCCCTGATCATCATAACCATATCCGCTGGCATAATTAAAACATCCGGCACTGACACGGTTGTCCTGCATGGCTTTTATTACTTTCAACTGATTGTATTCTGCAATCTCATCTATCTTTTCGAATCTGTCTTTCAGATTTTTTTCTATATTTTTTCCAAATGAAAGGACTGTTTCACGAATGCCCATTTCATTATAAATTGTGTTCATTGGTATCATAATTGTCTGTTATCCTTCTTTCTGAAAAATTTATCATCTGTTTATTTTGCATCTAAAATTTTAAACCGCAGGGATTCGCACATCGCATCAAACGTCGGATTGATGGACGGAATGCGGCGAAGCACATTTTCCGCTTCTCGGTATCTTTCCATATCATATAAGAGCGAAGCTCTGTTAAGATCGAACATGGCCCTCTCTCCCTCGTACTTGATCAGCGGTTCCAGTCCGAGAAGTTCGCGATATGCAAATGCTGTATCCTGATTGCGTGAATAAATTTCCATTAATTCATTCATTTTTCGCAAAAACTTTGATTTACCCCTCAGTTTTTTCTTTAGCATATTTTTTCCCTCCAGATGTGAAATCATTGCTTCTAAGATTTTTTCTTCGTCATAATCATATTTTTCTTTTTGGATCCATGTGACCTGCCGCTCACGCCGGAACCAGGTAAGCTGTCTCTTGGCGAAATGCCGGGTATCGCGTTTGATTGTATATACTGCTTCGTCAAGAGCATACTCTCCGTCCAGATATGCCAGTATTTCTTTGTATCCTAATCCCTGCATTGAAACCATCTCTTTGGTACAGCCCATCTCTTTCAGCCGTTTTACTTCTTCAACAAGCCCTTCGCTCATCATCTGATCCACACGTCGGTCAATTCTCTGATAAAGCTGTTCCCTTGGTGCGTTGAGAACAAAATAAACAAATTCATACGGAGACTCTTTCTGACGCTCTTCTTCATTGTGTCTGGACATTTTCTGACCGGTCTGATGATAATATTCAAGCGCACGGATCACACGTTTTATATTATTGGCATGAATATCTTCAGCGGACTTTGGATCAATTTCGCGTAACATATTGTGCAGATATTCCGCCCCTTTTTCTTTTGCCAGATTTTCCAGGTCTTGACGATAATTGTCATCCTGTGAAGTACTGGTAAAATCAATGTCATATAGTAATGCCTGGATATAGAATCCGGTCCCTCCTACAATGATTGGAATGTGACCGTTAGCGTAGATTTGTTCCATAGCTTTTTTTGCCATCTGCTGGAAACGGACTACATGGAATTCGTCCCATGGCTTTAATTCGTCTACCAGATAATGAGGAATCCCCTGCATCTCTTCTGGACGTATCTTCGCGGAACCGATATCCATATATTCATACACCTGCATGGAGTCAGCAGAAATGATTTCTCCTCCGATGGCTTTTGCAAGTCCAATGGAGGCTTTTGTTTTGCCAACGGCCGTAGGCCCTGTTAGTACTACTAGTGGTTTCTTCTTCATTTTATACGATCCTCTTGAATTTCTTTTCCAGTTCTCGTTTTGTCATTGCGATAATGGTAGGTCTTCCGTGTGGGCAGTGATACGGGTTGTCCAGTGATAGCAGTTCACCGATCAGCGCATCTACTTCCTGCACCGACAGTTTCATGTTGCCCTTTACGGCAGCTTTGCATGACATCGAAGCAATCTTTTCGTCGATGAGATCCGGAGACTGATTTCTGGTAATTTCATCCGAAAGACTGTCCAACATCTGGATCAGCAGTTCTTTCTTTGCAATACTGAACAGATTATCTGGTACGGCGCGGACGGCATAAGAATCCTGACCAAACTCCTCAATCTCGAATCCAATCCTTGTAAATTGATCCATGTAGGTGTTCAGAAGCTCTGCTTCCTGCATGCTTAAGTTCAGTACGATAGGAGGGCTGATCATCTGTGAGGTGAATTCCCGGGTTTTCATGGATTTTAAAGTCTTTTCATACAGAACACGTTCGTGCGCCGCATGCTGGTCGATGATGTACAGGCTGTTATCATATTCTACCAGCCAGTAGGTTTCAAATACCTGACCAACGACTTTATATTTCTGCATGGCCTCTCTTGTAAGCAGATGATCCTCAAAAAGTTCCATCTGTTTCGGTGTTTCCGTAAGAGATGGTTCTGGTTTAGTTGTTTCGTCTGTATTCGTCGACATTGTTATTTTTGATTTGCTGGATGCATTCTGCATGTAAGGTGTTTTTTCTTCTGCTACGTTTGAAGGTGTTGAAGCAGAAGAAAACGACGGGCTTTCTTTTACTGAAATATTTTCTGCTATATTTTCTGTCGTATGTACTGCTTGCTTTGTTGCAATCTTTTCTCTTCTCTTCTTCTCTTCATGCTCTGCCAGAACCCGTTCTTTCATCCTGGACATGAAGTATTCCAGATCACGCTCCTGCGGAGGCGGCACAATTGCTTTTTTCCGTTGCGGCATCGATGCGGATGTTACACCACCAGTCATTCCTGATATTTCTCCTGTCTGGACCGCCGCCGGAGTCTGAGAAACAGATCCAGTCTTTGGTTTCGGCGCATATGCCGGTGTATTGGAAACAACCGGCTTTGGTTCCGGCATCTCCACATGCGGGATCAGTTCTTTCTCGTGAAGACCCTGATCAACCGCTGAGTAGATGGCATTATATACTTCCTGCTGGTTATTAAAACGCAGTTCCATTTTAGTTGGATGTACATTGACGTCTACATGTTCACCATCAATCTCGATATGCAGTACCACGAACGGATACTTGTGCTGCATGGTAAAATCTTTATATGCGTCTTCAATGGCTCTGGAAATGATATTATTCTTGGCATATCTTCCATTGACATAATAATTTTCAAAATTACGGTTTCCTCTGGAAATGATTGGTTTCCCGAGAAATCCTGTGACTTTCAGGCCTTTTGCATCGTATTCTGCTTTTAGAAGATTTGCTGCGATATCACGTCCATAGATATGGTAGATCACATCTTTGAGTTTGCCGTTGCCGGATGTATGCAATTTCGACTGTCCGTTGTTGATAAACTGAAAAGAAATGTGTGGATGCGAAAGTGCAAGTCTTGTCATCAGATCTCCTACATGACTTGCTTCAGTCATAGGTGTCTTTAAAAATTTTCTTCTGGCCGGAGTATTATAGAACAACTGCCTTATAATAAATGTCGTTCCGTCCGGTGCTCCGGTATCTTCAAGGTCTTCCTCTTTGCCGCCTGCGATACGATATAAAGTTCCGAAGGTCTGGTCCCTGGTCTTGGTAATCAGTTCTACCTGTGCAACTGCCGAGATACTGGAAAGTGCCTCTCCGCGGAATCCCAGTGAACCGATGTGAAGCAGATCATCGACAGAACGGATCTTACTCGTTGAGTGCCGCAAAAACGCAGAGCGTACATCTTCCCGGTCTATTCCGCAGCCATTGTCTGTAATACGCATAAAGGAAATCCCGCCCTCTTTTATCTCTACCACAATTGCCGTAGCACCTGCGTCGATGGCATTTTCTACCAGTTCTTTTACAACAGAAGCAGGTCTTTCAATGACCTCTCCTGCTGCTATCTTATCAATTGTAATCGGGTCTAACACCTGAATTTTACTCATCGTTTACCACCTGTTTTTCAGCTTGTTCTGAAGCTGATATAATGTATTTAATGCGTCGATCGGAGTCAGATTGGCTAGATCCAGATCCTTAATCTCCTTAATTACGTCGTCGTCTTTTACGGTATCAAATAATGACATCTGGGCAAGATCTACCTCATCAAAATGCTTTGTTTTTTGTTTGGAAGATTCCTGTCCCTGCACTTCAATGTCCTTGATACGTCCGGTTACATCTGCCTGCACCAGTTCTTCTACGATTTCTTTCGCCCTGTCCGTAACTGACTGCGGAACTCCGGCAAGTCTTGCGACCTGAATTCCGTAGCTCTTATCAGCACCACCTTTTACTATCTTACGCAGGAAAATGATATCATCACCTTTTTCTTTTACGGCAATGCAGTAATTATTGACATTTTCAATTTTTCCTTCAAGCTCAGTCAGTTCATGATAATGTGTTGCAAATAACGTCTTTGCCCCCAGCAATTTGCTGTTGCTGATATACT